>RCMY010002546.1_pt1 | contig 16484 bp, 14 predicted proteins | sample 2041341 | NCBI WGS metagenome assembly RCMY01 (sample SAMN09708234, study PRJNA481090) | Marine sediment metagenome, whole genome shotgun sequencing project. | reverse complement strand
GGGTTTAGCGCCGGGTCATTATACATTTTAAACTGATAATAAACTTTGGGCGCCTTCAGCCCGGTCGCAAACTCGTCCACCAGATCCAAAATGGCGTTGCCGAGGTCGGCGCGTTGTTCGCCCAGCACGGCCAGCTTGCGCTCGCAAGAGGCGATATGCTCCGGCGATGCGTCTTTACGTTCGGTTTCTTCACGCATGTGGTAAATTTTTAGGCTTAAAATGGACATGCGGTCCACAGCCGCGCCCAAAGATTCGGTATTGTAGCGGGAAACGCCGGAGGCCAAATACGGCGAGCTGACCGCCACAACGCAGGCGTCGACCTTTTCCATAAAATCGTTGCGGCGTTGGTTAAAGCCGTCGATGGTCCGTTTGCAGTCGGCAATAACCTTATCGCCCACATCTTTGCGTCTGGCGTCGTCTTCGATATGCCAAAGAGAAAAATTCATAAAATGCTGCCCCAGCACCAAGGCGGACAAAGCTTCTATTTTGCCGGGATTATTTTGCAGATCAGGCCCGCAGACCTCATCCACACTCTGCGGTTTGGCATCGTGCCACTGCGCCGTGGCCAGCACCTGGGCCGCAAAACACTTCTTCAATTCATCTTTAACAAAAGATAAGGCATGCTCTTGACTCATATATTTTTGTAACTCCTCTTGGAGATGTAATTTTATTAATATATGTCACAATGTTTAAACGATGCCGACACGAGTTGCAACAAAAAAAACAACGTTTTTGAGGATACATATTCGTGCTTGTTATATTTTAATGCCTACATCAAAATATTTGCCGATGCCGTACTCCCGGCGTCGGAAGAAGTTAGCAGGGCTGGGGCCGATAATCTGCAGTTCAGGATGCTTGGACTGCATATCCAATGCAATGTTCATTTCTTTAGTGCAGCCTGTGGAGTAGGTGGAATCTTTGCCGGACCAGATGCCGGGCACTTTTCTGTCCAGCAGCCGGAAGCTGTCCTCAATGTCCTGCACGGTCTGGAAGCGCCAGACATCTAAAAGCCCGCTGCGCTGCACCATCTCCCACATGAACATGAGGTCGTCGCCGTCCATGCCGGTCTCAAAGTGCTCGGCCGGGTTGAGCACAAACACATTGTCCAGACGTTCGCGCAGGTGCCGGGTAAACACGTCCACCAGCTCCACAGCGGTTTTTGTCTGCCCCGGAATGCTGCCGATAATGGCGCTGTAAAACATGACGCTCTTGCCCTGCTGCTTGGCTTCGTGCATGGCTCGAATAATGCTGTCGGCTTTGGCTTTAAGGTCACTCTCGCTGTACTTGCGCACCCAGGGGGCCTTGGGTTTGACCTCCAGCACAAACTCGCCTTCAAGAGTGCGGTAGGCGCTGATAATGTCGCGGGTAAACAAATGGGAGGAGCCGAGCAGCACCTCGGCATTGCGCTTGCCTTTGGCGATAACGATGTCACACTCTTTCCAGGCCCTGGAAAAAGTGACATTGACGCGGCAAAGATTGAGCTGCTCGCGGGTGCCGTCAGAAATGATCACCAGGCGGTGCTCGCGCAAAACCCGAAGCAGGTCGTTTTTCGAGCAAGCCTCATCATGCAGGAAAAACGCCCCTTCCGCAGCCGCGCTCAAAGCGGGATTTTTCTCAAAATCCCACAGAGTGGGCACGTGAAAATTGAAGCCTTCCTTAAAGGCCATGACCACCTGGTGCCCCTGGCGCAACAGTGAGCGAACAATGGCCAGGTCAAAAATCACGCCGCCGCAAGTATCGGGCAAATAAAGAATTTTCTTGCGGCTGCCCGGACCCAGCATTTGCTTGAGCGCTGCGGCCGTCGGGCAAGCGGCAGCGAAATCGGCCGCCAATTCTTCCGCATCCGGAGCCGGACCTTCCCAAATGCGTCGCCAGGTGGACATTTTGAGCAAACGCATCAATTCGATCTTATCCAACGCCCAGCGCAGATCGTCGAGGCCCCGGCCCTGGGCCAGGTCCGGCGGCAAGCAGTGCAAAGTTTTTTGCACTTCTCTGCCGGCCAGATAATCCACAGCCGCCTGGTCCGCCTCACGGCGAACCTTGCTGTAAGGATCGGGGTTGCCGCACTCGGAAAGCACCACGGAAAGCAGACGCTTTAAAAGCCGGGCCGGAATCAGAATGTGTTCGTCTTCGGCAATGCGGAAACGGTGGCGCAAAAAAGCCAAAACCCGTTCCCGGACATAACTTTCCACCGCCGATTCCCTGGCCAGGGCTTCCACAAAAATCCAGACGTTGCGGTAGCTCAGCTTGAGCTCCTCCGGAAAATCTTCGTTCAGCAAAAGCCTGAACATCGCATCCGAGCAGGGAAGGTAGATCTGGTTTTCTTCCAGAGCCACCATAAAGCGTAATTGTTCCGGAGTGGCCACCAGCGTGGGATTGAGCAGATACGACAGATTATTTTCCGTAAGAAAATGATCCAGCCAGGCGTCCATAGCCGGGTTGCGGCCCAGTCTGATTGAGCTTACGCTGTCTGCCTGCAGTTCGGGACTCATGATCCGGATCTCCTTTTATCGTATACCCTTCGGACGCACTTCCGCAGCTGTCGCTTCGCGGGCCTCGCCCCCCCAGTCTTACCCCGCTTGCACGCTAAAGTAGCGTTCACGCTTCGCTTTAGCGCGCCGCTGAAAGCCCAAGGTTCGCGACAAGTCAACCGCAAGCCCACAACCTTGCGCGCTCGCCCGATAGCAGACTCCCGCCTACAAAATGCCGCGATCTTTAAGTTGGCTGTAAAACGAGGTCCCGGGCAAATGGGCCAGCAGAACTTTATGCGCCGCCGCGCCGACAACCACCTTGTCGCCGATCTCCAGCACAATGCCCTCCTGTCCGTCACGGGTAAGGTAAGCTTCGCTGTTGGTCGGCATGGCGCTGACCACGATTTCAATACGCTTATCGCTGGTAAATACCATGGGGGGCATGGTTTTTAAAAACGGGCAGATGGGGGCCATGATCAAACAGTCCAGGCAGGGCGAAACCACTGGTCCGCCCACAGAAAGACAATATCCTGAAGAGCCGGTGGGCGTGGAAACAAGCACGCCGTCGGTGCGCAGCATTCCCAGGCGGGCGCCGTCCATTAAGATATCCAAAGTAATCAGGCGGGCTAGGGCCCCCCGGTTCACGGCCACATCGTTAAAGGCCACACCCTCGTAAATTAGCTTGTCCCGGCGCATCACTCCGCAGCTTAAGGCCAGGCGCTTCTCGACCAGCATTTCCCCGCTTAAAACCTGTTCTAAAGCGACCCGCCACTGCTGCGGAGAAATGGGGGCCAGCATGCCCACCGCGCCCAGGTTAATGCCCAGCATGGGAATTTCATGCGCAAGCAGGCTGCGGGCCGCGCCCAAAATAGTGCCGTCGCCGCCCAGCACGAGGGTCAGATCAGCAGCGGCATCGGGCTCGTTATCCGTGCCGGGATGGGGCGTGCCTTGCCCGGAAAAAACCAGACGCACGGCCACTTGTCGTTTTTCCAGCCACTGGGTCATTTCGCGGGCCAGACCGGCGGCTTCGGCCGAATTGCCTTTGTACAGCAGGTTAACAGAATTAATGGAGTGGGCCATGGCTTATGTGTATTAAAAAGCAACGCGTCCGGCAAGAAAACTATGCGCAAAGCGTGCAAAATAAAAAAGGGGACAGGGAAGTACGCCCCAAATCCCCAATCTTTCAGCGCGCAATGGCGGGCGATGCAGGACTCGAACCTGCGGCCTTTGGCTCCGGAGGCCAACGCTCTATCCACCTGAGCTAATCGCCCCGCTCAATTGACAGATTTTTGCCTATCTTTGTCCCGCTGCTTTGTCAAGGCGCGGTTGTTCGTAAACAACATTCTCAAAAGAAAACCTGTTGCAAAATTCACGGCGACCGCGTGTGGACCGGCCGGATATGGCCGTCAGAGGCTATGCGTTGCCCCTTGCCGCATCTCTTGCCTTTAACCCGATTATAATTATATATCGTTCAGTATCTGCACTTATTTGGCATGCACAACCAAGAATCCGAAAAGCCGGCCGGCCGGATAATATAAAAGGCGCGCCGCTATGCTGAAATACACCTCCCCAGAATCCATCTTTAAAAAATATAAAGACCGCTATGACGATGTTTTAAAATTTTTGTCTCCGGATACATTTGCCGTCTGGCTTCTGGAGGCGGACAGCCGCCGGCTGCATTACAATAGTACATATATTGCTCCATTCAACGACGGCTTTCCCTTGCCCGCCACTTTGGACGACTGGCTGAAGCGCATTCACCCCGAAGACCTTGCGCGCATACGGGAAGGTTGGCTGAAAGTCATCAACGGCCGGGAGCACGGGGACAACACGGAAAGCTTTTTCCGCCTGCGCTGCGCAAGCGACAGCTATATCTGGTTTTTATCCAAAGGAGCCGTTGTGACGCGAAACGCGCAAGGCAAAGCGCTGTATGTCGCCGGCATATTAATTTCCGTGGACGCCCTTGCGGAAAAGCTTGACGCGGCGATTACCTGGCAGGAAAGAGCCAGCTTTGCCTTGGAAGCGGCCCGCGACGGCGTGTGGGATTGGAACACGGAAACCGACGATGTGTATTACAGCCCGCGCTTTATCTCCATGCTCGGCTACAGACCGGAAGAGTTTGCGTCCACCCTGGAAGCCTGGCTTACCCGCATGCATAAAGAAGATCTTGAAAAAACGCGCCTGCAGCAGCTGACCTACATAAATTCCCCGGCCCGGGGCGATTTGTTTGAAAGTCTTTATCGCTTTCTGGCTGCGGATGGCTCCTACCGCTGGATGCTCTCCCGAGGCAAAATAGTGGAACGCGATGAGAACGGCCGGGCGCGGCGTGTTGTGGGCTTGCACACCGATGTGACCGACCTGCGCGCGGCTCAGGACAGCCTGACCACTTTGCTCAATCATGATTCCCTTACAAATTTATACAGCCGTCTGTATTTTGAGCAGGCCTTTAAAAACCTTTCTTCGGAGGACCAGCCGATTGCCGTTATTTATGTTGATGTGGACACGCTGAAAGTGGTCAACGACTCGCTGGGGCACGATGCGGGCGACCGGCTGCTGGTCATTGCCGCGGATCTTTTACGCAGCGTGGTCCGAACCACCGATATTGTCGCACGCATAGGCGGCGATGAATTTGCCGTGCTCATGCCCCGCTGCTCCAGCCGGGCGGCTGAAGGCGTGATCCGTAAGTTGGAGGAGCAGCAAGGCCTGCGCAACGGCAACCCGGAAAGCATGCCTGTATTTCTGTCCTTGGGCGCAGCCGGAACCGACCTGGGCCTCAGCGTGGATGTGCTGCTGCATGAAGCCGATCAGGCCATGCTGCGGCGTAAGGCTTTAAGCCGCGAGCACAGCCGCATGCGCATGCTGGAGTGGATAGAGCGGCGCAGAACCCGGAGCCTGCGTAAAACTCCCGGACAATCCCTCTGAATTTCTCCGAACTTTTTCTAGCCCCTTCTCAAACAAAAAACGCGAAATTGACAGCCAGACTCAAAAAGACCAGCCCCATCATATAACTCAGATAAGTTGCGGCTTTTGAATTTTGTAGCGATCTGCCAAGAATATGCTGCGTTAATACGACCAGGGCCGCTTCGCAAACAAGCCCCACAGCCACAACCGCGGAGCCCAGAAAAATGAAAGCAACCACGTGATTCGGCTGCCCCGGCGGGATAAATTGCGGCAAAAAGGCTAAGAAAAACAACGCTGCTTTGGGATTCAGCAAATCGACCAAGATGCCCTGCACATATACCCTGCCCAAGGACATCTGCTCTGGCGCGCCTGCATTTTTCCCTGCGTGAACGCGATTATGCCTGAAAGCCTTTATGCCCAGCCACAGCAAATAACCCGCGCCCAGATATTTAAGCAGGGCATAGGCCGCGGACGAACTTTGCAAAATCAGCGAAAAGCCTAAAGCAGCCGCGAAAATATGAACTAACGCTCCGGAACAGACTCCCCAGCTGGAAACAAAGCCCACCAAGCGGCCCTGCGCCAGGGTCCGGCTGAGGATGTAAGCCTGATCCGGCCCGGGCGAAATATTGAGCAGAATCGCGGCAAAAATGAACGCCGGCAGATTATTGATCATAATAAATGGGTGGGCAGACGCCTGGGTTCGGGCGACTCAAGAGCATCTTGCCCGGCATAGCGGGCCGGGCATCTGTCTTGGGGACATCTGGGCAAATCGCATATTCGGCACACCCGGTCAGACTCTTGTTTGCTGCTGATATTTGCGGTTAAAATTTTGGAAACGATGGTCAGCAGGCGGGCCATCTCCTCTGTATCCAGCACCTCGAAAACATCGTGCAACGTCGCCTGCCTGGCGCGCAGAATCTTTTCCATGCGCTCCTCGCCCTGCCGGGTCAGACGCAAATTTTTTTCCCTGGGGTCGCCGTCCCGCGCTTTTTTAACAACCAGCCCCTTTGCGGCCAACTTGTCCACCAACCTTGAAGTCGCGGACTGAGTCAGGCGCAAACTTGTTTCCAAATTGGCGAAAGATGGGGAAAACAGTCCTATTTGTATTAGCGCTATGCCCTCCTGGCGGGTGAATTCCTGCTGCCCATCAATGGCCGCAAATAGCCGATCGGCCAAAAACAAGCCGAATGCTCCAAAGATATTAAGCGTTCTGTGATCAATTTTCATGTTCATTTTGTCCCTAAAACCTCACCGGGGTTCGCATTTAAATAATATGCATTCATCATACATATTATTTAAGCCCCCAAAGAACAATTGTCAATCGATTGGAAGGCAATTTTCCCATACGCCCGCCACGCAAAAAACCTACGCCCTTATTTTCGCTGCAGCATTTTCTTTTTAACGCATGCTGAGAAAAAATCCTCTCTTCCCTGAAAGGGGATGGATCTATTGTCTTTTTTGGTATATTAATTGTTCTATGGAAATTTATGATGGGGAACTCCGCCATGCTGAAAATGCTTACCGCCTTTACCGATGAAGTCGATGATGCTGAATTTGCCGTGCGGGAAATTTTAGACCAACTTGATTTAAATAAAAATTTACGAAAAAATTCTGTCGGTATTCTCTTTTGTTACACGGACTTCATCGGTACCGGGGTAATGAAAGCCGTTTGCGAGGCCCTGCCCTTTGCCGTTGTAGGGTGCACAACCATGGCCAATTCCGCAACGCAGGGCGCCGGCATGGCCGCCTTAAGCCTTGGCGTGCTGACCAGCGATCAAGTTCAATTTTCCGCCATCCGCTCGAGCCCTCTGACCGACACCCCCGATGCGAGCGTCCGCGAGGCCTTTTACCGCGGGAAGCAGGGGCACGGAGAAGATCCCGCGCTGATTATCGCTTTTGCCCCCTTGCAGCATACCGGCGGCGAAGTTATGGCTGACGCTGTTTTTACCGTTGCCGAAAATATTCCGATCTTAGGGCTGGTGGCTTGCGATCACACCCTCGAATATGAAAACTCCTATACCATTTTCAACGGCAGTGCTGAAAAAGACTCGGCTTCCATGGTTTTTATCTATGGCGACATTCGTCCTCGTTTTTTCCTGAAGGTCATTTCCGATGAGAAGATTCAAAAGCAGAAAGCCATCATTACCGATTCCGAGGGCGGAGTATTGCGGGAAGTCAACGGTATGCCGCTTATGCAGTATATGGAAATGCTGGGCGTCTCCAAAAACAACGGCATTGAAAATATCGGCGTTGTGCCTTTTATCCTCAAATATACCGACGGCACCCCGCCAGTGGCCAGAGCCATATACAAAATAACCCCGGAAGGGTATGCCGTGTGCGGCGGCAAAATGCCTGAGGGCGCCACCTTGGCCGTGGGCAGGCTGGATATGGACGATATTTTGAAAACCGCCTGGAGCACCGTTACGGAGGCTCTGAATGAGCACACGCCGAGCGCCCTGCTCATGTTTCCCTGCATGTCCAGAGACTTGGCCTTAGGCGCCGATTACTTGGCCGAAATAGATGTAATCCAAAAGACCATAGGCGGGCGCTGCCCGTATTTGCTTGCTTACGCGGGAGGCGAACTTTGCCCTGACTTTGACGGCAACGGCAACCTCGTCAACCGCTTCCACAATTTTACGTTCATCGCCTGTGCTTTGTAGGAACCGGCTATGTCAGAGCTGCAACCCGAAATGCTGTCCGCCGAAGAAATTCGCCGCCTGCACCGCGAAAATAAACGTTTGGCGCGCCAGATCGAACAGCTCAATATTTTGCTTGAGCGCAGCAAAAATGTTGCCGCCACAAAAACAAATATTGAGGCGACCATTTCCGCGGATCAAAAAAAGCAGGAAAAATTCATGTACCTGCTGTTGGACAACAGCCCGGACATCATTCTTTTGTTTGATAAAGACGGCACCTTTGCCTACTGCACAGACAATTTTTTAAAGCGTGCCAATATTCCTAATTTCGGGCTGGTAAACGGCCGCCACTACAAAGAAATTTTCTCGTTGTTCAGCCAGGAGTGGGCGGAGATCTTCGACTCAACCTTCAAAGAAATAATGCACGAAAAAGCTACGGTTGTCTTGGATGAAACGCTTGATATTTTTGAGAAAACCCCCAGGCACTTCAAAATCCACTTTACCCCCATGCTTGATGAGACCGGTGAAACCGGCGGGGCCATAGTGCTCTTCCATGACGTGACCGACGTCATTTTGGCAAAGGAGCAGGCGGAAAAAGCCAGCCGCGCCAAATCCGATTTTCTGGCCAACATGTCCCATGAAATCAGAACGCCCATGAACGCCATCACCGGCATGACCAGCATCGCCAAAGCCACTGACGACATAGATAAAAAAAACTACTGCCTGGATAAAATAGAAGACGCCTCCTCACATCTTTTGGGCGTGGTCAGCGATATTCTGGATATGTCGAAAATTGAGGCCGACAAGTTTGAACTTTCTTACAGCGAGTTCAACTTTGAAGAAATGCTGCTCAAGGTCACCAATGTGTTGGCCTTTCGCATTGATGAAAAAAAGCAGACCTTCACCGTGCACCTGGCCGATAACATACCCGCGTTCATTTATTCCGACGAGCAGCGCCTGGCCCAGGTGTTCACCAATCTTATTTCCAATGCCGTAAAGTTTACGCCGGAAGGCGGCGCCATTTCTTTCGCCGCCCAAAAAAACGCAGAGGACGGTGAATATTGCGAACTGCTCATCAACGTCACGGACACAGGCATCGGTATTTCAGAACAGCAGCAGGAAAAGCTGTTTCGTTCATTTGAGCAGGCCGATAACAGCATCTCCAGGCGCTTTGGCGGAACCGGCCTGGGGCTCGCCATTTCCAAGCGGATTATTGAACAAATGGACGGCCGGGTATGGATAGATTCTGAAGTGGGCAAAGGCTCGAGCTTTATTTTCACTATTCGGGTAAAGCAAAGCCCGCGAGCGCGTCCCGCCGCCATTTCGCCGGATGTAGGCAGACATGATTTCCGTGTGCTGGTTGTGGACCCTTCGCCCCGGGTGCGGGAATGTTTTACCGATATCGCCGGATCTCTCAAGTTTGCCTGCGATGTTGCGGCCGACACCGCGGAGGCCCGCAATCTCCTGGCTCAAAAGAACTACAATATTACCTTTATTGACTGGGCCAAGGCAGACATGAACGTGCTGGAGCTGGCCGGCAGGATAAAAACCGCCGAAGCCGCGAATACGGTTGTGTTTATGGTTTCCGCCACTGAGTGGGCCCTGGTTGAAGGCGACGCCGAAGCCGCCGGAGTAAACAAGTTTATCCAGAAACCCATTTTCCCCACCTCCCTGATCAACTGCCTGAATTCCTGCCTGTCGCCGGAGGCCTCCGCAGCGCCGCGCGATACTCCCAAAGCCGCCCGGGATTTTTGCTTTAAAGGCTACCGCATTTTGCTGGCGGAAGACGTGGACATTAACCGAGAAATTGCGCAAGCCCTGCTGGAGCCCTCCGGGTTGGAAATCGCATGTGCGGAAGACGGGGCCAAAGCCTTTAAAATGTTTTCTGACAACCCGGATGCTTACGATGCCATCCTTATGGACATCCATATGCCGGAAATGGACGGCTATGAAGCGACACGGCGCATCCGCGCCCTGGACACGCCAAAGGCTGCGACAATTCCGATCATTGCCGCCACGGCCAACGTTTTTCGCCAAGATATTGAAAAATGTCTGGCTGCAGGCATGAACGGGCATGTGGGCAAACCCATTGATAAAAACGAAATCTTCCAGCAGCTTGAAAAATTTTTACCGCGCCGCCATTGAGCCTGCATGTCGCTGAACTTGAACTTTTAAACATATGCATAAGTCATATATTCAAGCCGCGCTCTGACTCCAGCAAGAAGCACGTCTCCGTCGTGACTCCGGTCAGCATTTGAAACTATGCCGGCTTTGGGAGAACCACTATGCCGCACCCGCGAAGCAGAGGCCTGTCGGCCGGAGACGACCAGAATTTTTCAACTTCCGAAGTGAAAAAACTTATGGACGCGCAATGCGAACTGCAATTTCTGCTGGACCGGGGCTATTCCATGCAAAGCGCTGTGCCTTTTGTGGGCGGGCGCCACCAACTTACCGCGCGGCAACGGCTGGCCCTGATGCGCTGTACATCCTCCGGCAAAGCGCTGGCGCAGAGGCGGAGCAAAATACTGGGCCCGGAAGACATCGCCGGCCGCCCGGTATACATTGACGGGCTCAATCTGATCATTACCCTAGAGGTGGCCTTGTCCGACGGCATGCTTTTTGTGGCTCAAGACGGCGCCATCCGTGACCTGGCCGAGTTGCGCGGCTCTTATAAGCCCATTCCGCAGACCGAAACCGCCATAGCTCTGCTGCGCGAAGCTGTGACCGGTCTGGGCGCGTCAGAGGTTGTGATTTTTCTGGATGCGCCTGTTTCCAACTCCGGCAGGCTGAAAACCAAGATCAACGAGCAATCTTGGCCCATGCCTCTCCGGGTGGAACTGGCGCATAACCCCGACGCGGAACTGGTCGGCTTGGAAAATGTAGCCAGCAGCGATTCCATTGTCCTGGACCGCTGCGCCGGCTGGTTCAATCTGACGGCCTGGATTTTGGAAACCCAAAGTCTGGCGCCGAAACTAACCCGTCTCATCCGCCTGGATCAATCCCGGCCGGAATGATCGCTCGGCCGGCCTCCAGCCTTTCCAGCGCCAGATCAAGCGCGTCGCGGCAGTTATCCAGAAGCTGCTCAATGTCCTCTTTTCCGGCCCGATCAATGTGCAGCCCGGCGGAAACCAGCACGCGGACTCCCAGCCTGGCTGCGAAGCATAGGGCGGTTTCCCGGGCCAGTTCATCTTCCTTGTGCCCGGTGACGCAGAGCACGCTGGCTGAAGCCGAAAGCTCGCCAGATCCGCGCAGGCTTTCCCTGGGCACGGCCAGGGCGGCCGCGCCGATGTGCGGCTGCGCCCCGCCGCCGATGCACAGGCAGATATCTCCGCCGAGAAGGGCGCACAAAACCTCGACCCGATACGCGCCTTTTCCGGCGGCCACGCGGAAGCTATGCACGGCCGCCCCCCTGCCAGGGGCGAAAAGGGCTGTGCGCAAGGCCGAAGTGCATAAGGATCTTGCCGAGCACATGGTCCACCTGTTCCTCCAAAGTGTTGGAGTTATTATAAAACGTGAGCATGGGCGGCAAAATGACGCAGCCCAGCTCAGCCGCCTGCAGCATGTTTTTCAAGTGTATTTTGCCCAAAGGCATTTCACGGGGGCAGAGCACCACTTTACGGCCTTCCTTAAGACAGACGTCCGCGGCTCTGGTCAGCAGCCCGGCCGCATAGCCGTTGGCCACCGCGGACAGCGTCTTCATGCTGCAGGGCAAAACCACCAGACCCGCAGTGACAAAAGAGCCGCTGGCGATGCTTGCCGCGATATCCTCGTCGTCGTGGCTGTAATCGGCCGCCTGGGCCAAATCATAAAGGGGCAGCGAGCTTTCCGCCTCCCAGGCGATTTTTGCCCCCCGAGTCATGACCAGATGGGTTTCACAATCCGGCTGAGCCCGCAGGGCGCGCAACAGGCTCAAACCCATCGCCACGCCGCTGGCCCCGGATATGCCCACAATTATTTTCATATGTCCCTTCCTGTAATGTCGTATTGGCGCAAATCCACATCCAAAAAGCTCACTTTTTCAAACTTCGGCGCTTTAGGCGTCGGATAAGTGCAGTCAAAACCGATTTTTGCCCCCAGCCCGTCGTCCGTGGACGGGTTAAGTTCATGCCCGAAGCATTTGGGAACAATGATAATATCCTCGTCCGGGCGGCAGCGCGTGGCCAGGGCGCGCTCCACCTCTTCCGGGTCAAAGATGTCCACATCGGAATTGACCGCGGTGACCATTTTCAGAAAATAAAAGGAGGCGAACGCGGCCATAATCGCGTTTTTGGCCATGCCGTTGTGCGGCGGATCGATTTGAAGGATCGCGTGATAGGTGCTGCTGCCGTGGGTCAGGTGCACGTTTTTCAAGCCCGGAACCTGCCGGGACACGGTATCGAAGATATTGGCCTCCACATTCAGCCCCACGGAATTCCAAACTTCCCGGCCGGGCAGCAGGCTGTGGATGACCGGCGCGGCGCGATGGGAAACGGATTTTACCCGCACCACCCAGCGGTCGTCCCGCAGGGCGTAATAGCCGGTAACTTCGGCAAAAGGCCCCTCCGGTTCGCGCACATTCGGCAAGATTTCGCCCTCAATGATCAGTTCGGCGTCGGCAATGCCCTCCACCCCCACAGTCAGGCCCGGACACAGGCGAGCCGGTTCGCCCAGCAGGGCCGAGGCCACGGCCAGTTCGTCCACGTCAATGGGCGCGGCGGCGCTGGGAGTGATGGCCGCCACGTAATAGGCCGGGTGCACGCCGTTGTTGATGGTGATCTCCAGAGGCTCGCCCCTGGCTTCGGCCCGTTCGTAATAATTGCGCAAATGCCGCCCGACATCCATGAGCAGGCCCAGGCGGTCCGGGCCGGAAACCATGAGACGGTGCACCGAGGCGTTGCGCACACCGGTATCCGGGTCTTTGGCGATGACCACGCAATTGTCGAAATACGGACCCCCGTCTTTAAGGGCCAGAGTAGGCACCGGAATGCGCGTAAGATCCGGCGCGGGCATGACCACTTCCCGGCCCGGGGCATCTTCTACAACCATCGGCGGCACAGGCGCGGCATGCAGGCTTTTAACCGCTTTGGCGAACAGCCCGGGCAACTCGGCCGCCGTAACGCCAAACAGGTGGGCCAGGTTGTCCCGGTTCCACCACAGGCCCATAGCCAACGGCATCCCGTGCCCCTTAATTTTGTCGAAAACCACCACCTGTTTGCCCTCAAACTTACGAGCCACCCCGGCCAGCTCGTACTTGAGGTCCACCTCGCTGCGCACGTGCGCCAGCCGCCCCGCCGCTTCCAGCTTTTCCAGACACTGCTTGAAATCCATGATCTTGCTCCTTTTGTTGCCGCGCCGCGCAAAACGTCCAGGGCGACGCAAAATAAAAAAAGCCCGTGCGGATCAGGCACGGGCTCTTGGCTTAAAACGAAAAATGCTAATTACATCAGGCGCGCGCAAACCGCGGCCAATCGCTCAGCCGGCCCAAAAACACACGCCGGCGCCACGCCAAAGCCTGGGCGCGGAAGCCGAAACAGCGGAATTCAGAAGATTGAGCGATTAAAGAAGTCATGAGGGGAACTTTGCCGCAAAGAATTTTGCATGTCAAGAGCAGTCGGAGCGAATCGGTTCGTTTGCGATTTGCCGTCAGTGTAAGCTTAAAGCGATTAAGCCGGCAAGACTTGCGCCAAGGGCGCAGAGATATGTTTTAAGGGGCGCCTTCCGAAATATATGTGACGGCGAATGTCTTGAACACTTCTTCAAAATAGCGCTGATCTTCCTCGGCGTGCTCCGCGGTGCTCAGCAGGCTGAATTCATAAACCACTCCCGCAAAAGACCCGAGGCACTCGCGGCTGAACAGCCCTCCGGCAGATGTGGAGTAACAAAAAAAATCCGCGACATCTTGCCGTTTTTGAGAGAACACGGCCCGATCCAGGGCCTCCGTCCTTTGGGCGGCAAAGGAGGCCAAACGCTTTTGCAATTGCTTTTCCAGCGGCACAGGATTCATGTCCTCATCTTCAGCCGTGTCGTAATAGGCCCAGACGAGCACCTGCCGCTGTTCCTCTTCTTTGCGCAGGGGTCCGAGCGGAAAGACCACGCCGTGGGCCATGCCCGCCATCGGGTAAGGGTGGCCGATGCGTTTTTCCGGCAAGCTGAAGCGGTATGCGTAATTGTCAAAATCAAATTGGGAGTAACACAATTCAAGCTCATATCCGTTCTCGTCCAGCACGCCCTGCAGCTCGGATTTGCAGGGATCTTCCGGCGCGTTGCCGGTCTCGCGGGCAGAAGCGGCGCACAACAAGCCGTATGCGAAAACAACGGTCATAAGTAACAGCAAAATGCACGCTTTACAAAAAATGTGCCGCATTCAAGACCTCCCGGCCTATACATCGCTAAACAAAAGTGTACGGATTTTTTGTCCTGCCCCTGCCTCATTCATCATATCTATTTGAAAAAGAATATATGCAAAATATCGTTAAATGGCGCCGCCCCAATCCTTTTGCCGAATTTTGGACATGAAAAAAGAACTTAGAAAAATCCGCCAAAAGGATTGGGGCCGGAATTATCTGATGACATTCCATATATATTCATTTAAGTATTATATTGCTATTTAAGGTTTATACCGTCCTCGAAACAAGTAAAACAGGAGAAATTGCCATGTCTGACGCGCCTCCAACTCCGGCCGCCAACCCTGCCCCGTTGGGGCTGGCCGGATTCGCTCTTACCACAATTCTTCTTAACCTTCACAATGCCGGGTTTTATGAACTCAACGTCATGATCATGGGCATGGGCGTTTTTTACGGCGGTCTTGCCCAGCTTATCGCCGGCGTTATGGAGTTCAGGCGAGGCAATTCTTTTGGGACCGTGGCCTTTGTCTCCTACGGTTCTTTCTGGCTTTCCCTGGTTTTTATCTGGGCTATGCCGCATGCTGGGCTGCCGAAGGCCGACGCCGTTTCCATGGGCTGGTATCTCGCTTTATGGGGTCTTTTCACATTCGCCCTTTTTTGCGGTGCGCTCAAGGGCGCGACCATCGGCAAGCTGGTCTTCGGCTCGCTGACCATTCTTTTTTTCCTGCTCGCTGTGGCCAACTTTACCGGCAGCCAGGCCATCCACACTTTGGCCGGATTTGAAGGCATCCTCTGTGGCGGGTTTGCCTTGTACGAGGCTTGCGCGCTTGTAATTAACGAGAAGCACAGCAAGCAGGTTTTGCCGCTGTAGAGGCCTTTTGCAGGCAAGAGCGCAAATATCAAACGGCTTAGCGGCCGGCAAGCGCCATCCCCGACTGCGCAAGTCATGACCATTTTCTGCCCCGCCGGGTCAGACAGCCATTAATGAAGAACTCTTCGAGTTTTTGCCCGCCTGCCGGCGGACGCATTGTGGAGTCTTGCACCAAGCGCGAGTGGCGGCGTTCGCTTCAAAAGCCTGCCAGGCGTTAGCCATAACGGATTCCAGGCATGAAAAAAGGGACTTAGTTTTATCTAAATCCCTTTAAAATTTACTGGTGGAGCTGGAGGGAATTGAACCCACGACCTCTTGAATGCCATTCAAGCGCTCTCCCAACTGAGCTACAGCCCCGTAAAGAAATTTCTCTTTGCCCTAAATAAAAATAGGTGTCAACTCTTCAGGGTAAAGTTTATAAAAAAAATTTCTGCAGCCTTAAAATTTATTTTCTTTAAAACCCGCTGCACCCTGCATTGCCGCCGTTTTAAGTATTGGGATTAAGCACCCGGCGCAAAAAGTCCCGCAGACGCGGATCTTTAGGGTTGCCGAACAGTTCATCCGGCGGGCCTTCTTCCACAATAAGCCCCTGGTTCATAAAGGCCACTTTATCCGCCACTTCGCGGGCAAAGGCCATCTCGTGGGAAACCACGACCATGGTCATGCCCTCTTCGGCCAGCTGGCGCATAACCGAGAGCACTTCACCCACCAGCTCCGGGTCAAGGGCGGAAGTCGGCTCGTCAAATAAAATCACCTTAGGCTGCAGGGCCAGGGCCCGGGCAATGGCCACCCGCTGTTTCTGCCCGCCCGAAAGCTGCTCCGGGTAGCTGAAGGCCTTATCCGCCAGGCCCACTTTGCCCAAAAGCTGCATGCCCAGATCTTCGGCCGCATGGCGGGACATGCCCCGCACTTTGCGCGGCCCCAGGGTTACGTTGCCAAGGGCGGTCATATGCGGGAACAAGTTAAACTGCTGAAAGACCATGCCGGCCTCTGTGCGCACAAGGTTCATATTGGTGGCGGGGTTATTGACGTCATAGCCGTCTACAATGATGGTGCCGCTGTCCGCCTCTTCCAGGCGGGTGAGGCAGCGCAGCACGGTGCTTTTGCCTGAGCCCGAGGGGCCGATAATGGTCATCAGCTCGCCGGTGCGCACCGTAAACGTGACCCCGGCCAGGACCTCCAGGTTGCCAAAACTTTTTCGCAGGTCAACAACTTCAATCATTGTGGACATAGACACTTCCTAAAATATAATCCTGTAAAATTACCAAGCTCCAACTGCAGG
>RCMY010002545.1_pt1 | contig 16488 bp, 13 predicted proteins | sample 2041341 | NCBI WGS metagenome assembly RCMY01 (sample SAMN09708234, study PRJNA481090) | Marine sediment metagenome, whole genome shotgun sequencing project. | reverse complement strand
GAACGTCCAGCGTAACCGGGGCGGTTTGAACAATGACTTCGCGCCCTCGGTTGAACATTGCTGCAAAGGGATCATTTCCGCCCGAGCGAAAGGGGCTATTGGAAAACATGCTGTCAAACTGGCTGTTAGCGAAGGGTGAACGTGCATTCTGGTCCGCCAAAACTGCTTTCAATACAATCGGCGGCACGGTCAGAGTTCCGTCGCGTTGGGGGCGCAGCATAAGTGTGCGCTCGGTCACGGTGACAGGGCCTTGGTTGGTGTTGGTTCGGCTTGTCGTGTCCTGCCCAGTTTGTGCCAATGTGAAATCAGGACTTTGCGGCAGCACCAGTTCCGCGCTTTGGACATTTGGTCCAACGGTGATCCGCACTGTCAGCGGGATTTCCTGCTGCACGTAGCGATTGCTGTCGGGAAAAGTCACGCTGATCTCTGGCGCTCCGGGGACCACAACAATGGGCTTGTCTGACGGGTCGAGGACCGTGATTACGACTGGATCACTGCTGGCCGCACCGGCGTTCAGGGCCGGTATAGTCACTGTCCCTAGCGATTTTGGCGCCAATGTTACGATCCATTGTAGTGTGTCGGACCGCGCACCATTGGTGATCTGAGTCTGGTGCGATTGCGCCGTTCCCAGAATATTGAAGTCAATTCCAAGCGGCGTAAGGTCCGGGGCCGACGTAAGGACTTTAGCATCGCCCGTGAGGACAAGCTGAAAGCTGCCGCCTTGCGCCACCTGTGCGGTATTTGTTCGCGCGACAAGCCCGTCCGCTTGCGCAAACCCAGTCCAGACTAGTGCGACAAGTGATGCAAGTAGCGTCTGTTTGAAACAAAGCATCTGTTCAATCCTTAATTCTGTTGCGCACGAAGGCTGTCGTAGTGTTCGCGGATACGGGCACGCAGCAGACCGCTGGGATCATCGGGAACCTGACGCAGTTGCTGTTCTGCTGCTTGGTTCAGGGTCGCAATCGCTTGCACGTTGCCTGTCGTGGCCTCGGCTTCGTCCGGTTGCGCGCCCATATTGCCAAGCACCTGGTCCATCATGCGGGTAAAGGCGTTGCCCTGCTCTTCTCTTGATTGTTCATTCGCATCCCCGCTTTGATCGGTCTCAGAAGGGTCTTGCTGGGGGTCTGTCCCGGCCTGTTGTTGCTCTGCGACCGTTTGTGGATTGGACGCTGTATCAGTCTGGTTTTGAGATTGCCCCGCTTGATCCTGAGAAGGCTCTGAGCCTGCCGATTGCTCTTCGGGCTGTTCCTGACCTAGGGCCTGCTCCTGTGATTGGCCTTGCGCGCCGCCCTCTTGCTGTTGACCGTCTGAAGGTTGCCCCTCGCCCGCCTGATCCTGAGGCTGCGCGCCAGACCCGTCTTCCTGCGTATCGTCCTGCTGTCGCCCGCCCTGATCTTGCGGCTCGCCACTGTCCCGCTGCTGATCCGGTTGGTCCTGCGGCACACTCTCTTCGGACTGGTCTTGTCCATCCGACTGCTGGCTTTGCTCTTCCTGCTGTTGCTCTTTTTCCTGTTGTTGCTCAAGCAATTTGGCGACGATATCGCGGTTGAACTGAGCGTCTGCGTCATCAGGAACGGTCGTCAAACGCGCGTCATAGGCGGCAAGGGCTTTCTCAAAAGCGCCTGACTTGGCCAAAGCATTGCCCCGGTTGTAATCGTCGGAGCCGAACTGGGCAGCGGCGGGCGTGAAATCTGCGTTTCGATAGAGCGCAGCACCTCTGGCATCAGGGGTTGTCGCCAAGGCAGCAGCCTCTGCGAAATCCTCAGCATCGAAGGCTTTTTGCGCCCGTTGATCCGATGTCTGCCACAGATCGTTCCAAACACCAGCCTGCGCGCCTTGGGGGGCGGCACTGAGCCCGACAACGCCAAGAGCAAACACAAGGATCAGCCCTCGACGAAACGCCAGTGGAGCCAGAATAACGGGAATAAACAGCAGATAATAGCCGATATCAGCCCAAGTATCGCTGACATGATCGGTTGCTTCGCCAACCGCCTGCAGGTCGTTACTTTGATTTGGGAAAACACGCGCCAGGTCACTGTCGCCGGCTGTGATGGCGGCGAACACACCGCCGCCGACTTGCGCCAAGGTGGTTAGACCGTCCGTATCAAGGGTTACGATCACGTCTTGACCGTCACGAGTCTGGATCGCGCGACCGTTCGACGTTTGTAGTGTTGCACCGACGGTGGTCCCTACACCCAGAACATTGACCGTATATCCAGCGGTATGGGCCGCACGCGACGCCGCCAAGCTGGCGCCGGGATCAAGCCCAATGCCATCAGCGAGCACGACGATCCGGCCCGAGCTGGCACCGGCCCGATCCAAAAGCGCTTGTGCCTCGGTGATGGCAAGGTCCAGACGGTTGCCCAAGACAGGCATCAAGGACGTGGACAGCTCAGGCAGCATTTGACGGATTACGTCCGCGTCTGACGTAAGTGGCGCCGCCACAAAAGGCCGGTCCGCATAGATGACAAGCGCTGCATCGTCGCCGTTCGCACGGTCCAGCATATCCCGCAGTTTATGCCCCGCACGAGTCAAGCGGCTTGGCACCAAGTCTGTGCTGTTCATGGATTGTGCAAGGCTGAGAACGATTACGGAGGGGGCATCGCCCTGAAACGCAGGGGTTGGCTGTTTTTGCCAAGTCGGGCCCGTCATCGCCAACACAGCAGCGATAAGTCCAGCTCCAAAAGCGACCGGCAACCAACGTGACCTGCCCACTTGCGCGCCACTTACCGTCAGATGTCGCAACAAATGTGCATCGACCAGCCCGGCCCATTCAGTGCCACTGCCACGCGCGCGCCGCCATGCCACGTAGGCAATCAGCGAGGCCGCAGGGAACAGCGCAAGTAGCCATTCAGGCCGCAGAAAGTGAAAGTCTGCGAAGGTCATTTTATTGCATCCTTCATGGAGAGTTTTGGAAGCGTGACGGGCATCAATGAAAGAGCCAGAAACACTGTGAGTAGGATCGCGACGCCCAATGGCCAAAAGAAAAGCGATACCGTTGGACGCACGACGTCCGGATCATCTGCAATCGGCTCAATTCGGTCGATCTGGGCATAGACTTGAGCCAGCCCTGCGACATCGGTCGCGCGGAAATACTGGCCGCCGGTAAGATGAGCGATCTGGGTCAGCGTCGCTTCGTCCAGATCGGCGGCGGGATCAACGATCTGACGACCAAACGCACCGTTGACGACCATCTGCTCGGCTCCGACGCCGATGGAATAGATGCGCACGCCCAGTTCTTTGGCCAAAGCAGCAGCCCGCATCGGTTGCATGACGCCCGCATTACTGGCCCCGTCTGTCAGCAGCACCAGCACACGTTCGGGTGCCGGACGGTCTTTAAGCCGTTTAACGGCAATGGCAATCGCATCCCCGATGGCCGTCTCTGTGCCGGTCAAGCCCACTTCTGCCTGCCCCAATAGGTCGCTCACCACATCTCGATCTGGCGTCAGCGGTGCCTGAACATAGGCACGGTTGCTGAACAGGATGAGCCCAATCCTGTCACCTTTACGGCGTGCGATGAAGTCATCGGCAGCGACTTTGACAACATCAAGTCGGCTGGCGGTTTGCCCACCAACGGCGAAATCTTCGCGCCCCATGCTACCGGACAGGTCAATCGCCATCATGATATCACGACCCTCGGCGGGTAGCGGCACTTCATGGCCAACCATCGCGGGCCGTGCAAGGGCCGCCAGGAGCAGGACCCAAATGACACTTGCGGTCAGCAAGCGCAGGATTTGGCCTCGATGCGGCTTGCTGACCCCCTGCCCTGCGCCACTAAGTTGCGCAAAAAACGGCACCCGTAGCGCGCCGCTGGTGGAGCTTGGAACCGGTTTCAGCCCGTAGCGCACCAGAAATGGGAGAAGGATAAGGACGAAGGCCAACGGCCAGAGAAACGTAATCATGCGTGACTCCTGATCCAACGACGTGACTGCGCCAATGCCTCGCCCAAATGAGTGTGTGCTGCGTGTTTCGAAGGGATATAGGGGGCGCGGCCAAGGTAAGACGCGACATCGGGCGCAAAGGCATCCTTGCCCTGAGCGAGCGATGCGGCCCACGATGTGTCTGAAAGGCTCGCGAAATGGCGGCTTTTCGGCTGACTGAGTGCGACACGGCGCAACAAAACAGCCAAATCCACCGCAATTGCATCGTCGTATTCTTGTGTTTTGGCTCGGTCTTCAAGTTCTTTGAGTTCGGCCAAAGCGGCAAACTGCAAGGAGGCGCGGCGGCGTCTTTCGAAGAACGCGCCAACAGCCAATATGATGAGACAAAGGGCGAGCAGACCCCACCAGCCAGCTGCCAAAGGCCACCAACCAGCGGGATCTGGCAAACGAATGTCGCGCAGCTTGTCCAATTCGGCCAAAACCTCGGGAGATATTGTTTCAGGTGTCATGCCGCGCCTCGTCTGATCTGCGCCTGCGGCATCCGCCGCGGCTGAAGAATAGTTTTGGGGTCGTCGGATGTTTGCAAAGACAGCAATGCCATACCGCGTTTGCGCGCCAGCGTTGCGAGCGCAGTCACGCGGTCTGCAAATGCCGCTTCATGGGCCGCCAGATCGCGGGCTGACATAGCATTCACCGACAAAAGAGCATCCCCGTCACTGAGGCGTCCACCCCGGCTCGGCAGCTTTGCATCCATTGGGTCCTGCACGAATAGCAACGTGACATGTGCCCGGATCGCCAGGCGTTGTAACTCAGTCTGCATTTGCGGGGCGCTATCCGAGAAGTCACTGATCACAAATGCCAACGTACCAGGGCGACACATGTGGCGCATTTTGCGCAAGGCTTCGTGCAACGGCACTTCTGTGGGTGCGACCTCATCAATCTTGGTCGCATCACTGATTGCATGTAGCATTTTCAGAAGCGCTGTGCGCGTGCGGGTCGCGGGGAATTCCCGCAGACCTTGAGGCGTCAGAATGAAGCCGCCGACACGGTCCCCACCATCATGCCCAACCCATGCCAGCATCGCGGCAAGCTCTGCTGCCAAATGTGCTTTGAACCGGGACTTTGTGCCGAATTGCATCATGGACCGCGCATCCAGCAGGATGAACACTGGGCGTTCGCGCTCTTCGTGATACATCTTGGTGTGGACCTCGCCTGCGCGAGCAGTCAGGCGCCAGTCGATCGTTTTCAGATCATCACCGGCTTGGTAGACGCGACTTTCGGAATATTCCATGCCGCGCCCGTGAAAGATCGAGCGGTTTGCGCCCCACATATGAGTGCTGACGCGCCCACCCGGTGCAAAGCCAGTTACGGCACGAGCAGGCCGCGCGCGGATCAGCGCGGTTGGGCTAATCTCGATCCCCGGCAGATATGTGTATGGCTCTGGCATGGCAAACTCAGGAAACCGGAACGCGTTGCAGCAACAGGTCAATCAGACCATCTTTGGTCATGCCATCTGCTTCGGCTTCAAAAGTCAGGATCAGGCGGTGCCGCAGGATATCGTGCAGCACGGCTTGGACGTCTGTAGGCGTGGCAAAGTGTGCGCCACGCATCCAAGCATGGACACGGGTACAGCGATCCAAGGCAATCGTGCCGCGCGGGCTGGCCCCAAAGGCGATCATACCAGCAAGGTCGTCGCCATACTTGGAAGGTTCCCGAGTCGCAAAGATCAATTGCAGCATGTAGTTTTCCAGCGCTTCGCTGACATGCACACCAATCGCTTCACGGCGGGCTGCAAAGATTGCGTCTTGCGCCAGTGGTGCACCTTCAGCCGCAGTTGTCCCCAGCACTTCGCCCCGCACAATTGCAAGAATTTCACGCTCCGCCGCGAGGTCGGGATACCCAATTTGGACGTGCATCAGGAACCGGTCGAGTTGCGCCTCTGGCAGCGGATAGGTGCCTTCCTGCTCAATCGGGTTCTGGGTTGCCATGACCATGAACAGATCGGGCAGCGGGTATGTTGTGCCGCCAACGGTGATCTGACGCTCTGCCATAGCCTCAAGCAATGCAGACTGCACCTTTGCAGGCGCGCGGTTGATCTCATCGGCAAGGATCAGAGAGTGAAACAACGGGCCCCTTTGAAACTCAAAGGTTCCTTTCTCTGGTCGGTAGACTTCGGTGCCGGTCAAGTCGCCGGGCAGCAAGTCAGGCGTGAATTGGATGCGCTTGTCATCACATTCGATCGCCTTTGAAAGTGCCGCTATTGCCTTGGTTTTAGCCAGTCCGGGCGCGCCTTCCACCAGAATATGCCCGTCCGCGAACAGCGCGAGCAGGAGCTTGTCGACAAAGGCCGATTGACCTACGATCTTGGCGTTAAGTAGGGCGCGCAGGTCCTCAACGATAGCATGCGCTGCCGGAACTGGGTTTTGGGTTTGCAAGTTCATATCAGCCTCATTGCGAAAAGAAATATCGTCTTGAAGCTGATATGGAGGTGTAAAATTACGCTATGCTGCGCAGCAGAATAAATCTGTGTAATGTTAGCTTTAGTCGGCCGATTTTTAAGACTCTTGTATCTACGGCCACTAGTCTGGATAAGCCCGAACATCATAAGTCTCGGTGTCCTGCAAGGCATTCAACCAGTATCCGGAACTCACAATCTTGATCACACAACTCTCGTCACTTGCCGCGTCAATCTGAGCCAGCCAAACGATATCGGTCGCATTCGGAAATGATTTGCCAGAAATCTGATCACCATAGAACCGGTTCAATACCGCATGATCGCCCATCCCGCCTGCCAACAAGCGAACAAGCAGAGATGGTGCAGGCGCAGGCAGCAAGTGTGATTTGCCCTGTTCATTCTGCGCGTTGACTTCAATCGTGACCTGCGCCGCATCCGTCTTAGGAAACACACGCGGCAAAGCGGCATAAAGCAAGCTGCCGGCCTTGAACATATGCCCGTGAAATGCTGGATCGACATATTCTTCCCAGAGCTTTTCCTCGCGCATTTCGTTGGCTGCGTTGCGCAATTGACCTTCTCGAAGGGTATCCCCGATTACATGCTTCAATACGATGTAAGCGGCATCTTCGGGTTCTTGGTCTTGCAAGGACATCAGGCACATTGCGCGCAATTCGGTATTGCTTAGGCCGGTGCGATCCCCGAAGTCCATTTCGTCCAGCAGAGTTGCGAAATCGGAGGCTGTCCATTGGCCGTCGATCTCTTGCAGGTTCGCAAAGTCGCGTAATTGGACAGTATAGGTGCAGGCCGTCATTTCATTTCTTTCCGGGGTTTGAGGCCATTGTTTCGGCACAGCCTCATCGTAATATACGATAGCGCCCAAGCAGGGCAGCAACCGCAACGGTCCGCAACCGTGCTTTGCGTTTGACCATAAAAATTTCAGGTTTCATCTGGTATTTCCAACGGAAATTCGACGGCAACTCGCAAGCCCGGAGCATTTTCTGAAAGGATGAGGCGGGCACCATGCAATGTCGCGATACTGGACACTAGGCTCAGCCCAAGCCCACTGCCCGGCGTCGTGCGACTTCGATCCAGACGGTACAACCTGCGCAAGACCAAGTCACGTTCTTCCGCCGGGATACCTCGACCATTGTCGGCCACGCACAACGTCACCTGCGCCCCGTCTTGCACAACGGACACACTGATCGCAGCGCCAGCCGGGGTGTGTCTGATCGCATTTTCGATCAGGTTTGCAAGGACCTGTCCCAAAAGCGTACGGTCGCCCATTACAAAACAGTGAACGGTGTCAGGGGTTGCGAAGACAAGTGTCTTGCCCGCGTCCATTGCCGTGGGCTCGTAGATTTCACAGAAGGTTGCCGCCAATTCCACCAAATCGACCGGATAGAATTGACCTTTGGGCGCGCCGCTCTCAATCTGTGCAATCTGGAGCAAGGAGCGAAAGATTGCCGCCATGCCGTCCACTTCAGCCGTGGCATTCTCTACAAGACCTCGGGTGACATCGGTCAGCCCGTCTTGACGGTCAAGTTCATCGAGATGCACGGCCACGCGTTGTAGCGGCGTCTTCAGATCATGGGCGATATCGGACGACACTTGTTTGATCGCCGTTATGGATGCTTCTTGGGATGTGGCCATTTGGTCCACCTTGTTCCCGATCCCTGCCAGATCAACGGTCCAACTTCGCCCCGGCGCCACACGGGCAGACAAATTTCCTGTGGTCAGCGCATCCAAAGTGGTGCCAATCTCGCGGACCTGCCGCGCTGAGTTGCGGGCAAACCAAAGCCCGCCGGATAGCCCAATTACGAAAGTTGGGATCAAGCTCGACGCCAAGATATTCCAGAACACGTCGCGCAGCGCATAAATTTCGTCGCGACTTCGTGCGATGGTCAATTGCCCACCCCATAGCGTATCCGTTAGGGCCAGATATTCACCTGTCAGGCGCGGGTTGCCTTGTTCAAGCGATACCAGATGATAGCCGTCCGCATCGCGCGCAATTGCAGAGTTGCCAAAACTGCGCCCGAAACGGCTGGTATAGTTGAGTACAACCCGTTTGGGATCGGAATCCCGCGCTTCGGCCTCGACCAAAGCAGCAAGTGCTGTCGCATTTGGAGCCGCGCGGAAGCCGGCCATGTCCTGACGTAAATCTGCCCGCATGGTTTGAGTGACAGACCGTTCAGTGACAAGGTAGCTGGCCGCGAAACTAAGCAAGCTGACGACTGCAAAGAGAGCCACGAGCGCAATCGTCAACCTGAAGGGCATCGAGCGCAACAGTTCGCGGAATTGTTCGTTCATCCGTCGATCCGGTAGCCTGCACCTCGAACCGTCTGGATCAGTTCATTGGCAAAGGGTTTGTCAACTTTGGATCGCAAGCGGCTGACATGGGTTTCCACCACGTTTGTCATCGGGTCGAAGCTGATGTCCCAGACGGCCTCTAACAGCATCGTGCGCGTTTGCACCCGTCCTTTGCGGCGCATCAGATGTTCCAGCAAAGCAAACTCGCGCGGGAGCAGATCAATCTCTTGGCCTGCACGACTGACTTTACGCGTCAGCAGATCAAGTTCCAGATCGTCGACACAAAGAGACGTCTCTTGCTGGGCGGCATGCGGTCGCCGACCTAAGGCGGCCACCCGCGCCGACAACTCACCAAATGCAAAAGGTTTGACGAGATAGTCGTCACCACCGGCGTTCAGGCCCGCGATCCGATCATCTACACTTCCAAGTGACGTCAGGAACAAGACAGGTGTTTGATTGCCCGCGACACGCAAGGCCTTCACAAGTGTCATCCCGTCAGGCTCTGGGATCATCCGGTCAACTATCAAAACATCATACTCAGAACTTGTTGCCTGAACCAACCCATCACGGCCATTGGTGACCAGATCAACAATCTGCCCTTCTTCGCGCAAACCACGCGCAATATAGCTGCCTGTAGTGGCATCGTCTTCTACGACCAAAAGCTTCATGGTAACGGACCGCCGCGTTGATGTCGGATTCGTAGCAAGAGTTAGATACGAGACTCCTTACACGCACCCCCTGTCCAAGATTACAATTGTGTAAAGACGAATGCGTTCAAAGATTGGTGATGCATCTCACACGATTGTATAGATCGCATCATGCCACCGACATGTGCCACCCCAACATTGGAGTTTGAAAATGCATCCATGGAGTGAGCAAATGAATAACCAAAAAACGACATCCCGCGCGTTGATGCTGGGAACGACGGTAATGGCGCTGGCATCGAGCGCAGCCCTTGCAGCCCCGGTTGGCGGCTGGGGCGATTTGGTTGAGGCAGTCTCTCCTAGCGTGGTCTACATTGAGGTAAGCGGCGTCGCAAAGCCTGACCCAACTGCTCCAAGCGACGAGAACGCTTTAAGGGGGTTGGGCAGTGGCTTTATAATCACTGGCGATGGCGAGATCGTGACGAACCATCACGTTGTTGAAGGTGCCACCAGTGTTGTGGTTAAACTGGCAAATGGGCGCAGCTATGATGCCGTCGTTGTTGGGAGCGATGCCATGACTGACATCGCCCTGCTAAAAATCACAACCGACGCGGACTTGGCTGTAGCGCAGTTTGGTGTTTCAGACGACATGCGCGCCGGCGATGAAGTATTTGCCGTGGGCAACCCGTTCGGTCTGGGCAACACCGTGACGTCAGGGATCGTTTCGGCGACCTCACGCAATATACATGCTGGTCCGTTTGATGATTTCATCCAAACTGATGCCGCGATCAATCAGGGCAATTCTGGCGGGCCACTTTTCAATGACGAAGGCGAAGTCATTGGCGTGAACTCGATGATTTTCTCACCCGGTGGTGGGTCGGTCGGGATCGGCTTTGCAGTCCCATCTGATCTGGTTCAGACGGTCGTCGCCGATCTAATGGATGACGGCACCATTACGCGCGGTTGGCTGGGCGTGCAGATCAAACCAATGTCCGAGGAAATTGCAAACGTCCTTGGCTATGACATACCCAAAGGGGCAGTGGTCGAAATGGTTGTCGCAGACAGCCCTGCTGCAAACGCTGGTTTGGTGGACGGCGATATCATTCTGTCCATAGACGGGGCCGAAATTGTCGAACTACGGGATCTCACCCGCGCCGTAGCAAACACTACACCCGATGCAACTGCACAAATCGTGGTGCTGCATAAGGGCAAAGAGATTGTCTTAGCCGTCCTGATCGGGCTTCTGGGTGCTGCTGACGTGTAGGCAGATGTTTGGCGCAGGACACCCCTAATTGCGTCAAACTATCCCGTCCGGGCGGGATAAGATGCTCCGGTGATAGGAAAGCGCCGGAGCATCACTTATGAATGCTTCGAAATTGCAGCCTGAACGGCGGACGCACCACATGCTTCGTAAACCGAGAGGCGAGTGTCATTGCGGCGGTGAGTGCCCGGTTTTTAAAAATTTCAAATTCAGAGGCTTCTGTCAAATTTGTAATCCTGCCGCAAGATTAGGGAGAGCTTCGTCTAGTAGATGTGATGAGTAACTTCACACCGAACAAGGAATTTCCTGAAATGAAAGCGACATCCCAATATATTGCAGCTGCTGTTGCGGGTTTAATGACTGTCTCTGCCGCAGAATCTGCCTTTGCATACGACACGCAATCCCAGATGATCGCGTCGGCAGAAGAAGCGCTTGATGCTGTATCCCAAACGCACGCAGCCCGTCTCGCATTGTTTGAAAATGACATAGCTGGCGCAAGAACCTATATTGACGGGGCTTTCAATGCGCTGTCGGCAGCTGAAAATGATCTTGGCGAGCGCATGATTGCGGATTTCGACATGGTCGGTTCCGAACCGGAATATCTACCGTTCGATATGTCGATGAAGCTGACCGAAAACTTCTCGGCAACCGAGGAAAACAAGCTGGCATTGCAGCGGGCGTATGGCCTCTTTGAAACTGCTGAACCTGACGATGCGATTGAAGTCCTCAAAATCGCTGAAATCGATGTTCAGGTCTCAACTGCAATGTTGCCAACTGCGGAAACCATGCAACATCTGACGACAGCCCAAGACCTTCTTAACGCCGGTAAGTATTTTGAGACGAACTTGGAGCTAAAGGCGATCACGGACTCGATCATTGTCCGTTCGTTCTCAATCGACGCGATCCCGGCGCAAGGTGACATCGAATAACCGCTCAGGAAGACACGATAAGGGAGGGGCACCGGGTCCCTCTTTTATCAACTATCTTTTACTGAGGTACAGTTGAACAAGATCAATTTGGTGACTTCAATTTACCCTTGCTTGGTAAAGTCGAGATGTTTCGAACATCGTTTGGGTGAGTTGGCAACCTGATCGGCAGGTATTACGTGACCAAAGGAACCAACTCAGACTTCGGTGTAGAACTCAACATGGAGCTGCTAGGCAACTTAATGGCCCTTCCGTGGAATGGTGCCGACGTTGTCGGCGTGGCATGCTTCGGTGACTGGGAGGCATCGGAGCATGTGACGTCTTTCCAGTTAACGGTTGCCGCCTGGCGTTGAAAACCATTGGCCATTTGCGCCGTCTGTTAGGCCCAAATCAAAAGCCGCCTCGATATACGCTTGGTCAGCCGGTTTCCCTACCTGTTCGACGAGTGACGCTGGAATATGTGTCATCTGGAACTGAATTCCCTGCGCCGTAGCAAATTCGTATTCGGCGGTCAGTGTCTCGCGGGTACTGGCGTTGATAAGGACGCTATAGGCCCGCCGCCCGACCGCTAAAGTCTGATCGCGGGTCATCATAAAATCGGGCTCTAGCCGCTGATTTATAATGACATAAAGAACTGGCTTTTGACGCGGCAACAGGGCTTGCGCGACAGAATTGGATAATGCGGCGTCAGGCAGGAACAATAACTGCCGGATTGTCCCCCCATCTACATGCAGTTCGGTCAATTGGGTGCCACTCGATTGGGACACAATTTCAGTTGGCGGAAAAAATGCAGGAACGCTCGCCGAAGCCTGCAACACGCTCCGAAACAGATCGTAGCGTGTTGGTTGATCAGATGCCGCGACCGCGCCAATATTCCAAACCACCCCACGCCCCGCGTCGAGGTTTGTCGTGAGCACGAGCAGTCTCGCACCTGCCCGATGTCGATCTGCCACTTGATCAATCAAATCGTCGTTGACCTGGCTTTTGATCAACAAACTCATCGGGCCCGACGGATAAAGACTTTGCCCGAAGACCCCTTGCAACAGCGAATTGCGCTGGTTCAGTTGGCTTGCCATCCCATCTTGGAAGAACGCTGCCAATTCCGCATCGACGCTGCTGCCGACAAACGCAAATGGCGCGATCAATGCCCCTGCACTGACGCCTGTAACAACATCAAAGGCGGGCCGGTCGCCGCGTCTTGTCCAACCGTTCAAATAGCCTGCACCATAGGCACCACCTTCGCCACCGGCCGATAAAGCAAGATAGTTGGGGCGGTCTTTGCCTGTCTCGGGCAGATACATTGCCCTTGCGGCACTGACATCGGCAGCAGACGCATCAACGTAAAGTCGGATATTTTCAAAACCTGCTATTTTCGCGTCAGCCAGCATGTTGGCATTAAATGGCGTACGTGTCTCAACGTTTACACATGCGCTGACCAGCAGAGCCAATGCCACGATCCCGATCTTGTGGATCCACCGTATTGCCATTTTACATTCCCCCCATTCGCTTGCTCAGACTGGACACAATCCAGTTCGTCCTCAACGCCATAATCGCCAACAGCAAAACGGCGAACAGAATCAATTGCAGATCCTCGCGCTTCTGTCGCGACAGATCGATGTGCAAGAAGAACCACATTGTATCAGCATGATCACAGTTCACAGGCATCCAGCAGGCACATGCAAGCCGTGCGACGGAACCAGCCCGAAGAATGCTGAAAGATAGCCGCTGCGTTGCGGGACCGCACCGATGGCAATCATTTTTGCGAAATCGCATAGTTCGAGCGCGAGGAACGTCAGACTACGTGTCAGCAAAAGCATCGTCTGGATGAAAATGCTAGTAAGATCAAAAGCCAGTGTTTCGGCATGGTAGTGTGCTTCACCGTTATGCGGGCCGAGGTTCTGGCCTGGGTGCAGAATTGGGTGCTTCATTCCGCAATTCCGGTGGGTATTGGGAATTTAAGGCTGGCTAGCCCGCGATTTGCACCGGTTGTTTCAGCGTCGCGTGTGATGGAGGTAGCTGCGTGAACTTGTACATGCCAAGCGCGCGTTCTTTGAAGATTGTGACGGCAAATTTGGTCCCGGACATTGTCGTCCCGATCCCAGCTAACGCGACCGGCCATATCCAATAATCCGGCCCTAGTCCGGGGTTAAAATCATAGCCAGTGTTTGGATTGATCGGGGTTCATTCGCTTATTCCTGTTGGCACTGTCGGCAGGTCATACCCAGCGGCCCCGGTTAGAGGGCAAGTGGAACGGCGATGCCTTGGTTGTATCGGCCCAACACGTTCGAGAAGAGCACAAGATTGACCTCATTGAAATAATGCACGCCATCAGGGATGGCGCAACGGTGTCTTTGGTCACATCCATCCGCACTGACGCATCAACAGGAAACGCCAACCAATTGACAGTGGCGATGCCCAGGTCGGGGTATTTGAACAGTCATTCCCAGCGGAGCCCTACCACCAGTACATTTATTGGTGCCTCGTTCGATGAAATGGGTTTGTAGGGATCAAGCGCATGTGTGCTTTTCCAAAGCTGGATCGGTAACACCGCGATGATGATGAACGGCAAGCCCCACATGGCAAAGTCAAGCTAGCCAGAGAATTCCCAATCCGGCGTATTGCGCCTTTTGATTGCTGTAGCGATATAGCCACAAAAGCAAAGGCACCAAGAGAAAGACAGGCAGAATGGCGATTATGGTCCACGCAAGAACTCCGAGCAAATGCGCGCTTTGAGCGGTCGCAATCGGCCCGACCGGATCGAGGAAACTGTTGCGTTGTTCACTGCATGCAGAAAGCAGAAAGAAGAGGTAGGCTTCAATGAACCACGCGGGTCTGTAACGGGAATTTCAAATGAGACATAGTTGCCTTCGCTATTCCGTGGCCTTTGGCGTTGCCCGTATCGGCCTCATGCAAGGTGATCTTCTGATTGCATAGCGCACGTTCCAAATTTCCCAACCATCCCTTCGTTCGTCCAGCGCAATTGGTCCGTCATGCGCAACCACAGCACCGCAAATTGCCGTTTTTGGATGATGATTTATTAGTTCCTTACGCTGCTCAGATTACGCCTAGCCTCCTCAAACTTGTATTTTTTGTAAGTTGCATTGCCACTGCGTTTGCGTTTGGAACGTCGCAACCGACCCCTACATATATTGCAGGTTGATATGACCCAATTTCTTGCACGCCGTTCTCGCGGCAGTTCTTGTGGTGTCTTAATCGCCATCATCTTCGCCTGTCTCACCCTGCCCAACGTGACATCTGCTCAAGACATAAGCCCTACCGTCGCAGCCCCCGCTGTTACTGTCGTCCCAGTCGCAGCACGGAATTTTGTTGCTCGAACGGCCATCTCAGGCTCTGTAGTGCCGCGTCAGGCAGTGTCGGTGGTGGCACAACTGACGGGTACGCCGGTCACCACATTGAGCGTTGATATTGGAGATACTGTCGCCGCAGGCGATGTATTGGCAACGTTTGACGATGCCGTTCTGACAGCACAACTGGCGCAGGTCGATGCACAAATCGACACTGGAAATGCCGCAATCCGCCAAGCGCAAAGCCAAATCGCATCCGCGCAGGCCAACGCAGACGAAGCAAACATTGTACTTACACGAACGCAGGCTTTGGTGGCCGATGGTGCTACGGCACGCTCATCCCTTGATCAGGCACTAGCGGCCAACAGGACTGCACAAGCAACGCTAACTTCAGCACAAGACGGATTGTTGTCGGCACAGTCTCAGTTGCGCCAGATTGAGGCGCAGCGCGTCGTGGCAAGCCTGAACCTTGATCACGCGACGCTCACTGCGCCTGTTGGGGGCCTCATTGCATTTCGCAATATTAACCTTGGAGATCTCGCATCGGGGAGTACCCCGGCTTTTGTCATTTATGAAAACGGTGCGTTGGAAGTAACGGCTGAAGTTGTGGAAACAGCCCTCAGCCAGATCAATGCTGGTGACGCGGTCACCCTGTCGCTTTTTGGCCTGCCAGATGTGATGGGCAATGTACGGCTGATCTCACCAACCGTGAACGCAACAACGCGGCTTGGGACTGTGTATATTACGCCTTTGACATCAACTAATTTGCGGGCGGGCCTATTTGCTGGTGGCTGGATTGTGACCGATCAGCGCAATGGCCTCGCCGTGCCAACAACGGCAGTTCAAGCGGACAGCACCGGCGCCTTTGTCTTTGTGGTCAACGATGATGTGCTCGCCCGGACTGCTGTGACCCCTGGCCTGATCTGGCAAGGCCTACGCGAAATCAAGTCAGGCTTGACCGCGGACCAGATAGTCGTCGCCCGCGCGGGCGGCTTTATCGTAGACGGTGATCGCGTTACGCCCGTTACGGCAGAGGTCAAACCATGAATTTATCAACTTGGGCCATCAAACGCCCGGTCCCGTCGATAGCGTTGTTTGTTCTGCTTTGCGTGCTGGGCCTGTTTGGATTCCGCAACCTCGCAATCACTCAGTTCCCAGACATTGACGTCCCAATCGTGACCATCAGCGTCGCGCAGATTGGTGCAGGCCCGACCCAGATTGCCAACCAGATCATCAAACCCATTGAGACAGAGCTAACGACAATTGCAGGCATCGACCACGTAAACGCGACGGCGGCAGACAACGTCGCGCAGATCACTGTTCAATTCCAGTTTTCTGTCGACAGCCTTACCGCGCTCAACGACGTCAAAGACGCGATGAGCGGCGTGCGAGGCGATCTGCCTGATGCGGCCAACGAACCGCAGGTCAGCTTGCTCAATATAATGGGCAGGCCTATTCTGACCTATGCCGTTTCTGACCCTAGTCAGACGGTCGATGACTTGTCGCATTTTGTCGATGACGCCGTTGCACATGCCTTGTCGGGTGTCGGATCAGTAGGCAGCGTGACACGCATTGGTGGGGCGACAGCAGCGATAAATATTGAGTTGGACCCGCAGCGGTTGCTGGCCTTCGAGATTGACCAGACCCGGGCGTTGTACCGCCGTGCAGAGGCCGGGTGGGACATGCTCCCGCCGGCCAGCGCGCGCGCG
>RCMY010003635.1_pt1 | contig 16492 bp, 11 predicted proteins | sample 2041341 | NCBI WGS metagenome assembly RCMY01 (sample SAMN09708234, study PRJNA481090) | Marine sediment metagenome, whole genome shotgun sequencing project. | reverse complement strand
GAGATCATCGCTCGACCAGACACCCCACGTGCGACGACTTGCATCGCCGAGTGGGAGTGGCTCGGGAAGGGGGCCGATGGGCTGCTCGAGCCCCTCGATGGCCGAGGCCACATTGTCGCGTGCGACCCGGAGTCGAATCGCTCCGGAATGTGCTTCGGGTTTGTCGTAGGCGAGGTAGTCGCTCCACCGCGCGCCCAGGTCACCGCCACTTTTGTTGAGAATGTCGTCGAGGTGTGCCAGTGAGTCCGGGCCGCTGACACGCCAATCGTGATCTTCGTAGTCTCCCGCGGCGATCGAGGCTTGCAAGTTGTAGTTGGCGGGTCGGCGTTGCACGAACGTCGTGACGCCGGAGCGTTCTGATTGTGTCGTTGCTTGTTCGGCGGCATCGAGAAGAGCGTCCGAGCGGATGACCTCGACGTCGAGCCCTCGTGGGTGCGTCCGGAGCAACGTATTCGAGGTGTAGTCAGCGCCTGTCTCGAGGTGGGTGGCGATCACCTCGCTGACGAGATGATGATCGATGAACGGCGAGTCGGCGGTGACGCGAACCAGGTGTTCTGCCGGATAGTCGGCGATCACTTCGACGAAACGGGCCAACATGTCGTCTGACGGGCCGCGCACTGTTGCCGCGTCGTTGTCGCGGGCGATTGCCTCGATGTCCTGATCGGTCGGGAGATCAGAGATCGCCACGACGACGGGACCGTCGTTGAAACCGGCCAATCGACGCAACGCGACATCGAGCACCGTCGAACCCGCGAACGCGGACATCTGACGGTCTCGACGGTCTGATCCGTCATGACCTGCTTGCACTACGAGCAGAATGCTCATGGAATTTGCCTCCTGGAACCGCCCAGAGCCCCAAGTACGAGCGTCACGCTAGCCGGTTATGTTGGTCGTGTGGTTGAACGCCCCCCAACTGGCACGATCCCCGACGCTCCGGGCTCGTACCAATTCAGAGATCGCGACGGTCGGATCATCTACGTTGGCAAGGCCAAGAGCCTCCGAAGTCGACTCAGCAACTACTTCCAGAAGAACCTGCCGATGCGCACTGCGCAGATGGTCAAGACTGCCGAAACGGTCGAGTGGATCCAGGTGGGTAACGAACTCGAAGCGCTGATGCTCGAGTACTCGTTGATCAAACAACACCGCCCGCGGTTCAACATCCGCCTGGTCGACGACAAGAGTTATCCGTTTCTCGCGGTCACCGAGTCCGACGAGTGGGCGCGAGCCATGGTCATGCGAGGCAAGAAGCGCAAGGGTGTGCGGTACTACGGACCGTTCGGTCATGCCTACGCAATTCGCGAGACCCTCGACCTGCTGCTTCGCACGTTTCCCATCCGGACGTGTTCGGACAACAAACTCGGACGTCACGAGAAGTTGGGGAAACCCTGCTTGTTGTTCCACATCGAGAAGTGTTCGGGTCCGTGTGTTGGGGAGATCAGTGCCGAGGCGTACTCCGAACTGGTTTCGGACCTCATCAGCTTTCTCGATGGCGAGACGGACGCCGTCGTGGCCGACCTTGAAACTCGCATGGCCACAGCGGCCGACGCGTACGAATTCGAACTTGCCGCGCGGTTGCGCGACCAGCTGGCTTCGGTGCGCAAGGCGATCGAGAAACAACAGATGGTCGGCCCACGCACCGACGACTACGACGTCATCGGCGTCCATGGCGACGAGCTCGAGTCGGCGGTGCAGGTGTTCTTCGTGCGGCGAGGCCGTGTGGTCGGCCGGCGTGGATTTGTCATCGACCGGGTCGAGGAGCTCACCGACGAGGAGCTGACCGACAAGATCCTCGAGGGCATCTACTCCGAGGAACCGGCGGTCGGGTATCCAAAACAAGTGTTGGTCCCGGTCGAGAGCAGTGACCCCGAGCTCTATGCGGCATGGATGGGCGAGCTCCGCGGTTCGGCGGTGAGCGTTCGTGTGCCCCAGCGCGGCGACAAACGTGCGCTCCTCGAAACCGTCACTCGAAACGCACAAGAGTCGTTCACCCGGCACCGTCTGAAACGATCGTCGGATCACAACAGCCGAGCCCGGGCGCTCAATGAACTCCAGGAGTATTTGGGTCTCGAATCCGCCCCGCTTCGTATCGAGTGTTACGACATGAGCCACATCCAAGGCACCGACTATGTGGGGTCCATGGTGGTCGTCGAGGACGGCCTGCCGAAGAAGTCGGACTACCGGCGGTTCAAGATCAAGACGGTCGACGGCAACAACGACTTTGCCGCAATGGCCGAAGTGCTCGAACGTCGCCTCACGAATTACCTGACCGATCGGGAACGTCCGGTCGAGGAACGCGGCAAGTTTGCCTACCCACCGAATCTGATCGTGGTCGATGGTGGCAAGGGTCAGCTGTCGTCGTCGGTTGAAGTGTTGACTGCGCTCGGACTTGATGACGAGATTCCGATCGTGTCGCTGGCGAAACAGTTCGAGGAGGTCTATGTACCGGGTCGATCGGCGCCGATCCGAATACCGCGTCAGTCTGAGGCCTTGTATTTGCTGCAACGGATTCGAGACGAATCGCACCGATTCGCGATCGCCTATCATCGACAGCTGCGTGGCAAACGAATGACCGCGTCGGTGCTCGATGGGATTCCCGGCCTCGGTCCGACGAGAAAGGCACGGCTACTGAAAGAATTCGGCAGTCTCAAAGCGGTCAAGCAGGCAAGCGAAACCGAACTGACCGAGCTTTCGTGGTTGCCCGGCGAGGTGGCCAAGAACGTGTGGTCACATCTGCATTCGGCATGAAACTTCAGGGAGATCATTCGTGCGCAACTTCATCACTTCGCATGCGACCGATAACATCGTCGCTGATGATGCGCGGGCGGCCGGAGACGGCACATGAGTGACAACTGGGTTGGCCCAGGTTGGTGGATGGCCAGCGATGGCAAGTGGTATCCCCCGCGCACGCCGATCAAGGACGACAAGACGATGCCCACAGAGCCCACACGTTGGAGTCGTCGCACGCCTGACGGCAGACCGGTCGAAGGTGCGACCGAGTTGTCGAGCTCCGAGAGCGAGGCCGAACAGACCGCAACCCGTGCCGAACGTGCCACACAGGTTCCTCGTCCCGAGCCGGTTTCGATCAAACGCCCCGCCGAGATCGGTCCCGTTGAGATCGAAGAAGAGTTCGATCTTCGCGAAGAAGTCGACCTGCGCGATGCCGAGGTGACCGAACCGCACGCCTTCGAAATGGCGACGCCCCTGACTTCGGCGGCGAGCGATGACAAATTCGGTATCACGCCGCCCGACGACAAGGCGGTGAAACGGTCGAGCCTCGAGCACCTGAAGACCTCCGGAAGCGGCCGAAAGCCGATCGCCTACGCAACTGAACGCGCGGCTGACCCCACCATCGACCGCAACTTCAGTTCGGGAGGTCGATCAAATGGCTCAATCCGAACCGACGCCGATGCCGAACAAGGTTCCATGGAGCCCAGCGATGAAGAGTCGTCCGCGCACACTCCAGATCCTGAAGAACTGGTGAATGATGAGGACCCCTCCGTCGTCGTCGATCGCTCCAAGGCAGGCGATGAGTCCGAACCTGGCGAGCGAGTCGAAATCGAGGAGCAGGGCGACGCCTCCTCGAGGCCGGGCCCGACGCCGCTTCAGCACGCAGTTCTCCCGGCACTGATCGATCGCCAGCCAGAGGAACGAAGCAGCAGCAAGGGGCTCGTCCTTTTGGTGCTCGCCACGGTGCTTGCAGTTTTGTCTGGTGTGCTCGGGGCGTTTTGGCTCCGAGAGCGATCGGTCGCAAACGACCTTCGAGACGAGCTTGCTCTTGTGTCGGCCGTGGACGATGTCTCGTCGGAAGGGCTGACAGCGCTCAACGATGAGGTCCGCACGCTTCGATTCCAGAACGACGAGCTGCAGACCAGGCTCGACGAGATGAGCGCTCTTGTGCTCGAACTTCCAGCGGGACGTGTGACCGAGATCGCCGTTCCGTTCACCCCGGTTTTTGCGGACGAGATCGCCGACGGAGACCGTGAGCGCCTCATCGCCGTGAGTTCCGACGGTCAGTACGTCGTCTGGGCCGACGGTGTCGATGGCTCGATCACCGGGTCGGGTTCGCTCACGGGCAGCCCCACTGGTTTGTTCGCCGCGACGAGCAAGGCGTGGATCATGACAGACGCCGCCACGATCGACGTCGTCTCGCTTCTCCCCGACGGCGAAGGTTTGCCGACGGTCGATTTCGGGCCCGTGTCGTTCGTTGCTCCCGAGGAACGTGCCTACTGGACCTACGAGCCAGCGAGCGGCGATGTGGTTCGCCTCAAGAAGAGCGACGGTGGTGTGACTGCTTCGGCAAGTGTTCCGGTTCCGGTTGTCGATCTGACCATCGGCGCTGGTTCGGTCTGGGCCCTCGGAGACGACGGTCGTGTCTATCGAATCAACACGGCGGACTTCACGGTGCAGGCAATCGACGCTGGCGCCGATCTGATCAGCATCACCGCTGGGCCAGATGCGTTGTGGACGTTGTCTGCCGCCGATGGGTCGCTTCGTCGAGTCGATGCGGTCAGCGGCGAGGTTCTGGTGACCGTGCCGGTTGGCCGAGATCCCATCGATGCAACTTTTGCTGGCAGTTCGGTTTGGGTTGCCCTGCGGTCGGGAACGTCGCTCATCGAAGTCGACACCCGGACTGCTGCGGTCATCAGCCGAACGGCGCTTCCCGGAGTACCCACCGCACTACACCAGGGTGATTCCGGGGTGTTCGTCACGCTCGAGGGTGATGTGCCGCTCGTTCGTGTCGCGTCACTCACACTGCCGATCAACAATGCCAACGGCGACGGCGACGGCGACGGCGACGACGCTGACGCTGACGCTGGCTGATCGGTGACCGACAATTCACTGGTGCCCGAGGGCCTCGATCAGGCTGGCGCACCGTCGCTGTGGGAGAAACACGCCGACTGGTGGCAGGACGAATTCACCGACGGCGCAGACCCCGAGTACGAGGAGCAGATTCTCCCGCTGGCTCGACAGTTGCTCGATGGTCACTCGGTGATCCTCGACCTCGGAGCGGGGGAGGGGCAGATCGCTCGACTGCTGTCCGCAGACGGTGCGACAGTTGTGGGCGTCGACCCGACATGGTCACAAATGCAGGTGGCACACGAGCGGTCGGGTGGGCCGAGTTACGCAGTTGCTGCTGCCGCCGAGTTGCCCCATCCGGCCAATTCGTTCGATGCCGTCGTTGCGTGCCTGGTGTTCGAACACATCGATCCGATGGAGCCGGCAGTGGCCGAGGTGGCGCGCGTCCTTCGGCCCGGGGGTCGATTCGCCTTCTTCTTGAATCATCCGATGCTGCAAACTCCCGGGAGCGGATGGATCGACGACCACATGGTCGAACCGCCCGAACAGTACTGGCGGCTCGGCGACTATCTCGTCGAGACGTCGACGGTCGAGCAGGTGCAAAAGGGTGTGTTCATTCCGTTCGTTCATCGCCCGCTGAGCCGGTATGTCAACGCCTTGGCCGGGCACAGGCTGGTCGTTCGAGAGATGCACGAACCAGCTCCGCCGCAGGGGTTCCTCGACAAGTCGCCGTTCTACGAGGCGGCGTCGGCGATCCCTCGTCTTCTTGTGATGGTGTGCGAGCTCGTCGAATGATTCATACCCGAGTCAAGACGATGTCTGGATCCGTCGTTACATTGACTCTGTGAGCGAATTCGTCGTCATAACTGGAAACTCGGGCGCCGGTCGGTCGCACGCCGCCAACGTGTTGGAGGATTTCGGTTGGTTTGTCATCGACAACCTTCCGCCCGCCCTGATCTCCAAGGTCGGAGAGCTAGCAGACTCGCCTGGTTCGGCGATCTCGAACGTCGCACTTGCCGTGCCGGCACACGCCGAGGTCGATTTGCTACTCGCCGCGATTGCCGCACTGCGCGGGTCGGGTGCTCGTGTGCGCATTCTCTTCTTGGAGGCGTCGACGCCCACGCTCGTCCAGCGGTACGAGTCGACGCGGCGACGCCACCCGTTCGGCGACATGGGGTTGACCGATGCGATCGAGGGCGAACGCAGCGCACTCGAAGCCGTGAAGGCCGAGTCCGATGTTGCGATCGATACGTCTGATCTGAATGTTCACCAGCTTCGTGACCGACTCGTCGAACTGTTTGGTACCGATTCACCCGCCGGGGGAATGCAGACCAAGATCGTGTCTTTCGGGTACAAGCATGGATTGCCGATAGACGTCGACATCGTCTTCGATTGCCGCTTCTTACCGAACCCTCATTGGGTCGAAGAGCTGCGCCCGCTCACCGGTGTCGACGCGCCGGTGCGCGAGTACGTCTTGCAGCAACCTCTGACGACGGCGTTCCTCGAACGAATGGAGCGGATGCTCACGCTCGTCATGCCAGCCTACGTGCGTGAGGGTAAGAGTTATTTGACGATCGCGTTCGGATGCACCGGCGGGCAGCATCGTTCAGTTGCAATTGCCGAGGAGATCGCATCAATTTTGAAGCGAAGCGGCCACGAACCGACGGTGCAACATCGCGATCTCGCGAAAGCTTCGACGTCGGGCTGACGGGGGTCACGGAGCTGCTCGGACCCGATTGGTCGGTTGGGAGCGTGAGGCACCTCATCGGTGGGAACAATCGTCACGTCGGCGCATCGTCGGAATTGCTCGGACAGAAACCCGAGAGTTCCCCAATTTTCGCGGATTTATGCGCTAGAACGAGTCGTGAAACGACACGTCGAAGGGACGCGTACAACATGACAGTTCGAGTAGGAATCAACGGCTTCGGCCGAATCGGGCGCAACTACTTCCGCGCTGCAAAGGCAACCGGTGCAGATATCGACTTCGTCGCGGTCAACGACCTCGGCTCGATCGAGACGATGGCACACCTGCTTCGCAACGACAGTGTGCATGGCCGCTACCCCGGCAAGATCACGGCAGGCAAGAAAGAGATCCGCGTCGACGGTGACCGAATCCAGGTGCTTTCCGAGCGCAACCCCGAAGATCTTCCCTGGGGCGAGCTCGATGTCGACATCGTCATCGAGTCGACCGGCATCTTCAATTCGAAGAAGGCAGCGAGTGCGCACCTTCGTGCAGGTGCGCGCAAGGTACTCATTTCCGCTCCCGCAGACTGCGACGCAACCTTCGTCATGGGCGTCAACGACGACACGTACAACCCCGCCCGTCATCACGTGATCAGCAATGCCTCGTGCACGACGAACTGTTTCGTGCCAATGGTGAAGGTCCTCGACGACAACTTCGGCGTTGTCGAGGGTTTCATGACCACAGCTCACGGCTACACCGGCGATCAACAACTAGTCGACGGCCCGCACAGCGATCTTCGGCGAGCTCGTGCAGCGGCGATCAACATCGTTCCGACATCGACAGGTGCCGCTCGGGCAACCGGGCTCGTGCTGAAGAAGATGGCTGGCAAGCTCGACGGCATGGCGCTGCGTGTCCCGATCCCCGACGGTTCGCTCACCGACTTCACCTGCACGCTGAAGAAACCAGCCACCGTCGAGCAGATCAACGCGGCCTTCAAGGAAGCGGCGAGCAAGGGTGCGCTGAAGAACGTGCTCGAATACTCCGAGGAGCCATTGGTGTCGTCAGACATCGTGGGTACCACGGCGTCGTGCACTTTCGATTCTGGTCTCACGATGTCGATGGGCACGCTGGTCAAGATCGCTGGTTGGTACGACAACGAGATGGGGTACTCGACTCGTCTCGTCGAGCTGACCGAAATCGTTGGCAAGAAGAAGGCTCCGGCAAAGAAGGCACCCGCCAAGAAGAAGGCTGCAGCCAAGAAGGTTGTTGCGAAAAGTTCTGCCGCCACGAGTGCCGCAGCCAAGCGGAAGGTTCCGGCCAAGAAAGCTCCGGCCAAGAAGGTCGTCGCAAAGAAGGCTCCGGCAAAGAAAGCTCCGGCCAAGAAGGCTCCTGCGAAGAAGAAGGCTGCTGCCCGGAAGTGACGGCTGTACCGCACCTCGAAGATCTGGGCGACGTCGCCGGCAAACGAGTTCTCGTTCGCACCGACTTCAATGTGCCGCTGATCGACGGTGAAATTGTCGACGATCTGCGTATCCGCGCTGCCTTGCCCACCTTGCGGTGGCTACAGGAGCGCGGTGCCGAGGTGACCGCGATGAGCCATCTCGGTCGGCCGAAGGGCGAGCGGAACCCAGAGTTCGACATGGCGCCGGTGCGTGATCACCTCAACCAGTTGCTTCCCGGCGTGCGGTTACTCGACAATTTGCGATTCGATCCTGGCGAGACATCGAACGATCCAGCGTTCGTTGCTCGTCTGGTCGAAGGGCAAGACATGTACGTGAACGATGCGTTCGGTGCCTCACATCGGGCCCACGCGTCGATCGTCGGTCCGCCCAACTACCTGCCCTCCGCGGCCGGCCGACTGCTGGCAAAAGAGGTCGAAGTGTTGATGGGCGTTCGCAACGATGCCCGTCGGCCATTTGTGGCGATCATGGGTGGGTCGAAGGTGAGCGACAAGGTGGCGATCATCGAAACGCTCAGTGAACGAGTCGATACGTTGCTTATCGGTGGTGGCATGGCCTTCACGTTCTTTGCTGCGATGGGCCACTCGGTTGGCAACTCGTTGCTCGAAGAGTCGATGATCGGTTTCTGCCGAGAGCTGCTCGACAGTGACAAACCAATCAAGTTGCCCTCCGACATCACGGCATTGGGCCCGGGCGGAAAACTTTTCGACCCGAGCGCGGGTGGCGATGTTCGCCAAATGGGTCAGAGTATTCCCGACGGTTGGATGGGTGTTGACATCGGTCCTGGCACAGCGTCGGAATACAGCGACATCATCGCCGAGGCGCAGACCGTGCTTTGGAATGGCCCCGTGGGTGTGTTCGAAGATCCTCGTTTCGAGGCCGGAACGGAAACTCTCGCCCATGCCGTCGCCGAGTGTCATGGGTTCAGCGTCGTTGGTGGTGGTGACAGCGCCGCTGCGGCGAAACAGTTTGGTGTCGCCGATCAGATGGACCACGTCTCGACCGGCGGTGGCGCGGCACTCGAGTTGCTCGAGAAGGGCGACCTTCCCGGTCTCGCTGCGCTCCGTGGCGAATACGCTGTCGACTGAGTAGACCATTCGACCGGCAGTGTCGAGAACACAGCACAACCAAACATCGGACGTGAGAGCGTCCGCAAATCTCGACCGGAAGTGTCGAGAACAAACAGGAGCACCCGTCATGGCTGAACGTAAGCCCATCATCAGTGGCAACTGGAAGATGAATCTCAACCACTTCGAGGCCATCCAATTGGTCCAGAAGTTGTCGTACGGCCTCACCAAGGACGACGTGGAGGCTGTCGACGTGACGATCCATCCGCCCTTCACCGATCTGCGGTCGATTCAGACCGTGCTCGAGGCCGACAAGATTCCCATTGCTCTCGGAGCGCAGAACTGTCATTGGGAATCGAGTGGTGCCTACACCGGTGAGATTGCTCCGATCATGCTTGCGAAGCTGAATGTGGCGTTCGTGATTGCGGGGCACAGCGAACGGCGTCAGATGTTCGGGGAAACGAACGATGATGTGAATCGTAAGGTGAAGGCCATTCTCAATGCCGAAATGACGCCGATCATGGCGTGTGGTGAGACTCTCGAACAGCGACAAGCGGGCGAGATGGAAAGCCACATCGTCGAGCAGATAACCGACGGACTCGCTGGGGTGAAGGCCGAGCACGTCGCAGGCATGGTGCTCGCGTATGAACCGATCTGGGCGATCGGCACCGGCGCAACAGCGACGCCCGAAGACGCCCAGGAAGTGTGTGCCCTGGTTCGTGCGACAGTTGCCGACCTGTACAACAAGAGCACTGCCGACAAGGTGCGAATTCAGTATGGCGGCTCGGTCAAGCCCGGCACGGCGCCCGAGCTCATGAGCCAGCCCGACATCGATGGTGCGCTCATCGGTGGCGCGGCGTTGTCGGCTGAAGACTTCGCGCACTGCATTCAGTACCGACTTCGCTAACCTGTTGTCTCGAAGGAGCGGTTGATGTTCTGGTTTGTATTGGTTCTCCATGTTTCACTGAGCCTTGGGCTCATCTTTCTCGTGCTGCTGCACAGCGGAAAGGGTGGCGGCCTGTCCGACATGTTCGGCGGCGGCATGGGAGCAACGTCCGCAGGGTCGACGGTTGTCGAGCAGAACCTGAACCGCATCACGGTTCTCGTCGCCACAGCCTTCAGTTTCACAACTGTCGCATTAGCATTGCTCTTCGACTTCGGCTGAGACCTCCTTCTGCCCCGATTTCGCAGCTCTTCGAACGGCGCACGTGTTCCGGGGCCGAGAAACGGTCCTTGGGTCGCCAACTTGCTTTGATTGGTGGGCTTTTGCGCACGATTCAGCTCGGGCATGTATCTGCCGATAGGCGAGGGTGCAGCGTGCTTTTCGAATCGTTCTTGTAGTTGTCGCGCTTTTGGCAGCGTCGTGTAGCGGTAGCGAATCCTCGACGCCCGACAACGAGTCGTCGAACTCGCGTGAGCTTTCCAGTCCGAGCACGTCGTCGACCACGACGGTTCCCGGTGGCCTGGCCTTCGCCGAAGCTCCTGACGGAACACTTCGCCTGAGCGTGCCCGCTATCGAGTTCGTTGCCCCGCACCTTGTCGATGAAACCGACGCCGTTGCGGTGCTCGTCACCGACCTGCTGACCGATGGCCTGACCGAGCGTGACTCCGAAAGTGGTTTTGCCGTCCCTGGCCTTGCGGACTCGTGGTCGGTGAGTGACGACCACCTCACCTGGACGTTTGAGTTGGGTGACTTCACCTTTGGCGACGGCACGCCGATCACTGGTGCCGACGTCGTGGCCAGCCTCAATCGCGTGGCCGGTCGCGGACTCGACTCGTTGAGCGGACCGAACCTGTGGCCCATCCAAGGATGGGAGGCCGCTGCGACCCCTGATGTGTCTGTGGCTGGCGTGGTCTCGGTCGGCGAGTCTCGAGTGCTCGTCACCTTGACCGAACAATTCGAGGCGTTGCCCGAGATCCTCGCTGGCGTGACCTTCGGTATCTACCCGGCAACCCCGCAAGAAACTGACACGCTCCCGACGTCGTCGAGCGCGCAGTACACCCCGACGGCAATCTGGGACGACGGCTTCCGGGTGTCGGGAGACCCGGACAGCTTGACGATTTCGACAATCGAGGTCTTCGTCGATCCGGACGGGACGATGATCGCAGCCGGTGAGACAGACCTCGCCATCGCGGTGGATCCCAACGAACCGTTGGGAGACCTTCGGGGAACGACGATCCAGCGATCGGCCGATGTGTTCTTTGCCATGAATGCCGAGAAGGCGCCTTTTGACGACGTGATGATTCGACAGGCCATCGTTCACGCGATCGACCGCGAAGCCATCCGAGCGGAGTTTTTCCCCCATGCCGGGTTGATGCAAGGTTTCGTACCACAGGCGGTGCCGGGCGGATCGGCTGATGCGTGTGGCGACAGCTGCAGCTTTGACATCGAGCAGGCGCAATTGTTGGTCGAAGCGTCTCCCAGTCGAGACGTCGAGTTCACCGTTGACTACTTCGTCGCCGAGGGCGATGACGACACCGAACAACGGCTCGCCGAGATGATCACGTCGTCGCTTCGCGAAGTCGGCCTGGTTGCCACTGCTCGATCGCACACCCCCGATGACTACGGAATCCGGGCTGCCAACGGCGACCTCGGATTGTTCCGCTTCGGTTCGGTTTCGACGACCCTGACTGCCGAAGCTGATCTTGGTGCAATGTTCCATACTGCCGGTCGGGACAACCTGAGCGGCACCTCGATCGAACGTTTCGATGCGCTCATCGCGTCGGCCCGCCTCGAAGCGAACCCGGTCGTTCGGGCGTCGATCTATGCCGATGCAGAGACCCTTCTCTTCGCCGAAGCTGTCGTGTTGCCTCTCGCTGAATTCAGGCATCATCTTGCATTCACCGATGCGCTTGAGTCGGCGGGCCTCGAACCCGACGGTTCGCTCGATCTCGACGCCGTCGTGTTTGCATCGAACTGAGCACGCTGGCGGTCTGGCGGAATCTCGTCGGGAGTTGCCGCTCTAAGCCGCCACTGTCTGAGTTTTATGTCGAAGAACAACGTTTGATGGTTGTCGTGGATTCGGTGATGGCAATCGGTGCAGACCATTGCCAATTCGTCGATGTTGGTTTCGCCTTTGACCGGGGCGTTCCACGGTTTGAGGTGATGGGCTTCGCATCGTGAGGGATCGTCCCCACACAACGTGCAGCCACCATCGCGGACGACGAGCGCAATCCACTGGCCTCGGGTGACCATTCGTTTCGATCGACCTTGCCAGAGGACTTCGCCATCGTCGGAGAGCAGCGAGCCTGCGTGATCGGAGATACATCGGTAGTACGCGGCCACAGCTTCGGGCACCCGGCCGGTGGCGATGAGTTCGCACTCCCAGTCGAGGAGCTGCGTGGGGTCGTCGGTGATCTCGCTGACCTTGCCGACGAAGACCATCGTCGGACGGTTGCTCGGTCGGTTTTTCGGGGCAGGACGTGCAGTCGGCGGCGAGGAAGCTGTGGTTGGCACAGCACCGCTGTCGCCATCGCCTGATGTCTCTGTCTGCGGTGTAGCGCTCGTCGTACTAGGCGCATTGTGGCCCAAGTGCTGCATTGCCGCGTCGTACATACGTTGGTCGTAAGACCGTTGGTGATCGTCGGAGGCCACATCACGGCCACCATCGGCTTTGTACATGCGGTCGGCTCGTTCGCGGATTTTGCGAAAGGCGATGTCGATCGATTCGTTGTCGCCTTCGATGATGATCGCCGACATTCCCGAGTTCGTTCGAGTTTTCATGACCTTTCGCCGACGTCGCTGCCAGGCGTACCGGGAATCTCGGTCATTTGCCGAGGTGTGATCGTCGACAAATCGACGAACGATGACTTTCGCCTGGTCGGGATTGGCGTTGGAGACCTCGTCGATGAGAGCGGCGTCGGTTGCAGCCGCGCCGTCGGTCTTGTCTGAGGCATCGGCAAGGAGGTCGACCTTCTCGGTCGACAGGGACCCTGTGGTCAATTTAGTGGCGAGTTCGGGGTTTTTCTCGACCGCCGCGGCTCGTTTGGTTCGTCGCTTGGCCTCACCCTTGGAGACTCGGCCTGATTTCTTCATGACGCCTTCGTTCGCTCGATCGGAGTGGCCGGCTTTCTTGCGTTGGGCAATGAGGAGTGCCTCGACGGCGGTCAATGTGTCTCGATAGTCCTGGATGGCGTCGGCGGCGGGGCCGAAGGGAGCGTCGGTCAGCATGCTGGCAACTATGGCCATGGCCGAATCGGCAGCGGCACGCCACGCATCGGCAGGCGCCGTGCTGGTCGTCGATGCCCCGGTGAACTCCATGCACTCCAAGCTAGTGAGGGGGTGTGACATGATCGCCGGTCGCTACTTTCGGGTGGCGTTCTGCCCGACCCCAGGGTGGAGCTTTCGAGCGAATCGGTTACGATATGCCCTCGGTTCAGGGAGACCTGAACTGCCACGTCGGAGTGGCGGAATTGGCAGACGCGCTGGCTTAAGGAGCCAGTGCCCGTAAGGGCGTGGGGGTTCAAGTCCCCCTCCGACACCAACCCGGAGTACATGAGGTGCTCCGGCCCCGACCTCGATCGACTTCGTTTCGGGGTGATATGTGAGACTGACGCCGAGTTCGTCGTAGACAGCTCGACGGTCGGCGGGGCTGGCGTTGGCCAGCACACCAACGATGTCCCGGAGTTGCTCGACAAGGTCACGAATCTCGGTCCTTGTCATGATCTGGTTCTTGGGCCGGATGCTGAGCTGGCGTTGTAGCTTCTGGCGTTCTCGCTCGACCTCGGAGATCCAGGTCCCGACCACAGCGACGTCGGGCTGAGTCTCGAGGAGTTGTCGGTACTTTTTGAGTTTCGAGTCGCATTCCTTGATCTGTCGCTGAAGGGCGAGAGCGCGCTCTGGCTGGTCATCTAGGTCCGTCGTACTTGCGACCGAAAGTGCCTGGCACGTGGCTTCGATGTGGTCTTCGTCGAACAACTGACCGATCCACTGATCCAGACCTGGAAGCACGGCAATCTCCCGTACGTACACAGTCTTCGGGTGCTTGTCTTCGGCGACGGCGTACTCGCTCGGAAACTTGCATCGATAGTAGGCCTTGCTGTTGTTCCACGAGGCCTGCATCCTTCTTCCGCACAGTCCACACCGCATGAGGCCAGACAACATGTAGGGATGTCGGGTTTTGGTCTTTCGGACTGCGGCCCGTTGTCCCGATTCGAAGACGTCTCTAGCAGCTTCGAATTGTTCGAGCGTGACGAGTGGCTCGTGGGTCTGTTCTTGGGACCAGACCCAATCGGCCTCGTCGTTCCATCGCATTTTGCTCTCATGACCGAGGGCGACGTCATCCACGTCGATGAGTACTTCATCTCGACGTTGCTTGTTCCACACCTCGCGGCCGGTGTATCTCGCGTTCTGAAGTATGACCTTCACAGCGTGCTTTGACCACGCTCCTCCGCTACTCGCTCGATGCCGGTTTCGCTTTGGATCGTGACCGGACGGGGAGAGGATCCCTTCGCCGGTCAGGGTCTCGGCGATTGCATACAGGCCCTTGCCCGCGATGAATTCGTCGAAGATCCGTCCGACATTGGCAGAGACGATTGGATCCGGCACGAGGAGGTGGAGCCGCTGGCCGATTGCCGCCTTGCCTGGGTTCGGGTGTGGCCCTGCGTCGCCGAGCATGTAGCCGTACGGTGGACGCCCACCCAGGAACCGACCCTCAACGGAGGCCTGCGCTGACATCGCAGTTCGGACGCGTGTCTTTATTCGATTTCGCTCACCCTTGCTCATGCCGCCGTAGAGGCTCATCACGAGTTCGTGGGCGTCGGAACCGGGGTCGACTCGTCCTCCGACCTCGGGAACCCAGAGTTCGATCCCGTAGTGGACGAAGACGGGAAATGTGAGGCCGAATTGATTGCCGTAGAACGCTCGTTGAGGTTCTCCGATAACTACTGCGTCGAATCCACGACCAGGGTCGGCGAATGTTTCGAGAAGCCGTGCCGACTCAGGTCGGCGCTTCCAAGGGAGGGAGCGGGACTGTCCGATGTCGAAGAACTCTGTGACGACGTCGCCGCTCACTTGCTCAATTATCTGGCGGGATCTGGCGAGCTGCCAGTTGCGCGATGAGGCTGGGTCTTGTTGGTCCTCGGTGCTGACACGCCCGTAGAAAGCGAAGTTCGTCATGAATCACGATGCTAGGGCATTGCCGTGAAGCGAATCCGGGTCGGCGTCGGATACAGGCTCGGGGAGGGCCGCCTTGGTCAGGAGCCTGAGAAGCGCGCCCGCTAGTCGGGGGCTCATTCCAGGCGGCTGCACGGGGTAGGCAAGTCGAGTCTTGGAGGAATGTGGCCTTGACTCTGTTTCGGAACGAGCGCTCGCAGTGCTCACAGGAAAGCTGCTTGAGCGTCCGGGCGGTTCATGCGAGCAAGGGATTGATCAAGCCATGACGACCAATCGGTGGAGGTACCGGGCCTAAAGCAGCCGGTCGACGGTGCCGCCGTTGGTGGAACCGGCGTGCCTCTCAAGATGCCGAGTAGCACGGGTTGCGGACATATGGCCTGGCCGTATGCCCGGATCGAGAGGTGGAGGTGTGGGCCTGTGGTGTTGCCTGCGCCGGGTGCTCCGGGGCGGCCGCCGCTCAGTCCGATCGCTTGGCCAGCTTCTACCTGGTCGTCGGCACTGACGGCGACGGCTGAGAGGTGGCAATAGGTGTAGACGGCGCCATCGATGCCAGTAATGACGATGGTGTTGCCGCAGTGTTGCCGCAACGGCCAGGACTGCCAGGTACGTAGATGCCGGCAGAACCGTTGGCTGCCGAGACCAGGCCGTCGACCATGGCAAACACGGGCGTGCCTTCGGGCAAGGACAAGTCTGCGGCCGCGTAGTCGTGATGAGGTCGCGTTGCCGCGGCGATGGTCGCGTGAGCGGGGGGTGCTGGGTAGGCGTAGCCGGCTACGACCGCTCCAAAGGAGGAGAGGGGGCCGGTGTAGCGGGACGCCCACTCCAGCACGAGCTGTACGTACTCGCTTGAGTGGTTGTACGAGAAGATTGCGGCCTCGAGGTCGGTGACCGAGCCGTAGGGGCAGAGGTGGGCGACCGCGGCGGGAACTGCATCGTGGATGTTGTGTGGGTCCTGAAGTCCGTCTCGGTTGCCGTCCTGTCCGTAGATGGCCCACGAGGAAGGGATGAATTGAAAAGGGCCTACTGCCCGGTCCCAAACCGGGTCGTAGTCGTGGAGGCCGTTGTCGGTGTCGCGAATCGCGGCAGTGCCGTTCGTCCCATTGAGGGCGATTCCGATGATGGGTGGTGACACGACTCCGTCTGCGTCGAGGGAGGATCCGCCGAATCGGCCGTGATTGCTTTCGACCTTTCCGATCGCGGCGACAACCTGCCAGGGGAGTCCTGGGCAGGCCGTTGATTGGGCTGCGTAGACGTTGAGCAGTAGCGCCGGAATGTCGGCGACCGCATCCTCGGACGGCGAGAACAATGCTTGGCCTGGCCCGGCTGCCGCTGAAGCGCTTCCCGCAACCATGGCGACGAGCCCGAATAG
>RCMY010002544.1_pt1 | contig 16493 bp, 14 predicted proteins | sample 2041341 | NCBI WGS metagenome assembly RCMY01 (sample SAMN09708234, study PRJNA481090) | Marine sediment metagenome, whole genome shotgun sequencing project. | reverse complement strand
CTGGATATAAGAAAAGCAATCACTTCCGGGCGTTTGCAAACTTGTCGTATTGAATCCTGATCAATACTTTGCCCAACAACTTCTGTTTCAGGGATATGGTGGGAAAAAATCACAATTCCCAGTTTAAAGGTCAGTACCACCCAAAGTAGCCAAATAATATCCACCACATCCAGTAGATAACCCATTCCCACTACCGCCAAAATAAATCCGACTGAACCCCAAGAACGGATGCGTCCATATTTATCTGTGTTATCACCTAGATGAGTCAGGGTAATTGCTTCGATCAACGGTAACGAAGCGCTCCAACAAAAACTCATTAACAACATGACTATGAAAACCCAGGCAAAGGATTCTCCAAAGAAAAAGCCACAAAAGCAAACAAGCCCACTGATTGCGGCAAGCTGCACAACCATTACGCGCCGACCGGTGTGATCAGCCAACCATCCCCACGCTGCTGGCGCAAAAATACGTGTCACTAATAACAGCGACATCAAAATTCCAATTTGCAAAGCGCTGAAAGAAAGTGACTGAAGGTACAAACTCCAATAAGGCGCATAGGCACCAAGCACCGCAAAGTGAAAAAAATAAAAGCCGGATAGGCGCCAATAAGGTAATGGATGCATCAAGCTAGGGTAGTTCTATAAGGTTGCGGGCTAGGTAAGAAAGTAAGCGGGGTCTAAGTAACGTCATTTTGGTTGGGGTTTGTATTCTACAAGCATGGAACATGATAGACCCAGATTATGGATCAAGTAGATCGATCGCAGGGACGGGTGCAGTTTTCTATATTAGTGTCGACACGTTATTTTTTGTATCCCATTAATGATTTTATGGAATATGCATGACAAAAGGTTTTTCAGGGTGAAACATTGCCGCTTGAAAGGGCACATAGGATAGCAGATAGTGCTGACGGAAAGTAACTCAACCCTAATCGTAATATTTGAAGGATTATCGTAATACTTGCCAGAGCAGAAATGCGGCCAGTAAAATAGCGATCATAGCCAACCAGCGGCTTTGTCGTTTTTCTTCCGCCAGCAAATCAATCATGCGCTTTTCTAATTCATGTGCACGATTATTAGCGAGTGATTGATGAATTAAGCGGGGGAATTGTGGAAAAATCATCGCCCAATTGGGCGCTTCTTTTTCCATGCGGCTGGTGAAGCCACGGAAACCAATTTGCTCTGACATCCATGTTTCTAGGAATGGTTTGGCCGTTTTCCATAGGTCAAGATCAGGATCAAGGTCACGGCCTAGCCCTTCAATATTCAATAATGTTTTTTGCAATAAAACCAATTGTGGCTGAATCTCTACATTAAATTGGCGCGACGCCTGGAATAAACGCAATAAAATGCGGCCAAAAGAAATTTCTTTGAGCGGTTTATCAAAAATAGGCTCGCATACGGCACGAATGGCCGCTTCAAAATCATCAACACGGGTGTCTATTGGTGCCCAGCCTGCTTCTACGTGTGCTTGAGCGACACCGCGATAATCACGTCGAAAAAACGATAGAAAATTTAGTGCTAAATAGTTTTTGTCTTCATCGCTAAGTGTACCCATGATGCCAAAATCAACCGCGATATATTGGCCATCCCCGCCAACAAAAATATTGCCAGGGTGCATGTCCGCATGAAAATAACCATCACGAAATACTTGAGTGAAGAAAATTTCAACGCCCATACGTGCTAAGAGTGGGATATCAACACCTTGGTCACGTAGTTCATCGGTGTGGCTAATGGGTGTGCCATGGACACGTTCCATGACCATCACACTAGAATGACAATAATCCCAGTAAACTTCCGGGACAAAAAGTAGCTTGGAATCAAGAAAATTGCGCCGTAGCTGACTACAGTTAGATGCTTCCCGTATGAGATCGAGTTCGTCATCAAGATGCCGGGCAAATTCACTGACCACTTCACGGAGTTTTAGGCGCTTACCATCGGACCATAACGCTTCTGCAAGCCATGCGCCTGTATCCATTAATGCAACGTCATGGGTGATAACGGGGGCAATGCCAGGGCGAAGTATCTTAACAGCAACCTCTGTCCCGTCTTGTAATACAGCAAAATGTACTTGGGCAACTGAAGCACTGGCAATAGGCTGTGTATCAAATTCAAAGAATACTTCACTAACTGGCTTATCGTAGACCTTTTCTAATTCAGCAATAGCAAGATTAGAGGCAAATGGTGGAACTTGATCTTGTAGTTTTGCTAGTTCGTCTGCAATATCCATTGGTAAAAGGTCGCGCCGGGTTGAAAGCATTTGACCAAATTTTACAAAAATTGGGCCTAATGCTTCTAGTGCCAAACGTAAGCGTTCGCCACGTGGTTGCTCTATCTTTCGCCAGAATGTAATTGATTTAACCAGCGTACGTAACATACGTAACCGGTTGTGACTTAGGGCAAAGTCATCCAGTCCAAAACGGAAAACAACAGAAATTATTTTTAGAAGACGAAAAAAGCGCATGTGTTATATAAATGATAGCTTGGCAGTGAAGTGAGCATTGTAGATGAATTCGTATGTAAATGAAGGCCTATCGTTCATCATCGCAAGGCGTTTTGGTAATTAAATATTTTCTGAGTCTGTGCTTTACGCATTTATTGAGGTATGTGATTTGCAAGATTGTTGATACGTTGTTCTAATATATTTGTGTCTTTATGTAGCTGATCAACTTCTGTTATAAAATGATTGATAGATAAATTTTTTGTTAATACAGGCTGCTCTTCTAGGCAATATTCAGCCAATGTTTCTGAAAGATTCTGAATGTTCTTTGTATGCCATTCGAGCAGTGTATTACCTGCCTGAACAACACGGTTCGCTGGAATGTCCCCTATGATTTTACTGAAATCTTGCGCGAAATCCCAGTGTAAATGTTTACCGATATCTATCAATTCTTTTGCAACAGCATCATTGCCTGAAGTTTTTATATTGTTATAAACGGCATCATTCTTAGTCAATAAAAATGGCAGCATACCCGCTGACAGTGATATGGAAGCATCTGTTGTTGTGCCATTTGGCATTGTCGAGATTTGCCCGTCATCTTGGATCGTAAAGGTGAAATCTATCAGTGGAAACAAGTGAATGCGTACAATTTTGCCCGCGTAATTCTGCAAGCGTTTACACGCCCAGCTCTCTCCTTGAATAACGTGATTGATCGGTGCAACAGCAATGGATGTCAACATGAGTTTTGATAAAGTCAGAAGTGATTCTTAAAATTTTATAGATTACCTTGATGGATTGATGAGCTTCCTTCAATAATGTTATATTTCTATAAATCCTAAGCTATGCAATTTAAGCGTAGAGTATAGCATTATCAATTCGCCGGGATAACGCATATTAAGGTGATTCTCGTGTAACAAACGTAACGTATGGTTTTCTCAAGTTGTTTAAAAAAAACGTCAAGGAGTTGAGGTTTGCAAGAATGGATAAATGTTGCTCTCGAATGGATAGATAACCCAATAATACAGGCTGGTGCCGCGTCTTTTCTAGCTGCACTGATTGTTGCAAAATTACTGAGCTATATGTGGTTGTCGGGACTTGCAATAATCGCTGCATTTTGTGCGACGGTATATTTAATTTCTGATTTTAATTTTGATTCATTAACGATAATCAAGAAAATTGTTTTAGCTGGTTTAGTTGCGGCCATTTTAGCGCCACTATTCGATCTTGTGTCAAGCCATGTTCGCTTGATGCGCTGTTTTATTGCTATCGCATGTGCCTGTATCGTACTTTGGGTTTTTTGGACAGTTCTTGAGAGAAAAGATTGGCGCGATATAGTTGTCTATGGTTCAGGCCTAGTGGCATACATTGCGTGTCTGTCCTTGCTGCTTGATCGTCTCGCGTCTACGTCAGTTCGTGCTGCTTCTTCAGCGATGGGTTTAGGGGCGAGTATCGGTATGTCAGCATTGCTCAGTGCCTCAGCACTACTTGGTCAATTAGGGATAGCTATCGCTATGGCGGGTGCTGCCTATCTATTTATACAGTTTGTTAGTAACCGGTTGCTACCAAGTGGCCGAACGTTCACGTTGCCGTTATCTGTTTTATGTGGCTTGATAGCTCCAGCAGCCATGATTCTCGCTAAGCTACCATGGTATTGTCTGCCATTATTTTTGCTTATTCCCTTGACCGCGCAGATACCGTTACCTGGAAATTGGTCTTTGCGGTGGCAAACTATTGTGTTATTCATGCTGACGTTGATTAGTAGCGCTATTCCAGTGCTGTTGATCATGCATGAATCCGGTGATATACCTTATTTAAATTAGGAGAAATATTATGTCTCGTTTTGCTATTTTACTTTCTGCTGCGTTTCTCATTGTGAATAGTCATCAGGTGTTAGCTGCAACGGAGAACTACACGCTTGATCCAACCCATACGTATTTACACTTTGGCGTTAGTCATCTCGGATTTTCAACGATGCATGGTCGATTTGATCAATCTAGCGGTCATTTTTCGATTGATAGCGCGGTTAAGACGGCATCGGTTAAAGTGACTATTGAGGCAGCGTCGATAAACACAGGTTTGGAAAAACGTGATGATCATTTGCTCTCGCCCGATTTTATGAATGCGGTGGAATTTCCTGTGATTACTTATCATTCAACAGCTGTCACATTTAAGGGGGATAATCCTTCTGTTATTGAGGGGAACCTAACGTTATTGGGCGTGACTAAACCCGTCACATTGACTATTACAGCCTTTAAATGTGGAGCTAATCCCATGAACAAGCGCGCCATGTGTGGCATGGATGCAGTTGGTTCGATGAAGCGCTCTGATTTTGGAATGACTTATGCGCTGCCGGGTGTGGGTGATGAACTGAAGCTGACAATTGAAGCAGAAGGCTATAAGGATTAAATAATCGGCAATTTAAAGCTAAAATAACGTAAAGAAGGGCATCTTTCCCGTAATTTACATGCAATACATTAAATATAACCTGTTATTTATCATGCTAAATTAGGCGAAACCATGACGATGAAGACTGGTAAATTGTTGGTTCCAACAAACTTAGGTGGTGATAAATCGGCGGGTAGTCATCATATAGCATATACGGAATGGGGGAATTCTAAGAATCCGCATGTTGTTATATGTGTGCATGGGTTGACGCGTAATTGTCGTGATTATGATTATTTGGCTAAAGCGCTAGAATCAGACTGCCGCATTTTTTGTGTAGATGTTATTGGTCGAGGCAAAAGTGATTGGTTAGATCGCGCCGAAGATTATGGTAATTACCATGTCTATTTGTCCGATGCGATGGCATTGCTGGCATATATCAGAGCGCAATATCAAGATGATATCACGCTTGACTGGGTGGGTATTTCGATGGGTGGTCTAATTGGCATGTTGACTGCTATTCAACCGCAAATTCCCATCCCAATACATAAATTGATACTCAGTGATATTGGCCCTGTAATACCGGTGGCGGCACTGAGAAGGATGTCGGGTTATGTCGGTAAGGATCAAAGCTTTGAAAGCGTAGAAGCGCTTGAGGCATACATCAGGGAGATTTCTGTATCATTTGGTTCATTAACCGATGAGCAGTGGCGACATTTGACAATACACAGTGCTAAAAAGAACAGTGATGGTACTTACGGGTTTTGTTATGACCCAAAAATTTCAGGCAGTTTAAAACAAGACAACTTAAAAGAAGACATTGTTTTATGGGAATTTTGGGATCAGTTGCAAGTGCCAGCATTGGTTGTACGGGGGGTTGAGTCGGATGTGTTAAGCTCAGAAATTGCTCAAGAAATGCTAAAGCGTGGCCCCAAAACAGAAGTAATTGAGCTGCAAGGTGTGGGCCATGCGCCTATTTTGCTTGATGAGGAGCAAATTGGAATAGTTAAGGATTTTTTGTTGAAGGCTTAAGTGCAAGCAAGTTTAAAGAACATAAGGCTATGTTCGAGTTAATTGTTGGTACTCCCAAACGCCCAAAGCTGCGCGTAAAATATCCGTTGGCGTCAAAGCGTCTTTGGTTTGATAGGCGCTCCTCAACTAGAGTGCGTTGACACAGAGGCATGATCAATCTCTCGCAATCGATCTGACAAGATGCTGCGTTGGTGTGGTGTCAGTTGCGTGAGTTCTGAGGTCAAAGCATGAAAATTTTCGCTCTTCATGGCTTCTCCTATCTCATTGATTGCTATGCCATAGCTATACGCCAATAATTGACGCTAACTAGCCGAACAAAAAGGCCAGTTAAATGCTGGCCTTTTTGTTACAGCTAGTGCTTGGGTTTTTTAGAATAGAGCACCTAAAGTAATCCAACCTTTTCTAGTATCTTGAGCAAAGTCTTGTGCGTCATAATCTGCGTATCTTACGCCGAAAGACCATGACTTCATATATGAGATAGGCATCATGTCTCTTTCGGTAAAGACGCGAGTGATGTCAAAGTTCCATTCTGAACCGTAGTTGGCATTCCCTCTAACTGAATTAAAGTCATGGTAAATAAGTTGAACAACGGTGTTGTCAACCCAGCGACTAATGCCAGAAGCTTTGTATGTCGCTCTTAGATATCTATCTTGTAAACCATCAACAGGCGTTACCAAGAATTTATCAGCCCAACCATTGTGTGCATGTAATGTTGCCAATGGGGTACCAAAAGCATTTTGTCCGTCACCAGATAAAGATTCAATACCGGCTTCTACAATGAAGCCATTCCATCCGACTCCAGGTGCAACGTGATAATAACTGGCACTGTAATCGCTTGAATTCTTGCCATTGTCATGTTGGCGTGCGCCTTCTACAACATACAGCAAATCAAAATCATTGGTTACAGGTACTTTACCAACTAATCTTAATCCATAGGTTTTAGAGGATAGTCCTGATGAAGCTGCGGTAAATCCTTGGATGTTGTTAAAATCAAGCCAATAAGTGTAGGCAATGATTTTTTGATTAGGCATAAATTCATACTCAGCATGACCCATGTGGATTTGTGAGTTTAATTTTCCAGCTGGATGCTGATGGCCTGTTACGCGATTGACCTTATCTGTATAGCTATAATAAAGATGTAAATTTTCAATGCTGGTATTAGTAATAGCCGCTGCATCATAGGTTTGGTCGTTTTGTCTAAATCCAACTGTTCCGATAAAACGCTGGTTATCAAGGTTGATTGGCTGTCGGCCCACTTTAATGCCCGTGTCTGGCAGTCCTTTCCATGAAATCCATAATGCATTTAATTCGTTGACGATAGGATCAGCAACAGTAGGAAATTGAGTTTTGCCGTTAGTGGTGCTGTTGTAACGGCTGGTTCCAATGGTGCCGACTGAATCGAGTTCAATCGATGCTTGGAAGCCTTGGTATTCGCCTGAGAGTAAACCAAGGCGTGATCGAAAGGTAGAAGCTGTCGCATCTTTCGAAAAACCACTTTGATCAACGTGTTCGTAACGATGACGTAGATCTGCATAAAATTTACCATTTCGTATAATGTCGTGTGGATCACTGCTAGCAAATGCGTTTGGTGTTAACAGCAGCACTAGGCATCCAATTATTAATAATGTTATACGGCAAGAAAATGTTTTATTCATAATGGAAGGTGTTGTTTTTTGCATGAAAATTGATTGGACGCTAGGTTGATGCAAAGAGCGTGGTCAATAATTTTTAAAAACAAAGAATTAAGTTAGTTGAAGATGGCAGCGATTTTACCCGATCAAGATCTTGCCAAACTTTCAAAATCGCTATTTTTTTATATCCTAATAACAAGAATAGTAATAAAGAAGTCATTCTTCAAGAAAGAGATATATTTAAGCTGCTGTAAAACTGTAATTAATTAAAAATTTGTGATGGCGAAATTAAACAATTAGGTGTGTTGCTTAATTGCAACATGTGCTGGCTGGTCATCACTTCAATGGTGTTAAAGTATAATAAGTACTCCTTTTTTGGCTTGTGTTCACAAAACTTATGCTGTCTTAAGGCGTGAGCTTTACTGCAAGTCCTAATGCATTAATTCTTTCGCTGAATGATGTTATCCACGCGTTAGTAACTTTTGATAGCCGAAAAGCTTCAGGTTGTAACGAAGGGCGGGCAATGCCATATAAAAGGACACCCTTTAATGGCACACCTTCGTTTAATAGGCCGTCAATAAATTTTAGATAAGCATCGGTTTCTTCGTCAGTTGCCGGTTTGTCATCAATTTGCAGTACACAGGTTTGTATCCAAGTAGGGCACAGTGATGTAGCTATTGTTAAATTTTCACGGACTTGCTTTAAACTCATTCGCGTATTATTTATGCGTAGCCTTCCTTCACGAGTGGCGCTATCTAACTTAAACCAAACTTCACCGTTCATGCCCGCCATCTGCGATAATCCCGCCTGCACATAAGGCCGGTTGATTAGACTGCCATTGGTAATTAATACCAGCTTTAGATCGTTGGGAAGTGCTGTGAAGTCTTGCTTAACTTGCTTGATTAAAGTAATCACTTGTTCAAATTCCTTTGCGCTGGTGGGTTCGCCGTTGCCCGACAAAGCAATGTCGTTGATGCGTCTGGCTTCTGGTGGGACTTGTTGCTGCATAAAATCACCATCAACTAATTCATGTAAGAAACGACGTAGCTCGGCTTCAAGTTTTGCTAAATCAATTTTAGGTGCAGCACCACGTTTGAGTTCTGGTACTTGGCAATAAATACATCGCCAGTTGCAGGCATTATTAGGATTAAGATTTATACCGATAGAAACGCCCCCGGCACGGCGTGATACAACCGGGTAGACATACGTCATATCTGTGCGATCACGACTGTGGTCTGTGATGTTCAATCGTTTTGTGGTTGATGGCAATGTTATAATCTCACCTATGTTAATTACTCGCAGATTGGAATTCGATGCTGGCCATCGTATTTCTACGCATAATAGCCAATGTCGCCACTTACATGGCCATCGTTACGTGATTGAAATCACCTTGTCGGGTGACATTATCGCTGATGAAGGTGTCGCTGAGCAAGGTATGGTGATGGATTTCTCCGAAGTTAAGCGAATTGCTAAAACAGAATTGGTCGATCAATGGGATCATGCTTTTCTAGTTTTTTCTGGCGATACACAAGTATTAAATTTCTTGCAAACAATGCAAGATCATAAAACTGTGGTGTTTGAATCACAGCCGACCGTTGAAAACTTAGCGATTACTGCCTTTCGTATTTTAGACGCAGCCTATCAAGATACTTATGGCAACCAATTAAAGTTAGAACAAGTGCGTTTATTCGAGACGCCTAACTGCTGGGCTGATGCCATTCGAAACAAATGTTAAATTTTACAATTACTTTTTTTTATTATGTTTATCGATTCCCACTGTCATCTTGATTTTCCGGATCTTGCCAGTAATCTTGATGAGTTACTGCTTAATATGCAAGAGAACAAGGTTAAAAATGCCCTTTGTGTCAGTGTTAAGTTAGAAGATTTTCCTCGCGTTTTGGCTCTGGCTGAGGCACATGACAATCTTTATGCTTCTGTTGGTGTTCATCCCGATTATGAAAATATAGAAGAGCCGCAAGCCGAAACATTGGTTAAGCTTGCTGAGCATCCTAAAGTCATCGCAATTGGTGAGACTGGTTTGGATTATTTTCGCTTGACTGGTGATTTAGAATGGCAGCGTGAACGCTTCCGCCAACACATCCGGGCTTCTAGGCAAAGTAACAAACCATTAATCATACATACGCGATCAGCTGCTGAGGATACCTTACGTATTATGGCGGAAGAGGGGGCTGATCAGGTGGGTGGCGTAATGCACTGCTTTACGGAAAGCTGGGAAGTGGCGCAAAAGGCCATTGAGATGAATTTCTATATCTCTTTTTCTGGCATTGTTACCTTTAAAAACGCTGCGGCATTAAAAGATGTTGCACAGAAAATCCAGCTTGACCGAATGCTGATTGAAACCGATTCGCCTTATCTCGCGCCAGTTCCTCATCGTGGCAAGATGAATCAACCCGCTTATGTTCGTCATGTGGCGGAAGAAATTGCCAAGTTACGTGGTATTTCAGTTGATGAAGTGGCTGAGGCAACCAGCCATAATTTTTTCAATTTATTTAAAGCTGCCTAAATGAATAAACAATCATTCTCACAGAAGTTTCTACTTATTTTGGGTATTTGTTTCTCGTTCAATATTTATGCAGGAGATAATGATCGGTTATTCAGTGCGATTGAAAATAATAACCGGTCAACGGTGACGAAATACCTTGAACAAGGTATCAGTCCCAATACCCTTAATCGACATGGTTATACGCCACTCATGATGGCGATTAGAAATAAAAGTTTGCCGATGGCTGAGCTATTTTTACAAGCAGGTGCTGATACAAAAATACGCAACAAATACGATGAGACAGCGATCATGTTGGCCAGTTATCATGGCCAGACTGAAGTCGTGAAACAGCTCTATGCGCATGGCGCAGCCATAGATCATGCGGGATGGAATCCGCTACTTTATGCTGCAACAAATGGCCATCACAAAACCGTCGCCTTACTTCTATCCATGGGTGCTGATGTTAACGCAACTGCAGACAATGGAACAACCGCCTTAATGATGGCTGTGAGGGGACATTACCCCAAGACGGTTCAGTTACTTTTAGATCAAGGCGCGAAGCCTGACGCACAAAATGATGCGGGTGATACGGCGCTGGATTGGGCCTTGAAAAGAAATCATCAGGCCCTCGCTAAATTATTAGCGCAACATAATAAGCATCAATAGCCTATGAAAACATTACAGAATAAAGTTGCTATTGTTACTGGTGGCTCGCGAGGTATTGGAGCAGAGATCTCACTTTGCTTAGCGGAGGCAGGTGCTAAGGTCGTGGTTAATTATGTAAAGAATCAACAAACTGCGGATCAAATCTGTCAAAAGATTACCCAAGCCGATGGCGAGTGCCTTGCTATCAAGGCAGATGTTAGTAATCCTGCCGAGGTAAAAATGCTTTTTAATCAAACAATCGCGCATTTTGGTCAGGCAGATATTCTAGTAAATAATGCTGGCATCCTCATTTTTAAACCTATCGCCGATATCAGTGATGATGAGTTCAAGCGTATTTTCGATATCAATGTCGATGGTGTTTTTTATACCCTGCGTGAAGCCGCCACACGGCTTGCAGATAATGGGCGTGTTGTTAATATATCCAGCACAGTCACGCGATTAATGCTGCCCAAATATGGCATTTATGCCGCCACTAAGGGCGCCGTCGAACAACTCACCCGCGTGTTTGCAAAAGAGGTGGGTGAGAAAGGCATCACCGCGAATATTGTTTCACCTGGGCCTGTTGATACTGAGCTTTTTCGGGCTGGAAAAACCAAAGAAGACATTCAACGTATGGCTGCAATGGCTGCGTTGAGTCGAATTGGTAAAGTCGACGACATTGCGCAAATTGTTTTGTTTCTAGTGAGTGAAGAAGCACGCTGGGTAACTGGACAAAATATTGGTGCAAACGGTGGCATGGCTTAGGGACTTTTCTCCAATTATTTATTGAAAACAGTACAATGTGAGCCAACTAACCTCTCTGATTTTCAGTTGCTTTAAATATGCCGATTTCACATTTAGACTCATCCGTTCTTCGCGTTACGATTGATCCTGACACACTCGGATTTTCTGATACCTCTGAATTGCTGCATCATCAATTATCATGGATAGGTCAAGGACGTGCTGAGGTTGCTGCGCAGTTTGGTCTTGAAATGACGCAACCAGATTACCATTTATTCGTGATTGGTGAGGTGGGTAGTGGCCGTTCGTCCCTGTTAGCACAAGCGATGACTAAAACTGCCAAGCGAAGGGTTGTCCCGCCAGATTTGTGTTATCTAAACAATTTTGAAGCGCCAGAATCGCCAATAGCAATTCGTTTGCCTGCGGGCAAAGGCCGTGTGTTGCGCCGACATTTATTGCAATTAACCAAGTCATTATTGACAGACATATCGCAGCGTCTTGATGGTCATGATTTTAAAATAAAAAGTGCGAAGATTGAGGCTAAATTTAAGGATGAAGAAGCGAAAGCTTACGCAGGGTTAGATAGTTTCTCTGAGAAACGGCATTGTGCCATTCGTCGTGAAACGGTGCAGATCTCCTATACCTTGCTTGATGATAATGGTGAGATTCTTACCGAAGATAAAATTATTTTATTGCCGAAAGCACGTAGGGCTGAGATTGATCAGGCTGAGATAGCGGTGCGTGAAGCAATCGTACTGTATTTTGGGAAAGTTGATCGACTTGAAGAAATTAAAAATACTGAATTGGCTAATTTGCAACGTCAAATTATCCAACCTTTCCTTAATAAGGTATTTAAAAGTATTCGTCATGATTTACCAAAACTATGTGAAGATCATGCTCGATTAAATCATTATCTGGATTTGGTTGCAGAAGACATACTCCATAACTTAACGTTATTTAATCATCATGAAAATGAGGAAACACAGCAGGCAGCGTTAGAGCATTTATTTTGTCGTTATCAAGTTAATTTGATTGTTGATAATCATGATTTGAACACCGCGCCGGTGGTTATCGAAGACAACCCACTATTTCGTACTTTGTTTGGCTGCATTGATTATCAATTTAAAAATGGCATATTAAATACCGACTTTACGAGTATTCGTGCGGGTAGCTTACTCAAGGCGCACGGCGGGTTCCTCATGTTGCATCTTAATGACTTACTGGCGGATGGCTTGGTATGGGATAAGTTGCGGCGTTTTTTGCGAAATATGAGATTGCAGATTGAAGAGTCCGGTTCTACTTTTTCTGCCAATATTGCCGTCTCACTAGAACCGGAAGTAATCAATGTTGATGTAAAAATTATCTTGATTGGCTCACGTGAACAATATTACGCGATACAAGAGCAAGATCCTGAATTTGCAAGACGTTTTCGTGTAAAAGTCGATTTTTCTGATCGTTTTTCTGCTAATACTGAAACCTACCGTGCTTCTTCCATATTTGTTTCACAGGTGTGTCAGAAAATGCTTTTGCCCCATTTTTCTGCTGCCGCAGTTGCACGTCTAATTGAAGAATCTCATCGCGAAGTGAATGATCAAATACGCCAGAGCGCTATTTTCGCACGGACTGAGATGCTGGTCATAGAGAGTGCTGCTTTGTGTAATGTACACGAGTGCAGTTTAGTTGATACAGCTGATATTGAAGCGGCGCTTAAAGCACACACCATGCGGCACAATTATCCACATCAACGGATGTTAGAGTCCATTGCAGACGGTGATGTGGTCATTGTATCTCAGGGTGAAAAAGTGGGACAGCTTAATGGTTTAACGGTCATTGATTTAGGTGACCACAGTTTTGGTATTCCGGCGCGAATTACTGCACGTACGTTTGCTGGCGAAGAAGGTCTGCTCAATATCGAACGTGAAGTTGAGATGTCCGGTCCAATTCATGACAAAGGTGTTTTTATACTACAAAATTATTTAGCATCCTTATTTGCCCATATAGCGCCTGTTGCACTGAACGCATCCATAGTCTTCGAGCAAGAATATAACGTTATAGAAGGCGACTCTGCATCATGCGCGGAGTTATATGCGCTGCTTTCGTCCTTGTCCGGGCTGGCGATCAACCAAGGTATTGCGGTAACAGGGGCTGTCAATCAGTACGGTGAAGTCATGCCTGTTGGTGGTATCAATGAAAAAATAGAAGGCTATTTTTATGTCTGTAAAAAAGCGGGTTTGGATGGTAATCAAGGCGTTTTGATACCCCACCAAAATGACAGACATTTAATGCTAGACCATCAAATCGTCGAAGCGGTTAGCAAAGGATTATTTCATATTTATACCATGCAAAATGTAATGGAAGGTATGGAGTTAATCACCGGTACTCCTTCAGGTTTGCCTGTTGACCGGGATTCTAAAAATGCGAAATATGTTTCAGGTAGTATATTGGGACATGCGCAGAAGACATTAAAGTCTTATCGCTATGCCTGTTTGAAGTCACAGCAGTCTAAATCGTAATTTGAGCTGCGATTTTTTTGAAAGGAAATAAGTTGAGACCTTTGCAAAATACGGTCATTTAAATTTAGGCCTAAAATATCAAGTTGAAGGAGTGCTAGGCTAAGTGTCGATTCCCTGACGAATCAACTTTTATCAATGAATGATAAACCCACATTTCAAAAGAATTTTTTTTGGGCATAAAAAAACCGTTCCCAAGGGAACGGTTTTTTTCGAATTAGTTGCTTCTAAATCAGATACTAATCGCGTTCATCTAAAATATCCTGGCTTGGTGGATATTGACCCGGCTTAGGCTCACCACATCCAACTAGAAACAATGCCAAACATGCTGCTGCAATTAAGAGAGTATATTTCATTATTTTAATTCCTAAAATATGCAAAGAAAAATATTATAGCACAGCGGTCTTTACAAGCGACCATAAATGCGGAGATAGCGCAAAAAAACCACGTTTAAATACCTTGACTTTTTAGATTGGCAATTTAATCATAATGTTATATTCGGTACTTATTTAAAAATTAACTCTTTTTCTATTAATTAATTTCTGATGGTGAGAATCGTTTAATTGATGGTTGTAATTTTGTGAGTACTCCACCGACTTTAGTCTCAAACTATTCGCCATCGCGCCATCGCGCCATCGCAATAACGGTGGCAACAATGGACGAAGTGTTGACAGAACATTATTACAGTCACCGCAACAAGAGAGTCAGGAAATAGAGTAACTGAAGAAACACGTTATTTCATCAGTAGTCTGAGTGCTAAGAATCCGACCAAACTGGAGCATGCCGTTCGTGCTCATTGAGCTATCGAAAACAATTGATATTGGATACTCGATATTGCTTTTGATGAAGATAGTAATCGAGCACGTAAAGGCTGTAGTGCAGCCTATCTTGTCATTATCAGGCATGTCGCTTTAAACCTGGTAAAGAAAGATAAAACATTAAAAGTGGGTGTGAAAACAAAACGTTTAAAGACCGAATGGAATAATGATTATTTGCTCTAGGTTATTGGAGTGATTTAAGTCCGATTGCCCTGATCATTTACGAAGGAATTCTTACGGTTACTTACGGTTACCCATGCAGAAAGATGCCGAAAATTACTCTTTTATCTCTGATATCATTATAACTCTTTATAACTCTCGGTATCGGAAGAAGAGCTTTCTAACGTTACTTTCCACCAAAACGAATAGAGCAGCTCATAACACTGCAATAAAATCGATGCCGTGTTATGACCCTTTGTAGAATAATCCCTAATAAAACATGTCCGCATTTAAATTTAACGGTGAAACGATTGAGCCTGGCACAAAGATTACAACTTCAATAGCGTTGCCAGCATTGCCTAACGGAGCGTTAATTTCTTTGCCAGTTGCAGTGTTACACGGAAAGAAATCTGGTCCAACTGCATGGATTAGTGCTGCTATACATGGTGATGAGATTAACGGTACGCAGGTCATTAGACAGTTGTTAAATGTTATCGATCCTGCTGATGTTTCCGGTACTTTACTTGCAGTACCAATCGTAGATGTTTATGGGTTTGATAGAGGTTCCCGCTATTTGCCGGATCGACGTGACCTCAACCGCTGTTTTCCTGGACAGTCTGATGGTTCACTCGCTTCGCAACTCGCGTATATTTTTTTTACACAAATTGTTAAGCGTTGCAATTTTGGAATTGATCTTCACACCGGTTCCAATATGCGTGCTAATCATCCGCAGGTGCGAGGTGCTTTTACAGATAAAGAATTCATGTCATTAGCGCGCTCATTCAATGCACCGCTAACTGTTAACAGTGAATCAATTGATGGTTCACTACGAAAAATAGCGGCGGAGCATGACATTTCTTACATAATATATGAAGCTGGCGAAGCGGGCCGGTTCGATCAATATGCAATCGATATTGGATTCAAAGGATGTCAACGCGTTCTGGCGACTCGCGGATTAATTAAAAAAGCTCCGCCAGCAGAAAATGAAACGCTAATGATCTTATCAACTCATTGGTTGCGCGCGTCACGCAGTGGTATATTTACTACGTCGTTAAAGATTGGTGAACGGATTGAAAAATCTGCTGAGCTAGGACAAATTTCCGGTGCTTTTAATCAAGATCCTGCTTCACTCGTTGCTCCAGGTCCATGTGTAATTATCGGGCTTTTGCTCAATCCATTAGTCGAAGCGGGTGATGCACTTTTCCACCTAGGAATGCTCAAGTAGCAAATAGATTGATATTCCTAATCATTAATTCAAGCTTAGATTACAAATTGTAAAAATTAATTTACTTTTGATGCGAAGCGATATGCTTTGAGAATGAGTAATTCTTTATTACAAGCGTTACGTAAGTATCCTGTTATAAAAAATATAAAGGAGTTGCGGCGATCATGAGTTTTGACCACCCAGAGAATAACAATTCAACCTGTTCTTTCCTAACTACGTGCAACATGGAGGAATCATTTAATGTCAAAAGATAGCTCCCCAACCTATTTCAATGCAGATACTTTGAAACGTACGATTGTGCCGGTCATTGCGATTGTTCTGACTATTGTGGCATTATTTCTTACTACCGTCAGTGCATGGTGGCTGTTGATCTTGTTACTTACTCTGCCGGTGATAGCATTAGGGTTATAT
>RCMY010002543.1_pt1 | contig 16494 bp, 18 predicted proteins | sample 2041341 | NCBI WGS metagenome assembly RCMY01 (sample SAMN09708234, study PRJNA481090) | Marine sediment metagenome, whole genome shotgun sequencing project. | reverse complement strand
AGACCTGAGACCGAGCCAGCACTGACGGACCGCCCGACCAGATGATGAACACGCCGAAAAGCATGCCCAAAATATCCATGGCCCAAGTGGTGGGTGCGTTAAAAAACCGCCTGACCACTACTTCATAGCAAACCACGCCAATCATGGGCAGAATCAGATAGCGGCCGATGTGTTCGGTCCATCTGCTCATGCCGTCGATAGTTTTAACGCAGGTAAGGATAAGTCGTTTCATATGGCCCTCGATATCAAGCGCCCACCTCACTCGCATTTACCGTCGCCTCCTCAAGGAAAGCTCCCGGCGTTAAACGGGGGCATGCGCGGATTATTCGGAGCCCGCGCATGCCCCGGGTTTAAGTATCAGCTTATAAACGGCCGCCGGCCTTAGCCACTTCGGTGATAATTTTGATGGCTTCCGCATTTTCCGGACTGCGCGCCGCCTCTTCTTCCCAAATGGCCTGCGAGGCCTTGGTCAGGGCTTTAACATCTTCCGCCGGCAGGGAGGTCACACCCTTGAATGCGGTTTCTTTCACCTTGTCGTAGTTGGCCACGCACATAAGGTAGTAGAACCAGCGCAGCTTCTCCGAGGCCAGCTTGAGAACGGCCTGAATATCCGCAGGCATGGAGTCCCACAGCTCCTTGTTGATGATCACGTGATCCACAAAGGGATTGGTGATGGGAGTTTCCACGAGGTAAGGGGCCACTTCCACAAACTTGTTGACCGTATATTCATAGGCCGCGCCATAAATGACGCCGTCAATCTGCCCGGTGGACAAGGCCAGATATAAGTCTTCAGCCGGCAAGCTGACCGTGTTCACGCCCAGGCTTTTGAACACCTTGGCTGCGGGGTTCACGGCGCGGAACTTGATCTTCTGCAGATCAGCCAGGCTGTGGACGGGTTCTTTGGTCAGAATCTGGAAGGGCACCGCCCACATGGAGGTCAGGTAGTGCGCGCCGTGCTTTTCATATTCTTTTTCGATAATTTTCTGCAGACCCAGGTTGTCAAAGATCATCTGGGCTTCCTGGGGCGAGGCCCAGGACATGGGCAGGCCGCCTTCAATGTTGCCGATGGTCAACTCTGTATAGTAGTTGCCGCAGGCATGGCCCATATCCACAGTGCCGGAGCCGACAGCTTTAAGCGTATCCGTGGTGGACACCAACTCGCCCACAGCGAAAACCTGGATCTTCACCCGGCCTTGAGTGGCGGTTTCCACGTCCTTAGCGTAAGTTTCCATGTAGCCCATCAGCGACGGCGGATGCATGCACTGCAACTTAAGATTGTAGGTTTCTTCAGCCGCAGCCGGCCAGGCGCACAGCAAAAACAGTCCCAACGCACTCAAAAATGTAACTAGTCTTTTCATAAATCGCCCCTTCGGGTTAAAGTGTCCCCCTCACAAGATCTTGTGAAGAGTTGCCTGATTTCAAACCTAAAATTTGAAAAAGACCCCTGCCGCGCGGGCAAATTTTTACCCGCGATAAAAACCCGCCCTCTCTGCCCTGTCGGCAGGTTGGGATTGTCGACGCAAAAGCATTTTGTTGAAAAGCTGAATGGGATGATTTACAGTGACGACAAAGGAAAAGACGGCTGGCGTCCTTGCGGATTGTCGACAATTTGTGGAGATAAAGCGGTGGTGAGAAAGGGTAAACTGGCAACGCTCTGCGGGCAAAGCCGCTTAGCGCCGGGATGCAAGCAGTCCGCTCACGTCTCATGCCTTTTACCCAGGCAGGTTGAGAAATGTTGAGGCCGGAAATCCACAGTACAATACTGCATGCGCGTACCTCGGAAAGGGGACCCGGAAGAATAATCTTACGGGCACTGTCCCCAGTATATAGTCAGCCTATACAAAAATATACTGCAGGTCAACCGCCGGGGCGGTGGTTAAGCGCTTTCCCGCCTCCCGGCAAAACTTTACTAAAAAAGGCTTAATTTCATGCCCCCCACCCGCAACAGAACCGGCAGCAAAGCTGAAGTTATAGAATTCCTAAGCCGCGGCATCCAGAACGGTGAATTTAAACCCGGCATGCGCATTAAAGAAACCTACGTGGCCGAATGTCTGGGACTTTCGCGCGCTCCGGTTCGCGAAGCCCTGCTGGAGCTCGCTTCCGCCGGGCTTGTCCGGCTTTCGCCCAATAAGGGCGCTCATGTTTTCGCGCCCACAGCCAAACAAATTCTGGACCACTGCACCTTGGCCGGAGTGCTGGAAGGTTTTGCGGTGGCTTCCATCCTGCCCCTGCAAAAAGAAGATTTCCGGCGCATGGAAACTTCCATTAACGTCATGGAGCACATTGTCGCCACCACCAGAGACATGTCCCAACTGGTGGAGGAAGAAATTCATTTTCATTCTTGTTTTCTCAAAGTCCACGACGAATTCCTGTTTGAATTTCTAACCAAATGTTACCGGGTCATTGAGCAGCTTTTGGTCAATTACTGGAAAACCGTGTACACACCTGAAGATTTCCCGCGCCGTCACAGAGAGCTCTACGAAGTGCTGCGCACAGGAGACCCTGTGCTGGTGGAAAAAAAGGTGCGCGAACACATTATTGAAACCGGCATCTTGATGTCCCGCTTTGGCTCGGATATGCCCGGAAACACCCCCGCATCCGACCGCTGACAGGTTAAAATCATCTCCCCGGTCCGGCTACAATCCTGTTAACACGTGCAAAATCGCCGGCAAGCACGTATATGATGTTTTCCATGGCGATTTTGTAGCTTAAGTACAAAGACATTTTTGAGTAAAAGGCCACGTGCGGGGTCAAAATGACGTTATCCCGACCTGTCAAGGGATGCGTGGTCAAGTCCGGACTCTCTGTACTCAACACATCAAGGCCTGCACCGCGCACCAGCCCCTCGTCAAGAGCGCGCACCAGATCAGACTCTTCCACGGCCAGGCCGCGCGCCACATTGACCACAAACGGACGTCTCTCCATCTTCTTAAATTTGGCGTAATCGAGAAAGCCCTTGTTGCTGTCATCCACAGCCATGTGCACTGAAATATAGTCGCTTTTCGCCAATACTTCGTCCAGGCTCAGCAAGGGCACGCCTAAAGACGCGGCCACGTCTTCCGGCAAAAACGGATCATATGCAATGACCTTAAGGCCGAAAGCCTTGGCTCGCACGGCCACAGCCTGGCCGATGCGTCCAAACCCCAGCACTCCCAAAGTCTGGCCTTCCATTCTATCCATATCCGGCGCGGCCTGCCAATCCCATTTGTGCTTCAACTGCGCGTTGTTGTTGAATAAAACCAGCCGCCGTTGCAGGGCGAGCAGCAAAGCCAGAGTATGGTCAGCCACTTCCTGGGTGCAATATTCGCCCAAAGCGCACACGTAGATGCCTTTTTCAGTTGCGGCCGCGCCGTCCACCGAGGTCCAGCCTGTGGCCTCCACGGAAATGACCTTGCAATTAGCGAGGGCGGCGATAATTTCCCCGGTCAGCGGCACATAATCGGTCAGAATGCCGTCATAGGGTCTCAGGTCTTGGATAAGCTGCCGCGCGTCGCCGTTAAAAGTCACCACATCCACAGCGCCCTTATTGCCCAAGGTTTCTTTTTCCACAGCGACAGGCGGATCGGTTTCATAGCTTAATTTGGCAATTTTCATGGCTGCGCCCTTTTGTTATGAATTCAAGCTTCATTATTTTTGACGATCAAGGCGTCGGCGATATAAATGCCTTGCCCTTGTTCGTAGACAAACACAGGATTGAGATCAAGCTCCCGGATGCTGTCCCGCTCTGCGGCAGCAAAATGCGAGATTTGCACCATGCAGTCGGCCAAGGCGTCAAGATCGCACGGCTTGCTGCCCCGATAGCCGCATAAGAGCATGTAAGCCTTAAGGCTTTTGAGCATATCCAAAGCCTCGGTCTTATTCAGAGGCGCCGGATACAGGGCCGTATCCTTAAATACTTCCACAAATACGCCGCCCAGCCCCACCAGAAGCATGGGGCCGAACTGCGGGTCATTATGAATGCCGACGATGACCTCTGCACCCGGCGGCATCATGGGCTGCACCAGTACGCCTCTGATATCGGCGTTCGGGTTGTGAGCCGCGGCGTTGCCCATAATTTGCGTAAAAGCATCCCGTGCCTCCCGCTCGCCTTTAATATTCAGCTTAACGCAGCCGGCATCGGTCTTGTGCAAAATATCGGGGCTTTCTATCTTCATAACCGCAGGAAAACCGCACCGCGCAGCGCAAGCTTCAGCGTCTTCCGCTGTGGCCGCTATTTGCCCTGCAAACACCGGAATGCCTGTGGCCGCCAACAATTTTTTACTCTCATATTCAGACAGGCCGAAGGTATCGCCATTGCCAGCTTTGCGCGGCACCGCAACTTCCAAAGTTTTGCCGTGCGGATTGTAGGCAATGAAATCGCACAAATAGCGTAATGCCTGAAAGGCGTATTTCACCGGCGGCAAAATAGGAATACCGCAGGCCTTGAGCCGGGCCGCATAATCCTTGTTGCGCGTGCTCTCGGTATTGGGCACGGCCACAATGGGTTTTACACAACCGCGTTCGCGCACAATTTCGCAGGCGCGGGTCATAAATTCATTGGCCGGGTCAGTGACGATATCCGGAATATTCATGCCTAAAATAAGCATGTGGATCTGATCCTCAGCCAGGATGGCTTCGTAAGCGGCCACCAGCTTGTCCGTATCATAAGCCATGGTGGCGGTCATATCCAAAGGGTTGCTCACCGTAGCATAATAAGGCAGCAACTCGCGCAAAACAGCTGTGGTGGCCGGAGAAAAATCCGGAAAGGACAGATTGAAGGAAGCGGCCACGTCGGCCATTATACCGGTTTCTCCGCCGGAAATGTTCATGGAGGCCATGTTCACCCCGGCCGGCAGCCGGCCCAGAGTGGCCAAAAGTTCGGACACGGCAATGAGCTCGGCCATGTCGTTGACCCGGATGACCCCGAATTTTTTAAACACCGCGTCATAGGTGCGGTCGGACCCGGCCAGACTGCCGGTGTGCGAACCGGCGGTCTTGCGCCCCTTTTCGCTGCGTCCCACCTTGAGGATGACCACGGGTTTACGCTTTTGCGCGGCTTTTTTCAGGGCGCCTGTAAATTTTTCCACATCCCTGACCCCTTCCAGATACACGCTGACCACTTTGGTGTCCGGGTCATCCACCAAAAAATCAATGTATTCCTCCATGGAGGTTACCGCGCAGTTTCCGGCGGAAATGACATAAGAAAAACACATGGACTGACTATCCATAAGCGAGACGCAAACCTGCCCGCTTTGCGACAATAGACCTATGCCGCCCTTGCGCTCCCTTTGGCCGACCACAAAGGCGAACGCCTGCACATCATCAATATAATTCACGAACCCGCCGCAGTTGGGCCCCATGACATGCATATCCAATTCGCGGCACAGGGCGATGAGCTCTTCTTCATCCCGGCGATCTTCGTCTTTCTGGGTCTCCCGGTAGCCGCTGGCCAGAACCACGGCATTGCGGCAGCCTTTGGCATGGGCTTCACGCAAATTGGCCGGCGCTATTTTTTTGGAGGTGCAGATAATGGCCAGGTCAATGGTGTCCGGCACGGCTTCGATGTTCGGCCAGCATTTGCGGCCGAAGACCTCTTCCCTGGTGGGGTGCACGAAATACACCCGCTCAAGGTTGCCCATAAAATTGAGGATATTGCGGCAGACATCACCGCCGAAGCCGTCGCGGTCGCTGGCCCCTATCACGGCCAGGGACTTGGGTTTCAGCAAAGTTTCCAACCCCATAAAATCCTCCTGCAGTGCATAAACGGATATTATCCCTCCCAATCAGAGTTAAGGAAAGAGAGGGGTACGAGGAGGAAATGGGGCCCCCCGATCAAGTCGGGGGCTGACGCAGGTTCGCGTCAGCTTTCCCTCCCCGGCGGCCGCGCCGTTGTTAAACGCTGTCGTAGCCGTGGCGCAGAGCCAGGCTGTTCAGCTTGTTGAATTTTTCCTTGCCCTTTTCCGTAAAGTAGTTGGTCATGGCTGTTTCGTAAACTTCAAGGCTGAACAGGCCGGTAGTCTTGAGCACGGCGCCGAGCATGGCGATGTTGGCGCCTTTGGAATTGCCGGCTTTGGCGGCCAGGCCTTCGGCGTCCACCTTGACCACTTTTATGTCGTCGCGATAGGCGCGATCGGGACTGACCAGGGGAGCGTTGACGAACAGCCAGCCCCCTGCAGCCACTTTGGGCTCGAACTTGTCGATGGCCGGCTCGTTGAGGGTCAGAAGAATGTCGATTTCCTGCACATAAGGGCTGGCGATTTCCTCATCGCTGAGCTTGACGATGCAGTTAGCGGTGCCGCCGCGCATTTCCGAGCCGTAGGAAGGGTACCAGGTAATGCGGTAATCGCTTTCGAACCCGGCGTAGGCAATGAGAATGCCGGTAGTCAGGATGCCCTGGCCGCCGAATCCGGAGCAGACGATTCGTTTAAGCATGGCTTATCCCCCTTTCCACATATTCGCCCAAGGGAAATTCCTTGATAACCACATCGCGGATGCGCTGGGCGGCGTCCAAAGGCGCAAGTCCCCAGTTTGTGGGACAAGGCGAGAGAATTTCCACCAGAGAAAAACCTTCGTTGTTCATCTGCTTGGCAATGGCCTTGCGGATGTATTTCTTGGTTTTGACCACATTGGCCACGCTGTCCACACTGCCCCGCGCCAGATAGGCAAGGTCGATGCCGCCCAGCACTTTCATGACGTCAAAGGGCTTGCCGGTGGCGGCCGTGTCGCGGCCGGACGGGGAGGACGTGGTTTTTTGCCCGGGCAAAGTGGTTGGGGCCATCTGTCCGCCGGTCATGCCGAACACGCCGTTATTGACCACAATGGCGGTAATATTTTCATTGCGCACGGCGCTCCACATGGTGTGCGAAAGGCCAATGGCATAGGCCGCGCCGTCGCCGAGGTAGGCCAGAACCGGGTTGCTTTTGCGCACCCTTTTTGTGCCGGCCGCGGTAATGATTGGCCGGCCGTGGGCCGCGCCGATATTGTCGAACTCGGTAGCAAACATGAGCAGGGCGCAGCAGGCCACATCCATAACAATAATCGCTTTGTCCGAAAGATTCATTTCCTCAAGGGCTTCGGCAAACAAGCGGCTGACTATTCCGTGACCGCAGCCGGGACAAAACGAGGCCTGCCCGCAAAGCAGATAGTCGGGAGCTTTTAAAACTGACATAAATTTATACCTCCCCGGCCGGCCGAAGCGGCGCGACCTTGCCGTCTAAAATATCTTTGGCCAGGGCCGCCACTTTGTCGCTCTCGGGCACATCGCAGGAAGTGCAGCAGCCGTAAACCGGCAAGCGGCACTGGGCAGCCAGGGCCACGTCGTCCTGCATCTGGCCCATGACGCTCATTTCCACAATGAGCAGGCCCCGGCAATCGGGTCCGATTTCCGCAAAAGCCTTGACCGGGAATGGAACCACGGTCTGCGGCCTGATGAGCCCCAGGCGCAAGCCGTTCTGGCGGGCTATTTTCACCGCTTCTTTGCTCACTCTGGCGCTGATGCCGTAAGCCACAACCACCAGCTCGGCATCGGCCACGCCAATACTTTCCCAGCGCTGCTCGTCAGCGGTGATCCGCGCGTACTTGGCCTTGAGATAGTCCTGATATTCATTGAAACCGCCGGGCATGAAATAGGCGATGTTGGCCACGCTCTTGATCGGATCGCCCGGCTTGTGCCCCCGGAGCGGCCAGTCATAAGTGTCGATGTCGTGTTCGCGCAAAGGCGGCAAAGTGATGCCTTCCATGGTCTGGCCAATGGCCGCATCGGAAAGAATGAGCACCGGGTGGCGGTACTTGTCGGCCAGTTCAAAGGCCAGAACCGTAAAATCCACGGTTTCCTGCACCGAGGCCGGGGTGAGGGTGATGAGCATGGTATCGCCGTGCCCGTTGCCTTTGGTGGCCAGGGAGTAGTCGCCCTGGCTTTGAAAAATCTCACCCAGGCCGTTGCCCAAGCGGGCCACATCGGCAATGACCGCGGGCAAATCAGCGGCCACCAGGTAAGACAGGCCTTCCTGCTTGAGCGAAAAGCCGGGCCCGGATGAGGTGGTCAACACGCGCGCGCCGGCGGCGCTGGCGCCGAGCAGCATATTTATGGCCGCCAACTCATCCTCGGTTTGCACAAACTCGCCGTCCACTTCAGCCATACGCCAGGACAAATATTCCAAAATCTCGGTCTGAGGCGTAATGGGGTAGCCGCTGAAAAAACGGCAGCCGGCCCTGATGGCGGCTTCGGCCAGGGCTTCATTGCCTTTCATAATTACTTTTTCATTCATTTTTGTGCGCCTCCTTCTCTATGCACCGTAATGGCGTAGTCCGGGCACATCAGGTAGCACATGCCGCAAGCCTTGCAGGCCGCTTGGTCAAATGCGACAATGCGGTAACCTTTTTTGTTGGAAATTTCAGCTATGGATATGGCTTTGTGCGGGCAGGCCGCCGCACAGAAATAACAGCCCTTGCAACGCGTTGAGTCATAAACGATTTTGTCCATAAAACACTCCTGTACGGCTTAGTGGCCCTACCACTGCAAAAAGAAAAAAATTGAACCCGCACATTTCTCATTGCCTTTTGCTCTAAAAGGCGGCAGTGGTGAATTGAACAACAGTGGTCCTACCACTTTCTTAATTCATAGCTGCGAATTCGCCTTTTGTAAACATCAAAAATAACGGCCCCCTAAACCGCATATATGAATGTTTTTTGAAGCCCCTCCCCGCCGCAGTCAAAATGCACGCCTCCGGGCGGTCTTGCCGCCTTGACCGGCGGGGCGAGTTGACAACCTGTAAGGGCAAACGCTATTTCGCCTGAGTTCGGTACGGCAAAAGGAGAAAGTTGAAATGAAAAAAAACGCGGGGAAAAAAAGTTACCATGACCTTGTGGAGCAAATACAGCAGAAAATTATGGACAATGAGCTCAAGGTCGGCGACAAGCTGCCCCCCGAGCGCGAGATGAGCGAAATTTACAATATCAGCCGCAACTCGGTGCGTGAAGCCCTGCGCAGCCTGGAAGTGCTAGGATTGGTCGAATGCAGGCACGGCGAAGGCAATTTTATCACCAACCGGCTGGACGGCTGCGTGGTCAATGCCCTTTCGGCTCTGTTCGTGCTCAACAAGGGAAGCATCAAGGATCTTTTGCAGATGCGCCGCTCCATTGAGCTGGGCTCACTACGCAACATCATTGAGCGCAATAGCAAAAAGGACGCGCGGACGTTGCGGGAAATAATCGAAGCATATGAAAACGGGGCCGGGGTTGAGGCTTATCTGGAGCTGGATGAACGGTTTCACAAAACCATTATCAATTTGTCCGGCAACACGCTGTATGGGATTATTTTTGATATGCTCTCCGCCCTGATTCTTCCGGACATGCGGCGGGAGGTGAAAATCTCCGTGGAAGCCGACGCCAATAAAAATTTATATGCCGAGCACCTCGCCCTGCTTAAGGCCATTGAGGATGGAGACCTCAAACGGGCGGATGAAATCCTGACCAGGCACCTGTTGCTTGACTACAAAAATTTTGTGGAGTCGGCGCCGCCCGCCGGCGCGGATTTGCCGTTCCGGCAGAGCCGGGGGCAGATTTAGGCGACCGAGGCCTTGCGCAAGACTTTTACTAAACTAAGGGAAGTAGCCTGCGACTTACCTTGCCGCAGCATTTTACATAGCCGGGCATCTTGCCCGCACCCCTTCCTGACGCCATTGATTTTTACCTGAAAAATTGCTCTACTCAAGTGAATAAAAAATATATCCGCTAACGCCAGGAAAAAGTTATGACCAACCAACTGCCTACCGGCATCAAAGTATTGTTTATCGCGGGATTCGGCCCTATTGTCACAAATCAAAAAGCCGGGGAGCATCTTTATTGCAACCTGTTGCAGCTGCCTTTGGAGAAGATCGACGGCTACGAGGGCTACCTGCACTCCGGCGCCATAAAAGGGGTTAAACATTTTGCCCTGTGGCCCCTGGACAAGGCCGCCCTATCCTGCTTCGGCCGACCCGACTGGCCCGCTGACTTGCCTGTGCCGCAGAGCTGGCTGGAAATGGATGTGGCGGATATTGAAATCGCCACCGTTATTTTGGAGCAGGCCGGATACCGCCTGCTGACCCGGCTGCAAAAAGAACCCTGGGGGCAAACGGTCACCCGTTTCTTAAGTCCTGAAGGCATACTCATGGCTGTAACCCACACCCCGTTTCTGCGGGATGAAGCATAACCCGGCGGCAAGGTTCTTTCATGCCCGGAGATAATCTAACCGCGAAACTATCCGGCGGCCGGAGTTGTTCCACAGCCCAGGCCCTGGCCGTGGCCGCCGAGGCGCTGGCCGAACCGGAGCTGTCGGCCGAGCTGTTTTGCGGTCTTGCGCACGAAAATTCGCTTACCCGCATGCGCGTGGCCTATGCGCTTGCCAAAGGTGGCCGGCATAAGGCCGGATCTGCTTACGCCGTACAAAGACCAATTCATCGAGCGCCTGGCCGCCCCGGACAACAGCCGCCTCTGCCGCGTCTGTCTGTTGCAGACTCTGCATAGATTTGAACTGACGCCCGACGACATTGATTTGCTTAAAGATATGCTGCGCGACTTCATGCACAGCGAAAGCAGCATCGTCAAAACCTTTCCCCTGCAATTGCTGGCGGATTTTGCGGCCGCGGATGAAAGCCTGCGCTCTGAAATCATGCCCTTGCTCTGGAACGCTTTGGAACACGGCACCCCGGCCATGCGGGCCAGGGCCAGAAAGCTGCTGAAGCAATATAAACTGTAAGCGCAGAAATCGAAAGCCTAAGGAATAATCTCAGATGACCATTAGATTCGCCGCGCCCGCCGACAGCCCGGCCCTATTGAAAATATACGGTCAATATATAGAAACACCGGTTACCTTTGAGTATGTCCTGCCCACCGAACAGGAGTTTGCAGACAGGATCGCCGACATCTCGAAGTGTTACCCGTACCTGGTCTGTGCGGAAAATAACGAGATCACGGGCTATGCATACGCTTGCCGGCACCTGGAGCGGGCGGCCTACCAATGGAACGCCGAACTGTCGATTTATCTTGAGCGGTCTTTTACCTCCAGAGGCCTGGGCAAAAAGCTGTGCCGCATCTTAATCGACATTTTGAAGTTGCAGGGTGTCAGAACGGTGTACAGCGGCGTCGTCGCGCCCAACGCCAAAAGCGAGGCGCTGCATAAATCTCTGGGGTTCGAGCCCGCCGGCGTGTATCGCAACATGGGATACAAATGCGGCAAGTGGCACGATGTGATCTGGTTTGCCAAGCAAATTGCCCCGTATGACTCCGACCCGCCGCCCATTACCCCTGTCGATCGTCTTTTGCGGGAGCAAATTCAGAAAATCATCCTGAGTGCTGTGTAGCTTTTGAAAACCCGGTCCGACTTCGGCGCCACAGCTGTCCCGCGCCCGGGCCGCGACCGCTGAAGCTATCCATATCGCATGCCTTTCACCCCTCCTTCCCGGCGGAAAACGCCCTGTGGGGCAGCCCCCCTCCTGCGGGCGGAAGCCGGGCACTACGGACAAGCATTCACAGGAGGCTACCCGGCCTGAAGAAAGTCCCGCAGCACAACCGCCTGGTTGCGCTCTTCATCCTTGGCCCCATACAGCAGAGTCACCTTCTCCCGGCCTGCCAAAAGAGCGCGGAAAACGGCCACGCTTTTCGGCCTGGCCGCGAGTTCGCTCAAGTAGCGGCGCTTAAATTCCAGCCAATCTTGTTCGCGATGAAACCACTTGCGCAGTTCAGAGCTGGGCGCGATATCTTTATGCCACAGATCAAGGCGCGCCTTGTCTTTGATCAGGCCCCTGGGCCACAGACGATCCACCAGAACCCGAAAGCCGTCCTCTTCCGACCAGGTCGCATACACGCGCTTTATGTTGATTTCCATTGCTTGCGCCTCCTGGGCAACCACGCGCGGGCGGCGAAAAATCAACGCTTATTTGACCAAGCGGGAAATGGCCTTAAACGTATCCGTCCCGGCCGCGCCCAAAAGCTCGAAAAGCACGGCCTCACAAGAAGTGAGAAGCGCGCCCTCCTGCATGGCCCCCTTCAGGCCGGTTTCCTTGTCCCGCGCTTTGCGCGAGCCCACGCAGTCTTCCACGACCACGGCTTGAAAACCGGCCGCTTGCAGGCCGATGACGGTCTGCAACACGCAAATATGCGCTTCGGCGCCGCAGATAACCACGTTTTTGCGGCCCAGGGCCTGAATGGCCTCCAAAATATGCGGCTCCTGGCAGGCGCTGAAACTCAGCTTGTCAAGTGTGGGCACGCTCTCGGTCATTTCCCGAATAATGGGCACGGTGTCGCCCAGTCCTTTGGGATACTGGCGGGTAACCAAAAAAGGAATGCGCAGCAGGGTGAGGCCCTCCAGCAATAACCTGGCTCGGCTGAGCACGGCGTCATTGTCGGCAATGACCGGCATAAGGCGTTCCTGAAAATCAACTACCAGGGCCATGGTTTCATGCGCCACAAGCTTCATGGAATTTCTCCTTGCCTGATGAAGTATCCGCAAATTGCGGACAATGTGACTTTATTGTAAACATAATCGTCCGGCAACAAAAACTGTGGCGCTCGCGTAAAGCCGGCCGTCCTGATCCCGCAACTTTTTTGAGGTCAACCGCGTGGCCCCTAAAAAATTCTCCGCCAATTGGTAAAAGCGTTCAATGCCGCGGATGCTGCGAAGCCGGCCGACCTGTAGGCCCCCGACGCGATCAACCATCATGTCCCCAATGAGCCGGTGCGCGGCCGGGAAAACATAAAACGCATGCTTGAGCAAGAATTCGCCGCGGCGCCCATTCTCCTGGGCGCTAAAATCGCCCTGCTGCCCGAACTGACCTTGTGGTCCTCCACTGTGCTTGCGGAGCTTTTCGCAAAGTATGGCATCACCGGTGATCTGCTGCATATCGGACTGCGGAGCGGCAGCGTCCTGACCATATTTTCCGTGCAGCCGGCCATGCCTTCGGCCGCGCTTTGCGGCATAACGGCCTGCGCGGGCCTGCTCATCTTTTTGCTGCTCTACCGCCTGCCGCTGTCCAGAGCTTTGGCGGTCATCGTCAATCTTCTGACTTTCATGGTTGTTTTTTTGCGGCCCTGTTCCTGCTCTTATCGACGACAACGCCATCAGCATCACCATGCTGGTGCCCATGCACAACGAAGAAAAAGTCGTGGCCGGCTCTTTCGAAGCCTTGCGCCGCTGCGAATACCCCCGCGACAAATTTGAAGTCATTGCCGTCAACGACCACTCCTCGGACAAAACCAAAGACATCGTCGATTTTTACATCAAACGCTCCAAAAATGAACCGGGCCAGTGGCCCACGCTGACCGCCCTGCACCGCTATAAGGGCTCAGAAGGGGTGAGGGAGTTTGAGGGGGCGGGGGACCGGCCTCCAGCGGTGCAAGCGAAGCGCAGCACAGCCGTTGGGTGAGCGCGCCGCAAGCGAACCTTATGGATGAGCAGAGATAAGGGGCGCGCTCCCCGGGGTCCCCCGCCCCTCAATAGCCGCGCCCCCACTTGGCGCTGGCCTAAAGGCCTTGCCGGGCGTATACTTAAAGCATGGACGCCTTATTTTTTCCGGACCGGGCCGCGCTGATTGAGCGAGCCCAAGGGCTTTGCCGTGAGCGCGGCGCATCCCTGCTCTTTCTGACCCTGTTCGGGGCCACGCTGTACGGCACGGCCACGCCCGGCAAGTCCGACTTGGACGTGCGCGGCGTGTTTTTGCCTTCCCCGGAATCCTTGAACCTGGGCCGGACGCCGCACAGCCTGCATTTCTCCACCCGCACAGCAGAAGGCAAAAACGCGGCCGAAGATGTGGACATTGACCTTTACTCCCTGCAACACTGGCTGTTAAAGCTTCTGCCCGCCGGCGACATGGCCGCGCTGGATCTTTTGTTCGCGCCGTCTCATGCGGCCTGCACCCTGTATCGCGACCCGCGCCTGGATAAAGTCTTTGCCGCGCCCCTGCGCCTTTTGAATCTGACCGCCCGGGGCTATGCCGAATACGTGTTTAAGCAAACCAAAAAATACGGCATTAAAGGTTCGCGGTCCGGAGCGCTCAAGGCCGTGCGCGCATGGCTACAGAAGCGCCACCCGAACCCCTCGCCGGTTGAGCGGCTGGGCGCCTCTCTGGACGCCCTGGCCGCAGCTTGCGCCGACGCGCGTCACTGCTGCCTGACCGAAGTTAACGGGGAAAAAAGTTTGCAGCTCGGCGGCAAACTGCATGCCGCCTCTACACCCCTAGCGGAATTCATCCGCCGGGTGGAGGCGGAACTGCAGCCTGTGGCCGAACGGCTTGCAGCCGCCGAGCGCAACGAAGGCCTGGACTTCAAGGCTCTGTCCCACGCCCTGCGCGCCCTGGCGGAGATGCGCGAGCTTTTGCAGACCGGGCGGATTATTTTCCCGCTGCAAAGCCGGTCGGAGCTCGTGGCTGTGAAGAACGGCCGTTACGCCTGGTCTGAGCTTGAGCCTCTGGTTCTCAAACGCCTTGCGGAGGTGGATGCCTTGCGCGCAAGCGCCTGCCCGGCCGCTGCATATGATCCCGCCTTTGCCCAAAATTGCGTGCAGTCCTGTTATGCCGCCCCGTAGTCTTCCCTTCCGCGACCGACGCAGGAATCTCCGCATCTCTCGGTTATTTGTGCGCACTTATCAGCTGAAAAGCATAAAACAAGATTAAGTCTTGTTTTCCGGTTTATTAAAGAGTATAGCAACAACAACGCGTCGCGCCCGCGCGGCGTTTTATACGCAAATCAACAAAGGAGAGCAACTGTGGATCCCAGCAGTAGTACCTGCTTATTGATTAAGGACTTTTTTCCACGCAAGATTTAGCCCGCCCTTTGCCCTCATCTTTTCTGCGGCCAGGGGTGGCGTTTCCCCGGAGGCCGTATGATTCGCATCAACAAAACCATTAACGGCATTTTAGTTCCCCAGGACTCCATCGGCAAAGATTGCTGGGTGAACATGTTTGTGCCCACTGAAGCGGAAATGAGCAAAGTGGCCGAAGCCACGGGCATTCCCTGGGACTTTCTGGCCGACCCCCTGGACGCCGATGAACGCTCCCGCCTGGATATGGAAAACGACTGCCTGCTTGTTGTTATCCAAGCGCCGCTCTACAACGAGACTGACGACCGCATCCCCTACATTACCGTGCCCATCGGCATTGTCATCACTCCCGAGGTGGTGGTCACGGTCTGCCGCTCGCCTTCCGACCTGGTGGGCCAGCTCCTCAGCGTGCGCAGCAAGCATGTGTCCACGCAGGAAAGCATGCGCTTCACCCTGCACCTCATGCAGCGGGTAGCCATGAATTACCTGCGCGATCTCAAGGACCTTTCGCGCATGACTTTGCAAATGGAGCAGGAACTGTACAAATCCACACGCAATGAAGAGCTCATCCGCCTGCTCAACGCCGGCAAAAGCCTGGTTTACTTCATCACCTCCCTGGAAGCCAACGGGGTGACCATGGGACGCCTTTTGCAAACCAAGCTCATTGCCCTGGATGAAGACGAAGAAGACCTGTTGGAAGATGCCATTACCGAAAACCGCCAGGCGCTGGGCATGGCCCGCATTCACAGCGACATTTTAAGCAGCGTCAGCGACGCGCTGGCCTCCATCATTTCCAACAACATGAACAAAGTGGTCAAGTTCCTGACCGGATTCACCATCATCATGATGATTCCAAACATCATTACCGGCGCTTACGGCATGAACACCGCCCTGCCCTTTGCCAGCGACAACAGCGTGCTTAACTTTTGTATGATCATGCTCGCCAGCCTTGCCGCCAGTTGCGCCACCTGGTGGTTCTTCAGAAAAAGGCACTGGTTATGAATACAGGATCTCCATGACCTCGCTGTCCATACCCAGCATTGCACACTATTTTCGCGCCGGCGCCGCTGCTTTTTTTGTGCGCCGGCGCCACGTAACGGCTGCCGGTCTTGGCTTGGCCCTTTTCACCTGCCTGCTGGGGGGCATGCCGCTGACCTGCCCGGCGGAACAAAATTTTCTGCTCAAGGGCTTTTCTCTGGGCGGCACGGATAAACAGCTGGAAGTCAATTTGCGCCTCACGGTCAGCGAAGAGCACAACCTGGCCTACATGCTCCGGGACGGGGCCAAAATGGAAATGACCTGCCATGTGCAGTTTTTGCGCAAACGCACCTTCTGGTCCAATGAACTTATTGCCGAAAATACTGTTTCCACCCGACTGGCCTATGATCGCCTGCTGCGTGAGTTCGTTCTCGACGCTGAAGACGCAGCCCCGGTGCGCGATGAAAGTTTTCGCGACTTAATGAGCGAATCCTGGGGAAATTTATGCATTCCTCTGGACAATCCCGGCGGGCTTGAACAAGACCAAAGCTATATGGTCAAAGTCACAGCTGACCTCAAATATATGGAAATGCCCCCCTGGCTGACCCGCAGCATCCTGTTCTGGTCCGAAGAAATTATTCCGGCCACCACCTTTGAGCTGGACCTGACATATTAAACGGCGCGGCCGCTGGGGGAGAGGAACCCAAAGGAGCACAGCCCCTTTAGGTTCCTCTCCTCCTGAA
>RCMY010007886.1_pt1 | contig 16500 bp, 16 predicted proteins | sample 2041341 | NCBI WGS metagenome assembly RCMY01 (sample SAMN09708234, study PRJNA481090) | Marine sediment metagenome, whole genome shotgun sequencing project. | reverse complement strand
ATGTCAGTGTCACGAATACGTGACTCCGAAGCAGCGAGATTTTCGGTCGTGACCGAGAGATTGTTGATCGTCGACTCGAGACGGTTCTGGGTCGCACCCAGCGTTCCACGAGCAGTCGACACCGCGGCGATGGCGACGTCGATGGCTTCGATGCCGAGCCGAGCATTGGCTGCGGTGTCGACAGCGACGGTGGCTCCGGTCGGAGGAGCGACGGCGGCAATCGTGATCTGGCCTGTGGCGCCAGTTCCTTCGGAACCAACCTGCAAGGCCTTCGTCGTGGCACCAAAGACAGCCGCACCAGCGAAGGTGGTGTCGGTACCAATACGGGTGATCTCGGCGTTCAGCGCATCGATCTCGGCCTTGATGGCGGTTCGAGCGTTGGCGTCGTTGGTGTCGTTCGCACCCTGGACGGCCAGGTCACGCATTCGACCGAGCATGTTGTGCACCTCACCGAGGGCACCTTCTGCGGTCTGGACGTACGAGATGCCGTCCTGAGCGTTGCGGGAGGCCTGCTTGAGGCCACCGATCTCCGCCCGGAGCTTCTGGCTGATGACCAGACCGGCGGCGTCATCGCCTGCACGGTTGATCCGATAACCGGAGCTCAATTTCTCGAGGCTCTTGCCCAGCTGGTTGTTGCTCGAGCCGAGATTCCGGTTGGCGTTGAACGCCATGATGTTGTTGTTGATACGCATGGTCTCTGGTGGTTCCTTCCAATGAGACTGGAAATTTCTACGTTGACCCCGTCGACAGTCCGTGTCCCTGAGGTGTCGACAATCATGTCGACCCTCTCAACATCGGCAGGTCGGCTCGGAACAAAAGCGAAACCAGAGATTTCTTCGAGACTTTGGGCCCAACGGACCAGACGTCTCGAAGCCTGAAGGTCGCTACTGCATCACAAGAGCGGTGAACAGAACTCGGATCACCTTTTCGTCGCCATAGGCCTCCCGCAGTGTCACCGAGAGCTCGGCCTTGATGTCCTGCTTGCCCTGGGCCGACTGCAACTGTTCGACAGTTCGCCCAGAGAGGTCGTCGAGAATTGCGTCCTTGGCGATCGCTGCCTCGGCTTCGAAGTCAGCAGCGAGCGTGCCCTCTTCGAGAATGATCGCCATCGCAACGCGCACGTACTGAACGCTGTCGTCATCGATGTTGATCACCATCTCGGGGAGCTCGAAGATCTCGCCCTCGATGGGTTCGGGATCGACCATTGCCATCGGGTCTTCGACCGGGGCAGGCTTCAACACGAAGTTGTAGACCGCTCCAAGAGCAAGCACAGCGCCGATGATCATCGGCAGCTTGCTCTTCTTCTTTTCTTCCTCGGCCTCTTCGCCCGAGTCGTCCTTCTTGTCCTTCTTGGCCATCGGTCTACTCCTGGTTACTCGAGGTTCTCGATGCCACGGACGGCATCGGGAACAAGATCATTTGTTTGGATTGGGCTAGGGACGTTCGCTGCGTCGTCTGCGGGCGGCGGATCGGCCCCGCCTGCTGGGGCGTCATCGGCGGCATCGGCGGCATCGACGTCATCGGGCGCGGGCACTGGTTCGCCGTCGTCTTGGTCGTCGAACGGCGATTCGGGCGTAATGGGTATCCCGATCGGGTCACCGATCGGGTCAATGACATCGATGCCAGCCTCGATGAGACCGTTGACGCGGATGACGATCTCGACTCGGCGATTCTGGGCCCGGTTCTCATCACTGTCATTGGCGACCACGGGCCGGGTGTCGCCCATACCAACAGCAGCCAACTGCCGGGGAGGAATGGAGCCGAAATCTTCCATCCAGATCACCACAGCGGATGCTCGCGCTCCAGAGAGGTGTCGGTTGCTGATCCAGCGTGCGCCTGTCGGTACGTTGTCTGTGTGTCCTTCGATGTCGACCGCGTTGTCGACCAGTCGGAGGACCTCGGCCGTCGCGGCCAGGATCACATCGCTGTCGACACTCAGTTCGGCGGAACCGCTGCGGAACAGCACGCGTCCGTCGTAGCGGACCACGACCCCCCGCTCGTCGATCTCGACGCTCACGAACTCGGCCGCACCGTTCTCGATGAATTTGGCCTCGAGAAGGTCGCGCACATCTTCGACGTTGTCGACCGTGATGCTCCCCTCGCCCTCCAGGTCCGCCTGGCCCAGTTCGATCCGGGCCTCGTTCGCCGGGTCCGGTGTCGTCGTGAGCCCGACGGTCAAGGCAATACCGTCGCCGTTTTCGAGGATGCTGTCGGCCTGACCGAGCACGGGGTCGGCCACACCCAACGCGGTGACGATGCCGACCTTGAAGTCAGCGAACTTGGTTTCGTCGACGAGCGCAAAGGCGAAGAGCATCACAAAGAAGGCCATGAGCAGCGTCATGGCGTCAGCCCACGACTCCATCCAATCCTTGTTTGGACCCTCGTCTTCCTCGACGACCTGAGGTTTTCTAGCCATCTTCCAGCGCTTCGCGAGCAGACGGCGGGAGGAATGCGCCGAGCATGCCGGCGATCGCACGTGGGTTGCTTCCAGCCTGAACGGCGAGAATCCCCTCGAGCACGATCTCCTTGGCCGCCATCTCTTCGGCTGAAATCTTCTTCAACTTGTTCGAGAACGGGATGAAGATGAAGTTGGCGAGGAACGCTCCCCACAAGGTCGTGAGGAAGGCGACCGCCATCGATGGGCCAAGCGATGAAGGGTCGGCGAGGTTGCCGAGCATCTGGACCAGGCCAACGACGGTGCCGATCATGCCCATGCCGGGAGCGAAGCCCGCAGCAGTGACGAAGAATGCGACGCCATCCTTGTGCCGGGCCTTGGTCTTGTCGATGTCGATCGTCATCTGATCGCGGAGATCCTCTGGGTCCGTACCGTCGACCGCCATCTCCATTCCCTTCTTGAAGAAGGGGTCCTCGATCTTGTCCAGTTGGGGCTCCAAGGCGAGCAAGCCTTCTTTGCGGGCTGTTTCCGCAAAGCCAATGAGCAGCTTGATGTTCTCTGTGGGGTCGGCGGCAGCTCCGCCGGTCAGGGCCTTGATCAGGACCTTGATGGCGTTGATCGCCGCTGGCATCGTCGAGCTGGCCACGGTGACACCCATCGTCCCGCCGAAGACGAGGATGATCGAGGGGATGTCGGACAGGAAGATGCCGATCGGATTGATTCCACTCATGAAGAGCGCGCCGAACACGGTGCCGATGGCGAGTCCGAGTCCGATGAGGGTTGCTGGATCCATCAGTGGCTCCCGCTGGTGCCATCATCGGCGTCATCGATACGACTGTCCACGACTCTCAGGCTCTGCTCGTCGCCTTGCGCGGCAGGTGAATAGGAGACTCGCATGACGCTTGCGCGATACGCGATCACTTTCTCGATCACGTCCTCGAGCGACTCGCGAATCAGATACTTCTTGCCTTCGACCAGCGTGAGGACGGTGTCGGGGGTCTCTTCGACGCGCTCGATGTGTTCAGCATTGACGCCGAATCGCTCGCCATTGAGGCGACTGACGATGATCATTGCTTCCTCCTCGGGCTGCACCTGCGGGGACACCGGCGAAGAACCGACATCGTGTGCTGGGAGGAGTCTCGGCTCGCAGTGCTCCCACGTGAGGTGCTCCCACGTGAGGTGCTCCCACGTGAGGTGCTCCCACGTGAGGTGCTCCGACGTGAGGTCCCGGCCACGGGTCAGCGCAAGAAGTCGAGCAGCGAGCGGCTGAGGCTGCGACCGGCTGCGGAGAGCGTCGCCTCATAGCTGGTCTCAGCCGACTTGAGCCGCAGAATGGCCTCGGCCATGTCGACATCTCGCACGTCACTGATCTGGGTCTGCGTCGTGACCTGGTTCTCGAGGTTTCGCGAGTCGATCTCGTCGAGGCGAGCCGCGAGACCACCGATACGGCCGGTCTGGGACTGCATCCGAACCATGGCAGTGTCGATCGCCTCGATGCCAGCTCGGATCTCGTCGACGTCACCGGCCTCGACCATGTCAGCCAGTTGATTGATCGCTTGGAAGACCGAGCCGTTGTATGGGTCGGCGCCGTTCGGCACCCCGAAAGCGGCTGGCCCGCTGGCAGCGACGGAAAACTTGTCGGTCTGGGTGACCGCTCGGAGAACCGCCCCGGTGTCACCCAAGTAGTTGCCAGCCGCGTCGTACGCAATCGTCGTGTCAGCCGTGCCAGCGAAGATGGGCCGACCATTGACTTCGGTGTTCGCCAGGGAGAGCATCTCGTCAGCGATCGACCGGAGATTCGACGCAATAGCGCTCCGAGCTTCGGGCGAGTTCGTGTCCGTTGCGCCCTGGACTCCGAGAGTCCGAGCTCGAGTCATCGAGGCAACGCCGTCGCGGAGTGCCGTGTCGGTGGTGTCGAGCCAGAGCCTGGCGTTGCTCGAGTTGCGCCCGAGCTGACCGAGCCGATCCAGCGACCGTTGGTTCCGCAGGTACGTGGCTGCATCGCCTGGCGCTTGGGATGATCGGTTGAACTTCACGCCGGTGGCGATCTGGTCCTGCGATTCGCGCATTCGCCTTTCGGTGGCGCTGATGACGTTCTTCATGGCATTGGTGTTGCCGAACGTGGTGAGTCGTTGCATGGTGTGGTCTTCTCCGAACGTCTCGTCGAGATCAGCGGCCAACAAGGCCGGTGCGGTTGATGAGGGTGTCGAGCATTCCGTCGATCGCCGAGATCATTCGGGCCGACGCTTCATAGGCGCGTTGAGCGGAGACCAAGTCGGCCAGCTCCTCGTCGAGGCTGACACCGACCTCGGACTGCAGCACCTGGTCGGCTCTGCCGGAGGCAAGGGCCGCGGTTTCTGCGCTGTTGGTCAGCAGCCGAACGCGATTGCCGAGACTGGCAAGCAACTCCGCATGCTCCGCTGCTGGGCCGGTCGGATCCGTTCCGAGGTCAGCAATGGCCGAAGCAATGGAATTGTTCAGCGCTCCCGACCCATCGGACGCGGCCAGCTTGAGCGGCTGACCGGCCACATCGACCGACACCGTGAAGGTGTGAGCCGTGATGCTGGTCGGGTCGAACAGGTTGTTGCCGGTGGTGCCGTCGAGCGCTGTTCCTGCAGCATGCAAGACGTTCACACTCGAAGCAATGGAGTTCGCCACGTCGTCGAGCGCACGGCGCTGCTGGGGCACCAAGTCGTTGGCTGTGATCAACGTGCCGTGGATCGCTCCGCCTCGCAGGTCGAGGGTGCGGCCGTTGTCGGACTGGATCTCGTATCGCTGATAGCCGAGCGGCGCGAGCGCAGGATCAGCGATGCTGGCGATCTTCACCGGTCGGAATTGCCCGTCAGACACCAGGTTGTGTCCGTTGAGGCTGAGCCGAATTTGGCCATCCATCTCATAGCCGACGTTCAAGTCCGTGAGCCCGGCCAATTCGGTGGCCATCCGATCACGATTGTCGATGAGCCCGTTCGGGTCGTTTCCACTGGCAACGCCCGCCGTGATGCTCCTGTCGAGCTCGGCAATGCCGGCCGCCAGGCTGTTGACCTGACCAACGAAGGCCGTGGCTCGCTCGACGGCGCTCTCGTGCGCGTTGTCGATCGTGGCCGCCTCGAGATTGATCGCTGACGCCACGGCATCGGCGTTGCCGAGCACGACGTTGCGGACAGCCAAGTCTTTGGGATTGTTCGCGAGGTCGTCGAAGCCGTTGAAAAGCTCTTGCAACCGGCCGGCAAGGCCACCACTCGAGAACGAGCCGATGTTCGCCTCGAGCGAGGTCATGGCTGCAGCTTGAGCCTCGAGACTCGAGGTCCTGCTTCGTTCGTTCTTTGCGTTGGAGTCGAGGATCTGGTCCCAGCGTCGTGAGACCGAGGCCTCCACGCCGCCGTGAGCACCAGCGGGCCCGCTGAAGAGTCCGGAGCCGCCTGAACTCAGGGATTGCAGATCGGTGACCTGGCGGTGGTAGCCGGGCGTCTCGACGTTGGCGATGTTCTGGCTGATGATGTCGATGCGCCTGCGGTGCGCATTGAGCCCAGTGATGGCTGAGCTGAGGCCGGAGAAGTCGCTCATGGCTGCATCACCACCTCAGGCTCGGCTGTCGAACAGGACAGCGGGAGAGGATCCCCGGACGGTTCGTCCGTCGCGGTCATAACCACCGAGTGCGGGAGCCGACTCGCTGGTCACGAGCTGTTTGATCAGGTCGAGGGTGGTTCCCATGGTCTTGCGGCTCTGTTCGATCAGCATCTTGATGCGACCGACGCAGAGTTCGAACCAGCGCTGGTGTTCGAGGAACATGGACGACCAGGGCTGTTCTGTGACCTCGGCGAGCTCGGAAAGGCTCGGAACCGGGCCGTCGAGCAGCGACTCGTCGTGGAGCAGCATTTCGCGTCGTAGATCGAGTTCGTTGATTGTCCCAACTGCCTCTTCGAGCAGGTCGGCGACCGAAACAAGGCGTTTGTCGCGGCCAGACGAAGCGAAGACCAGCTGCGCTTCGAGCAGAAACTCGACGCGTTCGAGGGCGGAGCGGTACTGCCACAACATTGAACCCAACGTGCGTTGCTGAGCCTCGGTCAACGGAAGGACAGAACTGGTCATGAGGACAGGTTCGACCGCCAGGGATCAGCTATGAGCCGGCAGAGGACTCTCATTTCCGCGCGTCCATGACGGGTCCGGGACAGCAGAGTCTCAGGCAGACGCCAGGCTCGCACGGGGCTCGACACGTTCTCGCCACGTCGAAGCCCCACTCAACGCTTCGTTGAAGGACGCTTGGCGGGCCGTCGGCGAACGCTGCGGCTCGACCCCATCGAGACTGACATCGATGCCCGACTTGAGCATGCCGAGGGCCTCGCTCTTGAGCTGCGAAGCCCGAGATTGGGTGACACCAAGAAGCTCCCCGAGCTCGGTCATCGACCGTCCCTCGAGGAAGTGGCCAACAATCACGATGCGGTGGCGTTCCGGCAACAGGCTGATGCCGTCACGGAGGTAGCCCATGAGCTCCTGGTGTTCGAGGTCAAGCGTGTCGGGGATGTCGGTTGCGGCAAGATCGAGGTCGGTCATGTCGTTGTCGCCGTCGTCGCCCTTGGCTCGGACCACCAGCGGGTTGAGTCTGGCCTTGGCCACATCGGCACGCAGATTGTGCACATGATCAGGGCCAGTACCCATGGCATCGCCAAGCTCTGCAGCGGTGGGCCGCCGACCCAACTGTGCGGTCATCCCGGCTTCCATCTCGTGGAGCTGGCGTTCGTTGCGACGAACCGACCGTGGTGCCCAATCGGCCCGACGAAGCAAATCGAGAACAGCGCCCTCGATTCGGCGACCAGCGAAGGTGGAGAAGCTGAAGCCACGGTCAGCGTCGAAGCGTTGCGTTGCTTCGATGAGGCCGACGAGCCCGGCCTGCACCATGTCGTCTCGTTGTACAGCAGCCGGAAAGTTCTCGGTCATGCGGGAGACGATGTGATGCACGAGCGCAATGTTGTTCTCGACCATGTCTCGCTGTTCTGACGAGAGCCGTTCTACTCCGCTTCGACCGGTCGATGCTCTCGAACGAGTCGGCGTTGATGCATCGCTCTGCTCCACGTCCTTGGTTGCTTCTGCTTGCTTCTTCTTGTTGCTTGCTGGAGCTTGGTACTGGGTGTACATGCAGCTCCATCGGTGCGACAAGCACTGACGTGAGGCTTCCCGACAGTTTTTTTCTGGGAGCCGCCGCTCGAGGAAGTCGCAAGCGACAACAGAGCGGCACTGGGTCATTCGCACCACACGACCCGGGCCGTGCGGCCCAAGAAATTCTCGAAACGCCTCATACCGATCGAGGCGGTGTCCGAAGCTCTGTCCCGTGACCATCCCGACCACCGACGCCGCAACTGCAGGCGCCCTTGATGTGCGCCCGTATTCGTTCGGGCAGTCATCGCACCTGACCGCAGAGAAGGTCGCTCTCTACAACGAGGCGGCGGCGCAGGTCGCCGGTGACATCTCCCGCACGCTCGCCGATTCCCTCACCGGTTTCACGGTGGAGCCAGGGGCGCTCATCGAAGTCGAAGCTGGCGATGAGATCGTCGAAGGCATCGAGTCCTTCGACACCGCATCCGTGCGGAACGGCCGAGCACTCTGTGCAGGGGTCGTGACCGAACTCGGATTGGCTCTCACGCTGGTCACCGCAATGCTCGGCGGAGCAGCCATTCCCGCTGGCGATCCGCGCAAGCTCACCGTCATCGAACAGCGAGTCCTCGATCTTCTCGGTCAGGTCTTCGTCGATACCGCGCGAGAGACGCTGCTCATCAACGATGAACTCAACGTCGATCGATCTCGAGACGGTGCCTTCACCGCCGCTGACGAAGAAGAGACAGCCGCACGCGTCGGGTTCAGCTTCAGCATGAAGGGGCCAGGGGGCGGGGGACGCTTGATTCTCGCCTTCGACCTCGCCACGATCCAAGAGTTCTCCGACGCGATCGACTCTCGCCTCTCCGGTCGACGAACCGCGGCACCCGTTGTCGCAGACCCACAGGCCGCGGCAGCGCTCCAGGCAGTGCCGATTCCTTTCTCGGTCGGGCTCGGCAGCGTCTCGCTCACGGCCAAACAGCTGGTCGAACTCGAGATCGGCGACGTGATCCAAACCAGTCTCCCGGTTGCGTCCGACTTGGTCGCATCCGTTGGTGAGATCGATCTGTTCGGGGTTCGCACGGACAAGCCCTCACCGCACACATCACATCAGCCAGCAGCCCAACCGGGCCGCTCGCTCAGGCAAGGACGGTCGCATCATGACCATGCTGGAAGAACTCAACAGTCTCGCTGACGCGATCACGGCAGCTATCAACAACGCCGGATTCGAGCTCGAGCTATCGACCGGTCTCCCTGACCTCGAGGGCGGCCTCACCAGCGCCGTCTTCACCGATACCGACGGCGGAAGTGCCACCGAGATCACGTTGGCCACCGTGACCGAGGTCGGCATCGAGGTGTTCGACGTCGCCAGCGCGACCATCCAGGGCGCTGAGCTCGGGTTGACCGCAAGTACGCCAAACGCCGTCGGGTCGGTCGCCGAACTCGACAAGGTCCGCCACGGCGAGGTGTCACATCACGTGATCATCCAGGACGGCAAGCCGATCGGGCTCGTCATCGTCGACAGCGATCGACGATCGGCCGGCGACGCCGCTCCGTCAGGCGACGCCACGCAGTCACCTGAGCAAGCAGCGGCTGAGTACGCGCCGCAAAACTTCTCTGTCCCCCCGTCTGCACCCCTCAGTGGCGCAGGCAACCTCACGATGCTCAGCGACGTCATGCTCAACGTCACTGTCGAGCTCGGTCGGCAATCCCTGACACTGTCTCAGGTACTCAACTTGTCCGTCGGCTCCGTCGTTGAACTCGATCGAGCAGCCGGAGCTCCCGTCGACATCCGAGTCAACGGCATCTTGTTCGGCCGTGGCGAAGTCGTGGTCGTCGACGACGAGTACGCCGTCCGCGTGATCGAGATCCTCGCAACTCCGGGCCGCTGACGTCGTGCTGACCATCCTGCGCGTCGCCGCATCATTCGCCATCGTCGGCATCCTCCTGTGGTTCTTCATGCGAGCCAGCAACGGCAAGCTGGGCAAGCTCGTTTCCGGGACATCGAAGGGCCGCGTCAGCGATCCACTTTCGGTGCTCGACCGCCGTCAGCTCACTCGCACCACGGGTATCGCCCTCATTCGAGCAGGCGAACGCCACCTGCTCGTCGGCGTGAGCGAGCAGGGTGTGCAGCTGCTGGCCGAGGGCGACGATCTTGCCCTCGCCGAAGAAGCAATCGGTGCTCCTGGATCTGACGCCATCGTCATTCCCAGCGACGTCGTGTCGGACGCCGCACTCAGCACTAGACCAGCCGGACGCATGGACGCGTTCGGGATCGGCCTTCGGGCCACGCTCGCCACGGATGAGTTTCGTCGCCGCTCTTCGGGAGATGACCGTTCGTCGGTCGTGACCGGAGGGCCTAGAGGCCTCCATGACAATCCACCGTTCCCTCAGGGCTCGGCTCTGCTCGGTCGCACTTCTTGCGACCCTTGCACTCATCATCTTTGCGTCGCCATCGTCCGCCCAGGACGATTCGCCGCAACCAACCCCATCGATCCCTGATCGCGCCTTCAATCCACCGCCCCTGCCGGAAGCTGATCGCTTCGATGGCGGACCCGTCGACGCCGATGAAAGCATCGGCCGTGATGGGCCGCTCGACGGCGACATCACGATCGACATCGGCCAGGGAGAGGACAACCCGAGCCAGTCGGTCCTGCTGATCGTCGGTCTCTCGCTGCTGTCCCTCGCCCCCTCGTTGGTCATCATGCTGACGAGCTTCACCCGCATCGCCGTGGTGCTCTCACTCACTCGGAACGCGCTCGGCCTACAGGGTGTCCCGCCCAATCAGGTCATCGTCGGCCTGTCGCTCTTCCTTTCGCTGTTCGTGATGGGTCCAACCATCCAAGAGATGAACGACGACGCCTTGCAGCCGTACCTCGAGAGCCGCATCACCCAAGGCGAGGCCTACGACCGTGCGACCGGACCGATGCGTGAGTTCATGCTCGGAAACACCCGGACAGCCGAACTCGATCTGATGATGGACGCCACACCTGGCGGCCGACCAGAAACCATCGACGATGTCGGCATGACCACCATCATTCCCGCCTTCGTACTCTCGGAGCTGAAAACGGCGTTCCTGATGGGCTTCGTGATCTTCATTCCGTTCCTGATCATCGACTTGGTCGTCGCCAGCGTTCTCATGTCTCTCGGCATGATGATGCTCCCACCGGTCTTCGTCTCGCTCCCGTTCAAGCTCTTGCTGTTCGTGCTGGTCGGTGGGTGGTCGCTCATCGTCGAGACCCTGTTGGCGAGCTACATGTGACGCCGCTGTCTTTGCCGTGCCCTATTCCCCGTTCTCCCCGTTTCTCGAGAGGTACCCATGTCTGAAGCCGACGTCATGAAAATCATCACCGATGCCATGTGGGTGACTGCCCGCATTGGCGCACCGATTCTGCTCACCGCGATCGTTGTCGGTGTGGTCATCGGCCTGTTCCAGTCGGTGACCCAGATCCAAGAGCCGACACTCTCCTTCGTCCCCAAGTTCGCAGCGATGGGCCTCGTCATCATCATCAGCGGACCGTGGATGTTGCAGGAGATCGTGTCGTACACCCAAACGCTTTTCCGCAGCCTGCCAGCCCTGATCTCCTGAGCTCGTCCGCCCCGCTCACGTCAACCTCCCGATGAACCTCAGCGTCAACCCAGAAACCCTCGTCTCGTTTCTCCTCATCTCGACGCGAATGGCGGCGACGCTGACGGTGGCACCACCATTCAATGGCGGTCTCGTGCCCAGTCGGATTCGCGCCGGCCTCGCCGTCGCGATCGGCATCTTGATGGCTGGCGGCGAGACCGACCCAGAAGTTCCGCTCGAGATTCCAGCGCTGACACTGGCGATCGTCTCCCAGGTCTTGGTCGGGCTCGTGTTCGGCTTCATGGTCCAGCTTCTGATGGCCGCTTTCCAAGTGGCCGGATCAATCATCGACCTCAGCGCTGGCTTGACCGCCGGTGCTCTCTTCGACCCGATCACCCAATCACAGAGCGCCGTGGTCGGGCGTATGTACCAGCTGGTGAGCTTTGCTCTGCTCGTGGCGATCGACGGTCACCTGCTGATCATCCAGGGCGTCATGCGCAGCTACGAAGTGAACCCGACCGGCATCCTGCGAAGCGACGCGCTCGGCCCTGCGCTGACCGATGCTGTTGGCCAACTGCTCATCGCCGCGCTGGAAGTCGGCTTTCCTGTTCTGGCAGCGCTGATGCTGTCCGAGGTCGCACTGGCAATTGCCAGCCGGGCGGCGCCGAAAATGAACATCATGGCGGTCGGCTTCGGTGTCAAGTCGCTCGTCACCTACGTGACTCTCGGTCTCGGTCTCCCGCTGATCGCCAATGCCACGACAAACCTGTTGGAATCGAGCCTTCAGAGCGGCGCCGGACTGATCGGCGGCTGACATGGCCAACGATGAAGGCGGCCAGAAAACAGAGAAACCGACGCCGAAGAAGCTGCTGGACGCCCGCAAGAAGGGCCAGATCCCGAAGTCGGTCGACCTCGTCCAGTGGTTGACGCTCCTCCTTGCCAGTTTCATCCTTCCGAAAACGCTCGAGAGTCTTGTTCGCCGAGCAGGCACCGACTTCGAGCAGACCTTCGCCATCGCGGGCACCGGCGAGATGGGCCCGACGCTCGCTCATGTGGCTTCGTCGAGCGGCAACGCTGCTGTCGGTCTGATTCCACTGTTCGGTCTTGTCGTGGTCAGCTCGATCATTGGTATGGCCGCTCAGGGCGGCGTGGTGCTGACCGTCGACCCGATCAAGCCCAAGAAGGAGCGAATCTCACCCAAGGCCGGTTTCAAGCGGGTCTTTGGTGTCCAGGCAGTGATGGAGACCGGCAAGGCGTTGGTTCGATTGACCGTGCTGTCGGTCCTCGTCGCCACCACGCTGTTCGCCGCTGGCCGCGATCACCTGATCGCCAATGGGTTGGCGTTGCACGTGTCGACCGACCTGCTCGTCGGGCAAGTCGTGACACTGCTCCGCCTTGCCGCGCTGGTCGGGTCGGTGGTCGGACTCGCTGACTATTCGTTCCAACGCTGGCAGAGCATGAAGAAGCTCAAGATGTCGAAGCAGGAGATCAAACAGGAAGCCAAGAGCTCGGAGGGTGACCCCATGACCAGGGGCCGACGGCGCCAGGCCCACCAGAAACTGAGCCGCAATCAGATGTTGTCCGCTGTCAACGGGGCTGCCGTTGTGGTCGTCAACCCCACCCACTATTCGGTGGCCCTCACCTACTCTGACGACGGCGCTGCCCCTGTCGTTGTGGCCAAGGGCACCGACGAGCTGGCATTCCGCATCCGAGAACGAGCCAAGCTGGCCGAGATCCCCATCGTCGAGTCGCCACCACTGGCCCGAGCGTTGTATGCGTCGGTCGAGGTCAACGATCCGATCCCCGAGTCGTTCTTCGAAGCCGTCGCCATCGTGCTCGCCTTCGTCATGCGCCCCAGGGCGAACAAGGCCTCCGCCACCACCCGCCGAGTCCACGTCCCCGCATCCAAAGTCCCCACCGCTCCGACCGCCACTGCCGGTGCCGCCGGTGCCACTACTCCCACCGGTGCCACTACTCCCACCGGTGCCACTACTCCCACCGGTGCCGGGCCTTAACTTGTCACTTGCTCCTCTCGTAGCGATGACCGGCTGGTGCCTGAGCAAGTGACAAGTTAAGACCCGGCACCAGTAGTGGGTCATACGGGCTACTACTGGTGAAGCAGCGGTCGATGCTGTGGGTGACGTGACCATGAAGGTCGCACTCGTCAGCCAGGGACGGCCGACTCACACCGAGGTTCTGTGAATTCTTCACGTACCGGAGGCGCTCTGCTGTCCGCAATGATCGTCGGCATCGTCGCCTTGATGATCATCCCGCTGCCTGCAGCGGTCCTGGATCTACTGCTCGCCGTCAACATCGCACTCGCCGTCACGCTCTTGCTGACGACGATCCTGTCGAGCCGTTCGCTCGACATGGCCTCGTTCCCGTCGTTGCTCTTGATTGCCACCCTCTTCCGCCTGGCCCTCAACGTCAGCTCGACCAGACTCATCCTCACCACCGGTTCCGCTGGCGGCGTCATCACGTCCTTCGGTTCGTTCGTTGTCGGAGGCTCGATCGTCGTCGGCCTCGTCATGTTCCTGATCCTCGTGATCATCCAGTTCGTCGTGATCACCAATGGCGCATCCCGAGTCGCTGAAGTCGGCGCTCGCTTCACCCTCGACGCAATGCCAGGCAAGCAGATGGCGATCGACGCTGATCTCGGTGCCGGCATGATCGACGAGGAGACAGCCCGCCTGCGCCGCCAAGAGATCAGCCAAGAAGCTGACTTCTACGGCGCAATGGACGGTGCCTCCAAGTTCGTGAAGGGCGACGCGGTCGCTGGCGTGTTGATCACCATCATCAACCTCCTTGGCGGCATGATCATCGGCGTCCTCGAACAGGGGATGAGTTTCGGCCAGGCCATCGACAACTTCTCACGCCTGACCGTCGGTGACGGACTCGTCAGCCAAGTGCCGGCACTCCTCATCTCGATCGCCTCAGGCATCATCGTCACACGAGCCGCCGGCGGCTCGGACCTCGGGACCGACATTGGCGCTCAGATCGGTGCCCAATTCCGGGCGCTTCGCTACGGCGGCATAGCAATCCTCGGCCTCGGCCTCGCCCCCGGGCTGCCTCTCGCCCCCTTCCTCCTCGTCGGTGGCGGCATGATCGTTGCCAGCCGCCGCCTCGAGCAGGCGCAGCCGCAACACATCGCGACCGAACACGTCGACCTCGAACCGGTCTACGACCCCGACGATCCACAGACTCTGGCCGGCGAGATCAGGCCAGAGCCGCTCGGGCTCGAACTGGCGGTCGACATGGTCGACCTCGTCGATCCCGCTGCTGGCGGCGACCTTCTCGATCGGGTGCGGGCGCTCCGGCGCAAACTCGCCCTCGAGATGGGCCTGATCATCCCGGCCGTTCACACCAGGGACAACATGGATCTGCTCCCCGGCGAATACACGATCATGCTCCACGGCGTCGAGATGGCGAAGGGCCGAGCCCCCGCCGGTCACCTGCTGGTGATCAGTGACCACCTCGACGAACTCCCTGGCCCCATCGAGACCGAACCCGTCTTCGGGCTCCCGGCAAAGTGGATCCCGATCGAACAACGGATGCTTGCCGAAACCGGCGACGCCACGATCATCGATCGATCCTCGGTCCTCACCACCCACATGGCCGAAATCGTGCGCAGCAACGCCGCCGACCTCCTCAGTCGCCAAGAGGTCAAAGACCTCATCGAACTCGTCCGCCAGACCGACCCAGCCGTGGTCGAAGAGCTCATCGCCAGCGATCTGACGGTCGCCGAACTCCAACGCGTCCTGCAAGAACTCCTCAGCGAAGGCGTCCCGATCCGAGACATCGTTCGCATCATCGACGTCGTCAGCGAGCGGGCACGTCTGACCCGCAACATTCGCGACCTGACCGAGTCGGTCCGCATGGCGCTTGGCCCTTCCATCTCGGCGAGCAACGCGACCCCAGACGGCATGCTGCCCGTGATCACGATCGACCCGATACTCGAACACCAGCTGATGTCGAGCCTGCGTGAAGGCGCCCACGGCGCTGACTTCCAGCTCGAACCCAACGATCTCCAAGACGTGATCACCGCCTTCCGAGCGAAGGTTGGCCAAGTCGAACAGAACGGCCTCGCCCCGGTGATCTTGACCTCTCGGTTGCTCCGGAGCCCGCTCCGCCGTCTCTTGGCGCTGACCGAGATCCATTCCCCCGTGCTGTCCATGGAAGAACTGGGCTCGCAAGTGCGAGTCGAAACCCAGGGATTCATCGAAATCTCGAACAACAGGATGATGATCAATGAATAAACACCATCGCTTCACCGGCCGTGAGCTGACGACCCTGCTCGAGCAGGTTCGTGAAGAACTCGGGGCGGAGGCCACCATCGTGGAGGCCAACAAGGTCCGCACCGGCGGCATCGCTGGCTTCTTCAAGAATGAGAAGTTCGAAGTCATTGCGACGCCGTCTGACGACGACACGATCGATCTCGACGATCGCCCACCGACTCGAGCAGGGTTTCAACTCGATCTCGTCGAGCCCATGATCGCCAAAGGAACGGCCCAGCAGCTCGTGGCATCGGCCGACGAGCGTGACACCGTCGACATCCGAACGGCTTCCGGCAGTGTGGCGACTCGCGGCGCATCAGCGCATGGGGCCGACGACGGCGGCACGGCATCTGCGGCCGCTGCGCTTCTGGAGCGCGTCGAGACGATCAGCATCAATGATCGCATTGGGTTGAGTCGCCCACCCGCTGACCGCCCCAAAGTCGAAACCTCCACGACGGAAATGCGTTTCGGAGACATTCTCTCTTCCGAGCTGCAGCAAGCCGACATCTCCATCCACACCTCCGAGACCGAAGACTTCTGGACGCACCTCGACGAAGTCGAAGCCGAGGTCGAACCCCTCGATCTCGACAGCCACATCATCGCCATCATCGGCAACCGATCGTCTGCTCTTGCCGTGGCCCAACGAATCGGCACCACTGCCGAAGGCGAACCACGAGCTCTGGTGGCCATCACCCCCTCCCCTGAGCAGATCGACTTGCCCAAGTGGCAGCAGGTCGAGAACGAGACCGAACTCGGAGACCGCCTGGTCTTCTGGCAGCAATCCGAACGGCAGGGCATCGTCATCATCGACGTCGACTTCGGCGCTGGTGCTACGGCACTGGTTCGACGAGTCCGTGAGGCTGGCTCCCGAGTTCTCCGAATGGCCGTCGACGACGACCTCTCCCCCGAGCGAATCATCGATTTGATGGAGCGTCTCGGCGGCAACGTGGTCATCGACCTCACCTTCCGGGCCGAGCCCGGATACGTGCTGTCGTTGGCCGACCGAGGCATCCCGCTCGCATCGGTCAACGGCCACTCCTTCGACGCCAGCCTCTTGCTCGCACTGAAGCGGGAGGTTCAGCATGGCTGAAGGGTCGACTCGAAGAGTCGAACTCGTTGCCGGATCGAACGACGGCAAACGTGAAGCCGCCCGGACCGGCCTCGGTCTGGTTGTC
>RCMY010005361.1_pt1 | contig 16515 bp, 14 predicted proteins | sample 2041341 | NCBI WGS metagenome assembly RCMY01 (sample SAMN09708234, study PRJNA481090) | Marine sediment metagenome, whole genome shotgun sequencing project. | reverse complement strand
TTTATAAATGAGTAAGTTTTAATCTGATAAATTATGAATTTATAACATTATTTTTTGTTGTTCTGCCAATTCTTTTCCTAATTGGTAAGCTTCTACATTTAAACTGACAAGTTTTTCGCTTTTCGTTTGAAACAATGTTTTTATAGCTGCTAAGATACTTTCGTCGGATAAGAAAATTAAGGAAGAAGCGGCTCCTAATAAAATCATATTTGCTACTTTGGAATTGCCCAATTTTTTTGCCTCGTCTGTAGCATTTATAATAATATGATTTGGATGTCGTTTGATTTCATCGATAATTTCAGATTCTTCCGGGTAATCAAGAATATTCCGAAACGGATGCGTATCTGTAATAATCCAGCCATCTTTTTTCAAAAATGGAATATAGCGTAAGGCTTCCAAAGGCTCTACCGAAAGCACCATATCGGCTTTTCCTTCAGGAATTAAATCAGAGTAAACTTCTAAATTGGAGATTCTTACATGTGATTGTACTGCGCCGCCGCGTTGACTCATACCATGAACTTCCGATTGTTTAACATATAAATTCTGTTGCAAGGCTGCAGTATCTAAAATTGCGGCAATCGTTAGTATTCCTTGTCCGCCAACGCCTGATAAAATAAGGTTTGTTTTCATAATATAATTTTAATGTAAAGAGGCAATTTTTTCTTTTATTTCCTCTTTTTTATCCCTAGAAAGTCTCACACAAGGCCTCTCGGAAATGATTACAGAAATACCTTTATATTGTATTTCATCTCTTAAAATATTCACATTAAATGCATGATTTTTCTTTAAGGGAATTATCGTTTTTAGATGTTCAATGGGTACACCAATACCTAAGCAAATTTCTTTTAATCTGCCAACTGCTGTGGAGTCTTGTCCGCCAGTCATCGCTACCGATGAGTTGTCAGAGATGATAACCGTAATTGGAGAATTTTCAGAAACGGCATCTAACAAACCAGTCATTCCCGAATGGGTAAATGTGGAATCTCCAATAACTGCAATTGCATTTTCGACTCCTGCATCTGCTGCGCCTTTTGCCATGGTAATCGAGGCTCCCATATCAATTAATGAACTAATCGTTTTTAGCGGAGGTAAGCTACCAAGAGCATAACAACCAATATCACCAAATACTTTTTTTTCGCCGATTTCTGGTACTAGATCATTTATGGCATTGAATAAATCAGTGTGACCGCAACCTTCACATAATTGCGGAGGTCGATTTGTCATAAGAGCTGGTATTTTGTCATTTTTTTCTAAGGTAATTCCTAGTGCTTTTGCTACGATATTCGGATTTAATTCTCCTGTTACTGGTAGATGACCCGATAATTTTCCTTTAATTTTGATATTTTCTTCGAAATAATCTCGCAAGATTTCTTCTACCATTGGGTAACCTTCTTCAATAATAATTATCTCATCACAATGTTGATATAATTGTCTGATTTTTTCTTTAGGAAGTGGGTACTGTGAAATTTTTAATATGGAAGGCATTAATAAATCTTCTTCCAAATTTTCCATAACGTAATTATAACCTATTCCACAGGCGATAATCCCTAAAAAATTATTCTTTTCTAGATGGATTTGGTTAAAGGGAGAATCTTCTGAAGCTTGAATTAAGTCTGTTTTTTTTAGGATTAATTTTTCGAATTGTTTTTTTGCATTAGATGGAATCAGCGTAAAAGGAGTTGTGTCATCGGGCAAACAAATTTTATTTTGCTTTCTTGATTCTCCAAACATAACTCCCGCTCTTGAATGAGATAACCGTGTAACCATTCGAAGCAATACTGGTAATTTAGTTTCTTCGGAAAGGTCAAAAGCATACGACATCATATCGTAGGCCTCTTGTTGATTTGAGGGCTCTACAATCGGAACCATTGCAAACTTGCCATAAAATCTTGAATCTTGTTCATTTTGAGAAGAATGCATCGAAGGATCATCCGCTACAGCGACAACTAAACCTCCATTCACACCCGAAACCGACATGTTCATAAATACATCAGAAGCGACATTTAAACCGACATGTTTCATTACAACAAGCGCTCTTTTTCCGGCGAAAGACATGCCTAAGGCAGCTTCCATTGCAGTTTTTTCATTAACTGACCAACTAGAATGAATGCCTAATTTTTTTGCAGTTTCTGATTGTTGTATATATTCGGTAATTTCGGTAGAAGGCGTTCCGGGATATGCGTAAACACCCGAAATACCTGCGTCAATAGCACCTTGAGCAATCGCTCCGTTACCAAGAACTAAATTCTTCATAATCTTTAATTTGATGGCAGTTACCAAAATTAAAGAATACTTCGGTTTTACCTTATGACAAAAGTCATGCAGTTATTATGAAAATGTTGGGATAGATTTTTAAAAAAAAGGCGCAAATGATTAGGTTTTATATGGTGTCATTTCGATCCCAGCTTTTTTTAGCGCGAATCTTTTTATATAATTTAATACCCAACATGAGTAAAACAGAGACGCCAACGATACCAACTACGCCAAAAATCCAACCTAAAGTACTTTTTAAAACAACAAGAAAAACGCAGGCGAAGAGGATGATAGTTGCAACTTCGTTCCAAATTCGCAAAGCAAAAGAAGAATATTTTAAATTTCCTTTTGTAATTTGATTGTACATGATTTGACAACTCCAGTGATACCCGTAAAGCAAAACAACGAAACCTAATTTTAAAAGCATCCATGTTTCCTTTAGCCAAAAAGGTTGCAGAACGAGCAGCCAAATTGCAAAAATCGTTGCTAAAATTGCAGATGGCCAGGTAATGATATACCAAAGTCGCTTAATCATTAATTCGTATTGTGGGAGCAAAATTGCTTTTTCAGTTTCTGATTTTTCTTCGGCTTCTTTATAGTAGATGAATAGTCGAATAATATAGAATAGGCCTGCGAACCAAGTGGTTACAAAAATTATATGCAATGATTTTATATAGAGATATTCCATGTTAAGGCTATCTGTTATTCGATTTCTTTTCCCAATCGGAAATCCAATTACACACCGTATTTACCCATTCTTGATTATCGTTTAAACATGGTATATGTTTGTAATTTTTTCCTCCTGCCTCTAAAAATTGGTGTTTGCCTTCCATGGCAATTTCTTCTAAAGTTTCCAAGCAATCGGTAACAAAAGAAGGTGTGATAACAATTAAATTTTCAACACCGTTTTGTGCTAATTTTTCAAATTCAAAATCGGTATAAGGTTTTAGCCAAGGGTCGCGTAATAATCTAGATTGAAAAGAATTGCCCCAAGTACCTTCTTTTAAATGTAAAGACTTTGCAATTTCTTTCGTGGTTTCAAAACATTGGTGTCGATAACAAGTTTCATGTGCTTTGCTTGGCAAATCACAACAACTGCCATCTAATTTACAATGGTTTTTTGTGGTGTCACTTTTATAAATATGGCGCTCAGGAATACCGTGATAAGAGAACAATATATAATCGTATTTTTCATTACCCAATTCCTTTTTTATATTGTTTGTCATTGCTGAAATATAGTCTGGTTTATTGTAAAAAACCGGAAACGTTTCAATCGACATTTTTGAAAATAACTGTTTTTGAATTTCTATTGCTTTTACTTCTACTGTTTCAAAAGACGACATGGCATAGTGAGGATATAGAGGAATTAACAAAACATCTTCAACACCTTTATCTGCCAATTCTTTTAAACCTTTTTCAATCGACATCGAACCGTATCGCATTGCAAGTGTTATAGGAAGATCAACTTTTTCTTGTACTTTTTTGAAAAAACGTTCAGAAAGAACAATGAGAGGAGAGCCTTCTTTCCACCATATTTTTCGGTATGCGGCGGCTGTTTTTTTCGGACGAGTATTTAAAATAATGCCTTTAACCAATAAATAACGTTTCCAATACGCCATATCAATTACTCTCTCATCCATCAAAAATTCATCTAAATATTTTTTAATGTCTTTGATTTTAGTGGAATCCGGAGATCCTAAATTAACAAGAAGAACGCCTTTTTTATGCACGATTTAATTTTTTAAATTTTGAAAGGCAAAGATAAAGTTTTAAGAGCGTAACTTTTTATGAAAGCAGCAAAAATGATTAAATTATAATTTTTTTCATCGATACTTTTTTTTGGACAAACGATATTATACGTATATAGAAATCTTAATTTTGTCATAGTTAATTTTTTTGAAAAGTTTTAAGATTAAACCTAGAAGGTGTGTCACTTTTCTATTGAATTTAGAAAGAATGAAATCAAGATTTTCAAAATGATAAATATCATATTTTGTTTTTCTCATCTTTCTTACTTTTGTTACATAAGTTACATTGTTAACTTCGGTTCTAAAACTTTATCTTAGGTCACATTATGAAGCATACAAATACTAAAGAAAATAATTTTTACGTAATCGGATTGAGTTATAAAAAAGCCGATGTTGCTACAAGAAGTAAATTTAGTTTAAGTAAAGCTGATAGGGATAAATTACTATTGGAAGCAAAAGAATTAGAATTGGAGGGGGTTTTAATTCTTTCAACCTGCAATAGAACGGAAATAATTGGGTTTTCACAACATCCATATCAGCTTATCTCTTTATTATGCAAATATTCCGGAGGAACCGTAGAAGAGTTTGCCAAAGTTTCTTACGTTTATAAAAATTCAGATGCTGCTGAACACTTTATCAGAATTGCGACAGGATTAGATAGTCAGATTTTAGGAGATTATGAAATTGTTGGGCAATTAAAAAATTCCTTTGCGCAAGCAAAAGAAGCCAATACGGTAAATGCTTTTATAGAAAGATTATACAATACAGCATTACAAGCCAGTAAAGAAGTTAAAAACACTACTAGTTTAAGTTCAGGAATTACAACGGTTTCTTATGCCGCTATTCAATATGTTCGCGATAATTGGAAAGGGAATCCAAAACAAAACGTATTAATTTACGGTTTAGGAAAAATTGGTGACAGCACAGCTAGAAGTGGTGTTAAATACTTGAAAAAAAGCACGATTTCCGTTATGAACAGAACGGAATCAAAAGCACATGAACTAGCGAAAGAAGTAAAAGTTCATGTTAAAAATCAAGAAAATTTACAATCCGAAATTCAAAATGCTGATGTCATTATCATTGCCACTGGGGCAGAAAAACCTACGGTTTTGGCAAATCAGTTTTCTTCAGATAAAAAACAATTAATTATTGATTTATCGATTCCGAATAACGTTGATAATGCGGTTAAATTAATGCCAAATAAAACAGTTATTGATGTTGACATGCTGTCGGACAAGACAAAACTAACCTTTGAAAATAGAAAACAGCAAATACCAATTGTTGAAGCAATCATTGAAAAATATAAAAATGAATTTTACGAATGGCTAAATTTTAGAAAAGCAATTCCTGCAATAAATTCATTAAAACACGCTTTAGAAGGGATTCAAAACGACGCAATCACTTCACACTTAAAAAAATACGAAAATTTAAATATCGATCATGCTGAAGAAATTTCTACGTTTATTATAAACAAGATTGTTTCTAAATTTGCCATGCATTTAAAAGAAGATCAAGACCATACGGAAGATAGTATTCAAGTAATGGAGCAGGTATTTAAATCGACTGTATTACAAAATTAAATATGACAAAAATTATTAGGATAGGTACTCGATCGAGTTAGCCCTATGGCAAGCTACGACCGTAGCGAAACAAATAGAGTTTTTAGGGTATCAAACCGAAATAGTTAAAATTGACTCTCTTGGAGATGTTGTTCTCGACAAACCTTTATATGAATTAGGAATTACTGGTGTTTTTACCAAAAATCTCGATATCGCTTTATTACAAGATAAAATTGATATTGCTGTGCATTCTATGAAAGATGTACCTACCAAATTACCCTTAGGAATTGTTCAAGCTGCGGTTTTAAAAAGAGGAGATTTTAACGATGTTTTAGTTTTAAAGTCGAATGATCATTTTTTTTCAAATAATGAAGCCACCATTGCAACGGGAAGTTTACGAAGAAAAGCACAGTGGTTATACCGTTTTCCGAGTCATTCCATTACTGGGATAAGAGGAAATGTGCAAACTCGTATGAGAAAATTAGAGGAGAATGAATGGGATGGGGCAATTTTTGCCATGGCTGGGTTGAAAAGAGTAAACTTATTACCTGACAATCATATTCGTTTAGATTGGATGATTCCTGCTCCGGCACAGGGTACAGTGATGATTGCGGCTTTAGAAAAAAATCAAGACATTCTCGATATTTGCAAAGAATTAAACCACGAAGAAACAGCAACTTGTGTAGCGGTTGAACGTGAATTTTTGAATAAATTAGAGGGTGGATGTACCGCTCCGATAGGTGCTTTAGCAACAATACGTGAGGGAGAACTAAAATTTAAGGGTGTTTTATTTAGTCCGGATGGTAAGAATAAAATTGAATTTGCCAAATCTCTACCCGTTGAGAAATGCGGTGATTTAGCCGAGTATGCTGCCAACTATATCTTAGATAGAGGTGGTAAAAAGATAATGCGAGAAGAGTTAATTTCCGAAAAAGAAAGTAAAATATTTTCTACAAAAACACTTTCCCTTACGCAAAAAACGATGATATCGCATGAATTAGGTGTTTCAATGAGTGATTTTATTACTATTCGATACAATCGTTTGCGACCGGTATTGGTTAAAGAGCCTATAAAAAATGTCGTAATTACAAGTCAAAATGCGGTAGAAGCATTATTGAATAGTTTTACACGTGTCGAATTAAGATTCACCAATATTTATTGTGTTGGTAGAAGAACAAAGAGGTTAATCGAAAAGAAAATAGGTAAAGTTACACAAGTAGAAAATTCGGCAGAAAGTTTGGCGGACTATTTAATAAAGAATCTAAAAGAAAAAGAAGTAACTTTTTTCACAAGTAACAAAAGAAGAGACGAATTACCGACGATTTTAGAAAAAAACGATATTTTAGTCAACGAAGTAGAATGCTATAAAACTATTTTGACTCCTAGGGTAATAGATAAGGGGGTTCTGGCTGTTCTTTTTTATAGCCCTTCCGGAATTGAAAGTTTTTTGCAAGACAATAAACCTTTAGGAAAAATTGCATTTTGCATCGGCGGAACAACCGCGGAAGAAGCGAAGAAACATTTTGATAAAGTGATAGTTGCAAAAATAGCAACTGTTGAAAGTGTTTTAAATGCAGTAAATACTTATTTTCACGAACATAAAGCTTAAATCATGAATAGAACAAGACGCCTTCGTAAAACGGAAAATATGAGAAGGTTGGTTCGAGAAAACCGACTTCATGTAGATGATTTAATTTACCCAATTTTTATTGAGGAAGGAGAGAATATTGAAACAGAAATAGTTTCCATGCCTGGAATAAAGAGATTTTCTTTAGATAGAATTTCAAAAGAATTGGATGAAGTTGTTGCTTTGAATATTCCTTCAGTATTACTTTTCGGAATTCCAACCAAAAAAGATGTAATTGGTTCTGAAACATGGAATGACAACGGTATTATTCAAAAGGCAATTCGACTTATCAAAAAAAAATATCCAGAATTAGTTGTTATTACTGATGTCTGTTTTTGTGAATATACTAGTCATGGTCACTGCGGTATTATTCATGATAATGACGTAGATAATGATGCAACTTTGGTCAATATTGCTAAGCAAGTTATCTCTCATGCGAAAGCTGGAGCAGATATGGTTGCTCCTTCGGGAATGATGGATGGAACTATCGAAACTGTTCGTCAGGCACTGGATTCTCATGGATATGTCAATTTACCAATTATGGCATATTCCGTAAAATTTTCGTCTGCGTTTTATGGGCCGTTCCGTGATGCGGCAGATTCTGCGCCATCCTTTGGTGACAGAAGAACCTATCAAATGGATTCAGCTAATCGCGATGAAGCAATGCGAGAAGCTACTTTTGATGATATGGAAGGTGCAGATATATTAATGGTTAAACCGGCTTTGGCATATTTAGATATTATTCGTGATTTGAAAACTAATTTCGACCGACCGATTGCTTGTTATAACGTTAGCGGAGAATATGCTATGATAAAAGCTGCTGCAGCAAAAGGTTGGATAGATGGTGAAAAAGTAATGTTAGAGAGCCTCTTATCCATGAAAAGAGCAGGAGCAGATATCATAATTACCTATTTTGCAAAAGAGGTAGCAAAGATTTTGAACAGAAAATAGAGACTTCCGAGACATCGGAAAAAATATAGATTTTATATATGAATTTAAACAAATCCATAGCATTATTTACACAAGGTCAAAAACATTTAGTAGGGGCTGTGAATTCTCCTGTTAGAGCTTTTAAATCGGTAGGTGGTGTTCCGTTATTTATCGAAAAAGGGAAAGGAAGCAAGATTTTTGATGTGGATAAAAACGAATATATCGACTTGGTTTTGTCTTATGGCCCGATGATTTTAGGGCATCGTAATAAGAAAGTTGAAAAAGCTATCAAAAAAGCACTTAGAAAAGGATATAGTTTTGGAGCTTCTACTAAAGGAGAAATTAAACTGGCAAAAATTGTCTGTGAAGCTTTTCCGAGAATGGATAAAATTCGTTTTGTAAATTCAGGTACCGAGGCAGTTTTCAGTGCATTGCGCTTGGCAAGAGCCTTTACGGGAAACGATAAAATCATAAAATTTGCTGGATGTTATCACGGTCATGCCGATTCCTTATTGGTCGCAGCAGGCTCTGGGTTGGTAACTTTGAGTTTGCCTGGGAGTAAAGGTGTGCCACATGATGCAGTTAAGAATACGCTTGTCGCGGAATATAATAATATTGAAAGTGTAAAAGATCTCATTGCAAAAAATAAGGATATTGCCGCTATAATTATTGAACCGATTGGTGGTAATATGGGAGTTGTTATCCCAGATAAAGAATTCATAAAAGAATTGAATAAAATCGCAAAGGAAAATGACATCTTAATTATTGCAGATGAAGTGATGACCGGATTTCGATCAAAATTCGGAGGTGCACAAGAATTAATTGGCTTAAAAGCAGATATTACTTGCTTAGGAAAAGTGATTGGTGGAGGTTTTCCGGTTGGAGCTTATGGTGCAAAAGATGAAATAATGCAAATGGTTTCACCCTTAGGTCCTGTGTATCAAGCCGGAACATTATCAGGTAATCCGATTGCTATGGCTGCTGGAATTTCAACTCTTACAGAATTGAAAAAACAAAATCCATATGAAAAATTTGAGCGTATTGGTGATCAAATAGAAAACCAATTGTTAAAAGCAGCTAAAGAGAATGGTGTTGATTTACAAGTGAATAGATTTGGTTCTATGCTAAATCCGTTTTTTACAAGTGAGAAAGTCGTTGATTTTAAGTCTGCACAAACAAGTGATACCGTACAATTTAAAACCTTCTTTTGGAAAATGATTCACGACGGAGTATTTTTACCTCCATCGCAATTTGAGTCTTGGTTTTTATCTACGGAATTGTCAAATAGCGATCTTGACAAAATGTCTCATGCGATAAAAAATGCCATGAAAGCGGTTGCTAAAAATACTAAAAATTGAAAATGGGGAATATAAAGAACGATTTATTTTTAAGAGCTTTAAAGGGTGAAATAGTTGCTCGTCCGCCAGTTTGGATGATGCGACAAGCAGGAAGATATTTGCCAGAATTTTTAGCCATAAAAAAAGATTACGATTTTTTTACACGCTGTCAAACTCCGGAATTAGCTTCAGAAATTACCGTGCAACCCATTCGAAGGTACGGAATGGATGCAGCGATTTTATTTTCTGATATTCTGGTAATTCCTCAAGCTATGAATATTGACGTGCAGATGAAAGCTGATTTTGGTCCTTATTTACCAAATCCGGTTCGTAGTCAAAAAGATGTAGATAATGTAATTGTTCCAGATATTCAAGAAACTTTGGGCTATGTCATGGAAGCGATTAAAATGACAAAAGAAAAACTGAATGACGAAATTCCGTTGATTGGATTTGCCGGATCTCCTTGGACAATTTTGTGCTATTGTGTACAAGGTCAAGGGTCTAAAACATTTGATAAAGCCAAAGAATTTTGTTTTACACAACCAATTGCAGCGCATACATTATTGCAAAAAATTACAGACACTACTATTCTTTATCTCAAAGAAAAAGTGAAAGCTGGTGTTGATGCTGTGCAAATTTTTGACTCTTGGGGAGGAATGCTTTCTCCAACAGATTACCAAGAATTTTCATGGAACTATATCAACCAAATTATAGAAGCTCTTAAAAAGGATGCTCCCGTGATTGCTTTTGGTAAAGGATGTTGGTTTGCTTTAGAAGAAATGGCAAATTCTAACGCTTCTGCTTTAGGTGTTGATTGGACAATTAAACCACAAATTGCGAGAAAACTAACTCAAAATAAAATTACCTTACAAGGAAACTTTGACCCTGCAAGATTACTTTCTCCACCAGATGTAATTAAAAAAATGGTTACTCAAATGATTAATGATTTTGGAAAAGATAAATATGTCGTAAATTTAGGGCACGGTATTTTGCCAAATATTCCGTTAGATCATGCCAAGGCTTTTGTAGATGCCGTAAAGGAATACGCCTAATTTATGGTTGAAAAGGTGGCTGAGCCTCGAAGTTTTCATTAAAATTGTCATTCCCTTGAAAATGGGAATCTAAACACAGAAGAAATTATCTATTTCTGGCATAAAACGAACAACAAACTAAAAAATGACAAACTTAATCCAAAAATATAATATTCCTGGTCCGAGGTACACAAGTTACCCAACCGTCCCTTTTTGGGATAAAGAAGGAATTAAGCTACAAGATTGGAAAAATTCAGTAGTCAAATCGTTTCAAGAAAGTAATGGTAAAGAGGGTATTAGCTTGTATATTCATTTGCCTTTTTGTGAAAGTCTATGCACTTTTTGTGCTTGTCATAAAAAAATTACCAAACAACATGGCGTCGAAGAACCATATTTAGATACTGTTTTAAAAGAATGGGATTTATATTGTGATTTATTGGGTGACCGTCCGAAAATTAGAGAAATTCATTTAGGTGGTGGTACACCAACTTTTTTTTCTTCGGAAAATTTAAAAAAATTAACGGAGGGTATTTTTAAAAGAGCGGACAAATTTTCTGAATTTGAGTTTAGTTACGAAGGACATCCGAATCATACTACAAAAGAACAGCTACAAACCCTTTTTGATTTGGGTTATAAAAGAAATAGTTTCGGAATTCAAGATTACGACACAAAAGTGCAAATAGCAATTAACAGGGTGCAATCTTTTGAAAATGTACAACGAGTGACTGAAGATTCTAGAGCAATTGGATACGAATCGGTTAGCCATGATTTAATTTTTGGATTGCCATTTCAAAATGAAGAAAGTATTCGCGAAACCATTAAGAAAACAGTTGCTTTAAAACCAGATAGAATTGCCTATTACAGTTATGCGCATGTGCCTTGGATAAAAGGAGTAGGGCAGCGAGGTTTTGAGGATAAAGACCTGCCAAAAGATGAAGAAAAACGAAAGCTATACGAATTAGGAAAACAATTGTTTTTTGACGCGGGTTATGTTGAAATAGGAATGGATCACTTTGCTTTGCCTACAGATACTTTGTATAAGGCAATGAAAAGTAAAAAGTTGCATCGTAATTTTATGGGGTATACTGCTGGTAAAACCGAATTGATGATCGGTTTGGGAATGTCTTCTATTAGTGATTCTTGGTATGCATTTGCACAAAATGAAAAAACAATTGAAGCTTATACAGAAAAAGTAAATCAAGGTATTCTACCAATTTTTAGAGGTCATTTATTAACAAAGCAAGACCTAGTTATTCGAAAGCATATTTTAAATATCATGTGCAATCTCGAAACGGAATTTAAGGAAGGTTTATCTGCACAAACTAAAACAGAAATTATTGACCGTCTTTCCGAAATATTTGCCGATGATTTGATTATAATTTCTGAGGATAAGATAGTTGTGAAAGAAAGTGGTCGAATGTTTGTTCGTAATATATGTATGGCTTTTGACTTGCGATTGATTGAAAACAAACCGGAAACTAGAATTTTTTCGATGACCATTTAAATAAAAAAGGTAAGATTTTATCCTTTCAAGCAATGGACTTTTCCATGAAAATGAAATTCTTAGGAGATTCAAATATCAAAACGTATCTATAATTATGAGAAAAATTATTTTTATTACCGGTGCAACTTCCGGTATTGGTGAAGCGACTGCAAAATTATTTGCTGAGAATAATTATAATGTGATTATTACAGGTAGGCGAAAAGAAAGATTGTTAGATTTGGCAAAGACTCTAACTGAAGCTTGTAAAATTGATGTTTATCCTCTATGTTTTGATGTTCGAAATAAAGTTGATGTAAAAGCAGCTATAGCTTCTCTGCCTGAAAAGTGGACAAAAATAGATGTTTTACTTAACAATGCTGGACTAGCTGTTGGTTTAGATAAAATTCAAAACGGTCAAGAAGAAGATTGGGAAACAATGATTGACACCAATGTAAAAGGCTTGTTGTATGTTACACATGAAATTATTCCTTTTTTCATTAAATATAAAAAAGGGCATATTATAAATATCGGATCTACTGCTGCAAAAACGGTTTATGAAAAAGGCAATGTGTATTGCGCAACCAAGTTTGCTGTGGATGCTTTGAGTAAGTCCATGCGAATTGATTTGCTCGAATATGGTATAAAAGTAACGCAAATTTCTCCTGGAGCGGCAGAAACCGAATTCTCTTTAGTGCGTTTTAAAGGCGATAAAAATCAAGCAACTGCGGCTTATAATGGCTATCAACCTTTAACGGCAAAAGATATTGCGCCAAATATTTTTTACGTTGCAAATCTACCAAAACATGTTTGTATTAATGAGTTGGAAATCACCTCTCTAGCTCAGGCTAATAGTACTTATTTTTATAAGAATATATAATCTAAATAGGTGACTTTTTTGGGATACTGCAATAGGAAATTTCCGAAAGGAGACTTCCTTTTTTTTATAAAAGTTAGAGCTTTGTTCGTTCGATATAAAAGATGTATTTTGACCGCTAAAAAATTGCATGAACGAAGTTGACCAGTTAGTCTTAAATTTTGACCCAAATAGTTTATTGGTATTGAATATTATTTTGGGAATAATCATGTTTGGGGTTTCTTTAGATTTAAAATTAACTGATTTTACAGCTGTACTCAAAAAACCGAAAGGCCCAATAATTGGCTTAATCGCACAATTTTTATTGTTGCCGGCATTTACATATCTTTTAACATTACTATTGAATCCGGCACCTTCAATCGCATTAGGTATGATTTTGGTTAGTTCTTGTCCGGGAGGTAATGTTTCTAATTTTTTCACCCATTATGCCAAAGGGAATACTGCTTTATCGGTTAGTATGACTTCAGTTTCTACTGTTCTAGCGATTTTTATGACACCTTTGAATATTTCCATTTGGGGAAATGCCAATCAAAAAACGAGAGCTTTATTGTCGGCAATTGACTTAAATCCGATGGATATGTTTTTTACCATTTTTGTTATTTTAGGATTACCTCTTTTTTTAGGAATGTGGTTATCGACGAAGAAACCAAAACTAGCTGCGAAATTAAAAAAGCCTTTTAAATTTGCTTCGATACTTTTCTTTTTTGTTTTTGTTTTATCTGCGTTTTCAGCAAATTTTGATAATTTTTTGAAGTATATAAAATATGTTATGCTAGTTGTTGCCATCCATAATTTAGTTGCAATTTCTTTAGGATATTTCTCTGCAAAGGTTGCAAGATTACGTGAATGGGATAGAAGAGCGATTGCGTTTGAAGTAGGAATTCAAAATTCAGGTTTAGGCTTGTTACTTATTTTTGATTTTTTTAATGGCTTGGGTGGAATGGCGTTAGTTGCGGCATGGTGGGGTATTTGGCATATTATCGCTGGTTTACTTTTAGGTACATTTTGGTCTAGAAAAAAATATGCTACGAAAGGATTGGAAATGGTTAAGAACGGATGATAACTTAAACAAAAAAACCAAGCCTTTCCGCTTGGTTTTTTGAAGTATAAAAAAATTGATTTATTATTTTTTTAAGGTTCTAATATAATGAACTACTAACCACATGTCTTCTTGTTCAGGAATTTTCTTTTCGTAGTTAGGCATGTCATCTCTTCCGAAATAGCTTTTGTAAAATAAAGCTCCATCAGATTGTGATTGAAATTCTGCTGATGAAAAATCTCCTAAATCACCATCAACTTCATCTGCTTTTGTTCCATCACCTAAACCTTCTTTACCGTGACAAGATTTACAATGCTTAGAATATAAGTTTTTTCCGATAGCAATATTTTCATCATTTGCTTTCGTTGGGTTTTTCATGCTTTCGTATTTTGCAGGTACTTTCCATTCCTCTTGAACGAATTTCGTGAATGATAAAAGTCCGAAACTTACAAAGGAAATAATCATTAAAAATTTAAGTGTTTTCATTTTTAGTTATAGTTTTTGTTAGGTATTTAATTTTTTATTAGTAATACAATATTAATAATTTTATTTATATTATGAGCTATTATTCGAGGTGAATTTCAATATGTTTACTTTCTTTTTTAATTTTAAATAGATATATAATAGTGTACATATAATTTGCCCAAACACCTACCAATAAAATGGTTAGAACGATATACATCCATATTGGAGCGGCTTCTGACCATAATTTATTTTCTTCTTGCTCAATGTGTTTATCAAAAACTCCCCAGTTAATATCTTGTTTTTGAATTAAATTGCCAAAATCGTCATTATCATCAATCATTGCGTAAACGGTTAAGTTTCCTTGTGTATCACCAGGTATATCCGTTGGCATTTTAAACTCATATTCGCCTTCACTAATAGTACCTTCATTAATTTTTAATTTAGATAACATTCCTCCAACAAAAAATTTTATTTCGGCTTCTTCAATGGGATATTCGTTGCCTAGGCTATCCAAAGTGAAAGCATTAACTGATACTGTTTTAACACTGTCAATTTCTGCTAAATTCAGTTTTAAATATAAATTTTTAAAATTAATTTCTTCTTCTTCAGAATCTAATCCTTCCGATCCGTCAAAACGTGCTGCAATTGTAATTGCGCCATCTTCATCAGATAAATACGTTTGATTTTCAGGAAGTGTTATTTGCGCTATTCCTTCATTCGAGGTTTTCGCTTTTCCTAATAAAATTTCTTCTGCATCTAAAATATTGAAAAAATTAATTTCTACATCAAAAACCGGAACTTTATCTTTTCTATCCTTTTTGTTTTGTCCAATAAAACTTACTTCTAATAATCTTGAATTATCTGCTTGTTTTACAGTTTTAAATTTGAATGACATTTTGTAATTACTTGCATCTAAATCTTGAGATATACCATTTACACTAAATAATATGGCAATTATCAAAGAAGCAATGGATGTTATTCTATGTGTGTTGTTTTTCATCATTTCTAATTCAATTGTTATTATTCAGTTACCATTTTTTTTGCAGGTCTTTTTATTATTTTAGGTTCTCTTTCATGATCAATTATTCCTGACATTGGTATTACCGGAATGAATTTAACAATAAGTGTGAACATCAAGCAAAAAGCCGCTATTCCCGCAAAGGTTAAAGACCATTCTATCCAAGTCGCACTGTAATGAATAAACTCAGTACGAGTGTCTTGAATCGGCAAATAAGGTGTTTCCAGAGTTGGGATTACGATTAAATATCGGTTTAGCCAAAGGCCTAAAACTGCTACAACTGCCGCAAATGTGATCGCTTTTATTGTTCTAAATTTTTTGAAAAATAAAATAGCTATCGGTATTAGAACTCCAATATAATTGGCAAAAATAAATGTCCAAAAGTAGCCGCTAAAAAGTGTATTTAATAAATCGATATCATGAATTTTATGGCTAAACCATTTTGAAAAATATTCACTGAACGTAAAATATCCGAACAGCAAAGACATCACTAAAAGTATAATTCCGGCACCAACAAAATGAACTTTGCGAATGTATTGTTCAAGATGTAAGTATTTTCTAATTACAAACATGGTAATTATAATTACTCCAACGCCTGAATATAAACCGGCAACAATAAAATAAGGTGCAAAAATAGTGCTATTCCAACCTGGTTGTAGAGTTAAACTAAAAATCCATGCAAGAACCGTATACGCTACAATTGCCATTGCGATAATCATTGCAGACATTGTTCGTGTTATTTTGTGTAATTTTTCACGTTGTACCGTTGTGTCTTGATAACCAATTGCTAAAAATTTATATAATTTTTTTCTCCAGTTTGGTGTGTCTTCGTCGCAATTATCGCGCAAAATCGCTAAGTCAGGAATGAAAGTTAAATATAGATATATAAAACATCCAACCAAATCTGTCATGATCGCAATAATATCCCAAGTAATTGGAGATTGAATTCTAGGGTATAAAAATAGATAGTGTAATCTATCTAATCTTCCGATACAAAGTAGAATAAATATAGGGCCTACAATCAATGATAAAACGGTTATGATTTCAACAATTCTAGAAACAGAATTTTTCCAAGGGGTTTTAAAGAAATGTAAAATTCCTGAGATAAATGCCCCAGAATAACTAATACCAACGAAAAATATAAAATTAAT
>RCMY010002541.1_pt1 | contig 16516 bp, 16 predicted proteins | sample 2041341 | NCBI WGS metagenome assembly RCMY01 (sample SAMN09708234, study PRJNA481090) | Marine sediment metagenome, whole genome shotgun sequencing project. | reverse complement strand
TGATAAACTAGAAAAAATAGTTGGATCTGTAAATGAAAACCCATATGGAGTATCCCCCAATAAGTTAATGACATCAACCATTACTGATGAATTAAAAAAGATAAGCAATTTTAAATCAAAAGTAATAAGCGTATCCATAAAAGACAGGGGAGCTATTTTACCTGGTGGAAAATCTGCCGATGGTGTTTATTGGCATGATTGGGAATCAAGCCCTGGCTATTTTGTAAGTAGTAGTTTTTATATGGAAATCCTACCCAATTGGGTCAATAAGTTTAATAAACAGGAGAAATCAGACGCCTATTTAAACGAAACTTGGAATACCCTTTACCCAATTGAAACATATACAATAAGCACGCCAGACGATAATACATATGAACCTTCACTAGGGGGAAAGATCAGCCCAACATTTCCTTATAATTTTAAGACTATGAGAGAAAAGTATAGAGATAAGGGAAGTGAATTTCAATTATTATGGATTTCCCCAAAGGGGAACACTTTACTTACAGAATTTGCCATTACTGCAATACAGGAAGAAAAATTGGGAAAAGATAAATACACCGATTTTTTGAACATTAGCTATTCTGTACCAGATGTTATTGGGCATACCTTTGGACCACAATCTGTGGAGATGGAGGATATCTATTTAAGATTAGATAACGAGATTGCTACACTTTTAAAGGCATTAGACACTATAATAGGAAAGGAGAACTACACCTTATTCCTTACTTCAGACCATGGATCTATAGAAAATGCATCGTTTTTAAGTGATCACAAGTTAGATGCTGCAATTGCACGAACTACTGGCGATGCAAGAAACTTAGAAGCATTTTTAGATTCGAAGTACGGTGAAGCCTCCTGGATAAAAACTGTGAATGGAAATAACTTGTATTTAAATAAAGTTACTATTGACGAACAAAAGTTAACCTTGCCATTAATACAAAAAGAGGCTGCAGATTACTTGATGACCTTACAAGAAGTTTCTTTTGTACTTACCGCAGATAACCTTCAAACCCACGTTTATGAAGAAGGAATTCGAAAAACTATTCAAAATGGTTATCATGTAAAAAGATCTGGTGATGTAATAATAAGCTATTCCTCTGGTACCATAATCCATCCAAATCCCAATATAGATGTTGAAATGGTCAATGGCACAGTACATGGGTCTGGTTATTCGTATGACACACATGTACCCCTTATTTGGATTGGCAAGGGAATTAAGAGCGGTGAATCTGTTAGAGCGGTGAATCCAATAGACATTGCCCCAAGTTTATCCATGTTCTTGAACATACCCTTACCAAGTGCCTCTCAAGGAAAACCACTTAAAGAGTTATTTGAAAACTAATAAACGTAAAACTCCTATTTTGTTCTTGCTTTGTCTAGAATTTGAGATTTAAATTTATCAGAATTCGCCATTACATTGAAAAACTCCAAAAGGTATTTTTTGCATTTTTCGAACTCATTTGCATTTTCAAAATAGTCCTTATGGTTTTCAACTATTTCCATCATTCTTGATTGACTTTCCAAGAACTCATTTCTTATGGAGTGCATGGTGGCATCTGTTCGCCTAAAACCCCTATACAGACGATCTGTAACCGACTCTAGTGGTAATTCTATACCTTCTATTTGTGAAACAACGGCATAACTTACGTCACATAATCCAGACATGTCAAAATCATAAGGAATGGGAATGGAGTACCCTTTTAAGAACAATAGTTTTTGATTATGTTGGTAGCCAGTTGAGAAATCGGTGTTACCAATCATATATTGGAACATTGAATTACGGATGGAGTACAAAGAATCTTGTTGTAACGGATGTACATTCCTTTTCATCGTCTTAGCACCAAAGCGATCTTCCAATTCATCCATATCTTCAATGAAAAATGCCTTCATTTTGTGTTCCTGTAATTTTTTGCCCTTAGGTTCGGTCAGTGTAAAATCGAGAAGTCTTGTCTTAAAATGGTAAGGGGATATTACCTCATAAAGTTTATAGGCCAATAATTCCTTGATTACATTATCATTGTTATGACTTTCCTTCAAACAAGGAAATACCAATTTCAATTCCTTATTACCTTTAAATACCGTGCTTTTAGCGTCTTCCTTTTTAATCTTCAACTTAACAGGTGAAAAATAACAGTTTTTACGTCTAAAATTTCCTCTTGCCCTAACCCTCACCGGTAGCCCCCTTAGGGTATCTAAATCATCTCTATAACTAAGATTTAAATTAATATACGTGCTATCATTGGTGAGTTTTTTAATATCCCTATTACTATAGGCCATTTGAACTTCAAGTACATCTTCAGTACTAAACAGTTTAGAAACTTTATTTAACTTTTTACTATTGCTCGCCGTTTGACCAAAACTTGATAGAGATAAAAAAATGCAAGTAATAAGGAGTCCTAGATTAGTTTGTATCTTACCCATAATACATTAACTTTATCTTTAAAGTATTAAAAATAAACTTATTAGACTCTATCTCACTTCATTAAATTACAGAACACTATGGGTCACGGTGATTTCTTTGATCTCTGTGTTTATATGTTATCACTTTAATATTTTCTTTAAAGTGGATTTAACACTGCTCAGTATTGCAATTATTTTTCCATTAGTGTTTACGATTAGAGGGTCTTTTAGAAGAAGGGAAAAGGCGTTGGAACATTTAAGCCAATACCGAAGCGCTATGAAAACACTGTATTATTTTATTACTACCAGTAGATTGATAGAAAATGAAGAGGCTAGTTTAAAATTATTATTAGAAAATATAGAAAACAAGACCTTATTACATCTCAAAAGTGACCAAGGTGATATCAAAAAATTAGATGATGAGGTCGATAAAGTATTCGCCTTTATTCACTCTAGAAGAGAAACCATCCCAAAAGGATTAAAAGACAAACTTTTTAAATATTTGTGTGACCTACATGAAGCAATTGACAATTTGAACGGTATTCATGTACATAGAACACCCGTAAGCTTAAAAGCGTATTGCAAAGTTTTTATCTACATTTTTCCGCTAATATATTCGCCTACTATCATATATGATATTGGTATAGAATATAATCCTTTGGCTGTGTATTTTGTAGTCATTCTCACAGAATTCATACTTATTTCACTTTATAATATTCAAGATGATTTAGAATATCCTTTTGATGATAAAGGTTTAGATGATATTAAATTAGACCATTTTAAAGTATTGAGATAGTCTGAACAAAAAAGGCCCTATCCAATTAAGGATAAGGCCTTTTTAAGACAACCAACCTAAAAACTATTTTAACTTCTTCCTTTTTACAATCATTGTAGGGTTGGAAGATTTAATTCTTTTTTTACTCTCATCACCTTTTGCAGATTTTAAGTATTCTTGATATCCCCTACCTCTAAATTCATAGGTAGTTCCACTATCTGGGTGGTATAATTCTATTGTACCATCGTTAATTACGTATAATTCAAAGTAATCATCACTAAAGAAATGATAATCCAAGGTCAAGGCTTTTAAAGTATTATCTCCCTGTACATCATATACTTCATAATTTCCCTCAAAATCCCACCGTAAATTAGAAACACTTGTACCAGGGGCGTCTAAAGACGACCTGAAAAAATCGGACAAAAACTGTACATAATTCTCATTATCAAAATCATTTAAAGCACCGGCTTCACTAGTATATATTTTCTCCCATGCATCATATTCTTGAATGAAGTAATTGATATTATCATAGAAAACCATATCATAGTCGAACGTATTTGTTTGATATCCTTTTAGAAAATAAGAGGTGTCACTTCTGGAATCATATAGTTCTATTGTATTTCTATTTATAGCAAACACTTCTAAAGCCCAACGGCCATCAATATCGTGATCTATATCTACAATACCCCTTAATGTGCCATATGTTCCAACATCTATACCATAACCGCCTCCCGTTTTACCTATTCCAACAATATTATTGTTTGCGTAAAGCACACCTCTATCAAATGAAACGGTAAAAGCTCTTTGCAAAAAAGGAACCTCACCATTACCTTGAGTTGCATTTATATCTATATACCATAAATCAAAACTCTGTAAAACTTGATCTGTATTAAAAGCAGATTCTTCAATTAAATCATCTTCTATAATAACATCTGCATAACAAGAAACCATTAAAGTGGCCAAAAGAAAATAACCCGTAAGTAGTTTTATTGTTTTCATATGATTTTATTTTAAGATTACTAACATAGAAACAATCACCATGCCAAAATTTATAAAACACTGAAGCTTAGCTGATGATGAGCGCGCAAATTATTGGTAAATTTGTAGCATGGAAAAGAATGTGAAATTTGCAGTAATAGGTGGTGGTAGCTGGGCAACTGCCATAGTAAAAATGTTGACTAATAACCAAGAAATGGTAGGTTGGTACATGCGTAATTCAGACGCTATCGAGCATATAAAAATTCAAAAGCACAATCCAAATTATCTTACTTCGGTTGAGTTTAAAACTGAACAGTTATTCTTAACAGATGATATTAACGAAGCCGTAAATTTTGCAGATGTTTTAATCTTTGCAGTTCCATCTGCATTTATAGTCAGCGAATTAAAAAAACTTAAATCTTCTTTAAATGATAAAATAATTTTTTCTGCAATTAAGGGCATCGTGCCAGAATCAGGTTTAATTGTTGGTGAACATTTTCATGAAATCTATAATATTCCTTTTGAAAATATAGGTGTTATAACCGGACCTTGCCACGCTGAAGAGGTTGCTATGGAAAGGCTATCCTATTTGACCATTGCATGTGCTGATAAAGACAAGGCTGAATTAATTGCTAAAAACTTATCGAGCAACTATATTAAAACCAATATCAGTAAAGATATTATTGGCACTGAGTACGCTGCCATGTTAAAAAACATTTATGCTATCGCGGCAGGTATAGCACATGGATTGGGTTATGGCGATAATTTTCAAAGTGTATTGATGAGCAATGCTATTCGAGAAATGAAACGCTATACTAAACGTATTCACAATATTGACCGAAACATTAACAAGTCTGCCTATTTAGGAGACCTTTTAGTAACCGGATATTCCATCTTTAGCAGAAACAGAATGTTCGGCAATATGATTGGTAAAGGGTATACCGTAAAAAGTGCTCAAATGGAAATGAGTATGATTGCAGAGGGTTATTATGCAGCAAAAAGTGCTTACACTATAAAAGAGGGTTTCAAGAAAAAGGTGAAGACACCTATTATCGATGCCGTTTATCAAGTACTTTACGAAAACAAAAATCCTAAGAAAGTCTTTCTTGACTTAACGGATAAATTGGATTAATCAAAATTTCCATATCTTAGAATACATCAAACTCATGCACGTATGCGTTTTTCGATACTTACGATTTTTGCCTTGATTTTATGTGCTTGTAATACGACACCCCAATATGAAACCGTTGATGGAATTCTAGAAGTCCCCGAGAATCGGCAAAACCTTGATTCTCGTACACTGAAATTAGTTTACAAAATCTTAAAGGCCAAAAATGCTGATTCGCTAAAAGCACCTATTGTTTTATTACAAGGTGGCCCTGGAGGAGCAACCTTGATCATGGAAGAGTTTTGGGAAAATAATCCACTTAGAGATGATAGAGATATTGTGTTAATGGATCAACGCGGTACAGGTGCCTCTGATGCAAACTGCACCGAAATTGGTAAGGCCATGTTCGCTATTTTACGACAAAACCTTAATCAAGAAGGCGCAATTAAGGCACTAGATTCTATATTATCTAACTGCAAGAAAACCATGAAAATCGAAGAGGTTGACCTTGCTGGGTATAACAGTAAAGAAAATGCCGCTGATTTTGAAGATTTATGTATAGCTTTGGGTTATAATAAATGGAACCTTTTTGGAGGCTCCTATGGTTCTCGATTGGGGTTAACCATAATGCGCGATTTTCCAAACAGTATTCGAAGTACAGTACTTCTTTCGATTCTAGCACCTGAAACGAATTTTTTTAACGCTTCTTTAGAAAATTTGGAGAATTCCCTTTTTTCTGTACTTGAGTTCTGCGAGCAAAATGAGGATTGCAATAGCCTATATCCAGATTTGAAAAATCGCATGTTGAAAACATTGAAAAAACTTCAAACGGAACCTTTGCGTTTAGATTATGAAGACAACACGTTCGTGTTAAATACTCAAGATGCTTTGATATTACTTTTCATGAATCTTTACGATCGTAATTCCATTGGTACTATTCCTTTACTTATTGATGCAATGGAAAATGGGAAATCAGAACCCCTTAAAAATGCTATAAAAAGTATCGGATACATGTATAATTTTATTAATTGGCCAATGAACTATTCAGTGATGGTTTATGAAGAACTCCCTTTCTATGATGCCGCAGCTATGAAAAAATCTACAAAAGAGTCCATAATTGTTGAGTTTGATTCCATTTCCTTCGATTTAAGTGACAAGATAGTGGCTAATTGGCATTCTTTTAGAGCTACAGACTTTGAAAACCAACCTGTGATTTCGGAAATTCCAACTTTAATAGCGAGTGGCGGTTTAGACCACGTAACACCCCCAAGTAATGCAACTGGAGCATTAAAACATTTGAAAAATGGCTACGGAGTTTTATTTCCAGATGAAGGTCACAACATAATGAATCCTTGTTTAATTCAAATCGCCGAAGAGTTTATAAATAATCCTTCGCAGAGACCAAATACAGATTGTAGCTCCGTAAGAAAACCGATTGAATGGAATTTGTCATCTACGCTCCAATGAAAAATCTGAATGCTCTTTAATCTCGGCTTTTAAAATGGTTTTCCACTCTTCTACAACTGAATCTTCAACCCCATATCTATTCTGAAATTCTTTTAGGATAGGTTTCATAAGTGTTCTAATACTATCAATATCAAAATACAACCTTCCTGTTCTGCGTATAAAGAAATCCATTGGGTTCTGAACCATTTCATAATCGATACCAAAAGCAAGTTCTGCTTTTGCAAGGCGAACATATTTATCTTTCTCAACAATTTTTGCGTAATTATCTAGAATCATCTCTGTTTGCTTCCCATAATTGGTCACTAAAAACCAAGCGTCATGTTCCGTAAATTTATCTCCTTCAATTCTGTCGTATATTTCTGCAATGTATTTTTTTACGTGCTTAAACTTTTTAAAATCATCATTACCACACAAGAAAATTTTCTCCGTAAAACACTCTTTTAGCTCAATGTCATATTCTTCTTCCATCTTCTTAGCAATGCGATCAACTACACGTTCAGCCATTTTTCTATAGCCGGTTAATTTACCGCCAGCAATACTAATCAAACCCGTATCAGAAACAAAAATTTCATCTTTTCTCGATAATTCAGAAGCAGATTTACCTTCCTCATGTATTAATGGACGTAGACCTGCCCATGATGAGACAATATCCTCAAGTTCTAAATTAATGTCTGGAAACATATTATTTACGGCAGATATCAAATAAATAGCGTCTGCTAAATCTGTACGAACATTATCTTTACTGTCATTATAATTAGTGTCTGTTGTACCTACATAAGTAATCTTACCTCTTGGAATTGCAAACATCATTCGACCATCTGGTATATCGAAATAACAAGATTGCTTTACCGGCAATTTCTCATAAGGAAAAACCAAATGCACCCCTTTAGTAAGATGTAATTGCTTACCCTTTTTAGAATTATTCAAACTCCTTAATTCGTCTACCCAAGGACCGGCTGCACTAATTACAAATTTAGATTTAATGGTAAATTCTTTACCTGTGGTTTCATCAGTAGCCTTTACACCTGCAACTTTTTCTTTATCATATATAAACTCATTCACTTTAGCGTAATTCAATGCCTGAGCTCCAAAAAGTAAACTTGTTTTAATGTTTTCGATGGTTAAACGGGCATCATCTGTTCTATATTCTGCATAGTAACCCGCACCGTTAAGAATTTTCTTTGGCAAAAGAGGCTCCAATTTCATGGCTTCCTTCTTTTCTAACATTTTACGTTTATCATCTCCTGTTACCTGTGCCAAAATATCATAAACTTTAAGACCAATTGAAGTAAGCCATTTACCATATGAACCATTTTCAATTAAGGGTAACAACATTTTTTCGGGCAGCACCAAATGAGGCGCCAGTTTGTGAACAATAGCACGTTCAGAACCAACTTCTTTAACCAACCAAAAATCAAACTGTTTTAAATATCGAAGACCACCATGTATTAATTTTGTGGACTTACTACTTGTACCCGAGGCAAAATCACCTTTCTCTAATAGCGCGACTTTTAATCCTCTTGAAGCGGCGTCTAAGGCAATGCCACCACCAGTAATTCCACCACCGATGACGACTAGGTCAAATTCTTCTGACTCTATGTTATCAATCGTTTTTTGACGTTCTAAATTGGTAAATTTTATATTTTTCATCGGTAGATGTCTATTTTATTTTCTTCGGATGTTAATAGTCGAAATACATTTCAAACTCGGCTGGTATATCAAAGATATGGACAGGGTTACTCTAAAATTTGCTTGATAAAATTATTTAATTGTAAAATCGGTTGTCATTAAATTATTCCACTTCCCAACCTTTACATCTTTCAACTGCCTTTTGCCATTTTTTATATAAACGTTTTCGTTTAACCCTATCAAAAGTGGGTTTAAAAATGCGGTTCATTGGTCGGTTTTCATCAATATCAGATTGTTTCCAAAAACCAACTTGTATACCAGCTAAAAATGCAGCGCCCATAGCCGTTGATTCTATTATTTCTGGTCTGTGAACTTCAGAATCTAAAATATCAGCCTGAAATTGCATTAAATGATTATTGGCACACGCACCGCCATCTACACGAAGATTTTTTAGTTGAATACCCGAATCATCTTCCATTGCTTTTAATATATCCTTAGTTTGATAAGCAAGAGCTTCTAATGTTGCTTTTGCAATATGTGCTTTTCCCGTATCTCGTGTAAGGCCGAATATGGCTCCTCTAGCATACATGTCCCAATATGGAGCACCTAGACCGGCAAATGCTGGAACTACATAAACAGGGTTTTCACCTTCTATTGAATTAGCTAAATCTTCTGTTTCTTTAGCATCTTCTATTAGTTCTAAGCCATCTCTTAACCATTGTATAGCTGCCCCTGCTATGAAAACGCTCCCTTCCAATGCATAATTCACCTTACCACCTAATCCGTAGGCAATCGTTGTCAATAGGCCGTTATTTGAAAATTGCGGCTCTTCTCCCGTGTTCATCAACATAAAACAACCTGTACCGTAGGTGTTTTTTGCTGAACCCTTCTTGAAACATCCTTGTCCAAAAAGTGCTGCTTGTTGATCACCTGCGATACCAGCAATCGGTATTTTGACACCTTCGTACTCGAAATTACCAAAATCAGCTGCCGATGGTTTCACCTCTGGCAGCATACTTTTAGGTATGCTCAACGCTTTCAACATCTTATCGTCCCATTTTAAGTTTACGATATCATATATCATGGTTCGAGATGCATTCGTATAATCTGTAAAGTGGTTATGCTCTTTCGTCATATTCCAGACCAACCAAGTATCTATGGTCCCTATTAATAAATCGCCTGCTTCTGCTTTCTTTTTTGCGCCTTCTACATTATCTAAAATCCACTTAACCTTTGTTCCTGAAAAATAAGAATCGATTACAAGACCCGTTGTTTTCTTAACATGTTCAGTAAGGCCAATTTTTTTTAGATGTTCGCAAATATCAGCTGTCCGTTTATCTTGCCAAACAATCGCATTGTAAACCGGTTCACCAGTATTTTTATCCCAAACGACCGTAGTTTCCCTTTGGTTAGTAATACCTATACCAAGTAATTCTGAAGGTTTAACTTTCTCCTTTTTCAAAAGTTCTTGCAAAACTTTCATTTGCGAGGATAATATTTCTTTTGGGTCATGCTCAACCCATCCCGATTTTGGAAAAATTTGTTTGAACTCCTTCTGAACCATCCCTTGAATAGTACCTGCATGGTCTACCAATAAAGCTCTAGAGCTTGTAGTTCCTTGATCTAATGATATAATAAATTGCCTTGACATTTGAGTGTAGTTATTTCTCTAAATATAGCGGATTTAAAAGCTATTTCAAAAAGGAAATAATTAAACTGATAAAAGGATAATTTAAACTAATTCAGGAATCTGAAATCTTATATTGAAGTATGTGCTAGGCTCTATAGATGAGAAAATAAATGCCCAACAAGGGCTACAGTTTTTATTTTATAAACTCTTTTTCTACAAAGTAACCTACAATAGCCTCTTTCATAAGAACAGTTTGCTCGCCGGACTTTAAAGGTGGTAATTCTTCGTTGAAAGTGTAATGCGGCCATCCATCTTCATCAAAAAAACTAAACTCATAAAATCCGTAAGGCTCTAATAGTCTACAGATAGCAATATGCATTAAATCTAGTTTATCATCTTTCTTATATTTTTTATGGTACTGTCCTAATTCTTGAACGCCTACCAAGTATATAATTGCATCTAATTCTAAAGGGTCACCATCCGAAAACTTAATAGAAAGCTTTTCGACTAAATAATCCCATCGTTCTTTTAATTGTATATCCCTTGCCATATATTTATGTCTTGCTGCACTTTTGTTTAGACATTTCAAAGGTACAAATCAAAGTTCTATATTTGTTAAAACACTTCACGAATGGTGCTTTTAGATATACTTCTTGGAATACCTTTAATTTGGGGCTTATGGAAAGGCCTGAAAAATGGTCTTTTTATGGAAATAGCCTCAATAGTTGCATTAATTGCAGGTATTTATGGTGCTATTCATTTTTCGTACCTCACCGGAAATTATATATCTAAACACTTAGAATGGGATGAACATAATATGAGTATTATCGCCTTTGTAATCACCTTTGTACTTATCATTATTATCGTTCACTTAGCGGGTAAACTATTAACAAAAGTTGCAGGTTTTGCCATGTTAGGTCTTTTAAATAAAATTGCAGGAGGCCTTTTTGGTCTTCTAAAGGTTGCCATTCTTTTGGGCGCCGCCTTCATTTTTTTTGATAGAATGGACAGTACATTTAATCTATTAAACGACGAAACTAAAGAACAATCTGTTTTATATCAACCCATTAAGGATATAGGAGCGTTACTTTTCAAAAATGTACTTAAGACCGAAGTGCTACCAGAAAAAACATCTGAAGAACCTATCTCAATATAATCGTATCATACGCTAATCTTACTTTATGCACACTTTATCGAATAAGTATATTTGTTTCTAGAATGCATGTGTTTTTTCAATAATATTACTATATCGGTACCCCTATCGATAGAGAACTTAGAACATTCTCATCTTACTCACCTACTGCGCTAAGCCGAAAGGCTATAACAAAAAGACACTATATGAAAATGAGATTGCTTTATGCGGTCCCTGTCTTTTTATTACTTTTTCTTAATTCTTGTACTAGCGATTCTCTTGAAGAGACGCCTGTATTAGAAGCAGAAAATGTTATAACTATAGAGCAGGACCTATTGGATATTGTGAATGAGCACAGGTTAACTTTAAATACCAATGCTCTCGAGTTTAGTAATATAGCCTATAAATACGCCAACATTCATACTGATTATATGATTGCAAAAGGGAGTATTAGCCACGATAATTTTAGCTCAAGAGCTACCAACATCAATTCTGAAGTTGAAGTTGAAATGGTAGCGGAAAATGTAGCCAAAGATTATCAATCGGCAATAGATGCTTTTCAAGGTTGGTACACTAGTAGTAGTCATAAGAAAACTATGGAAGGTGTATTCACCCATACCGGTATTAGTGTAAAGAAGGATGAACAAGGTAATTACTATTTTACCCAACTTTTTTATAAGCAATAAGTAAAAATTTATTCCAAACTTAACTTTTAAACCGAAAGATTACCACGTTTAGCGTTGTGATTTTAGCTTAAATAGGTTAATGTGTTTTGTTTTAAGGATAAAGTGGGAAAAATCATATTAAATGCGTTTTTTCACGATGAAATTCCTAGTGTCTTTAATCGATGAGAACCTACTGTACCTTATTTTACAACTTAACGATTTTTTTGTTACCTCTACGGATATTCTTCTTTTTAAAATGACCCTTAGGGCTACATTTGAATAATAATTGAAATTAAAATGTCCCCCAACATGAAATTATCATTACCTACGTTAGCATTAATTTTAATCTTATTATCCTCTTGTTCCAAATACGAAAATTTTGCAGGTTACGAAGAATATAATGAAGACTTAGCATCTAAAGTTACACTGGTTTCTTCTAATGCGCATAGTACTATTGAATCTGAGCTTTTCGAAATGATCAATAACTATAGAACTAGTATTGGTTTAAATAAGATGGAGTTTGAAAGCACTACCTATTATTATGCAGGTGTTCATACGAACTACATGATCGAAAATGGTATTACCAGCCACGACAATTTTTCTGAACGTGCAGAAAATATTTCAAAAAGAACAAGTGCCGTATTTGTAGCAGAAAATGTAGCTAGAAACTATGATACTTTAGAAGCTGCTTTCGAAGCATGGTTGGATAGCCCAGGACATAGACAAAACCTTGAAGGTGATTACGATTATTCAGCTATAAGCATTAGACCAAATAGTAATGGCGACCTTTACTTTACTCAGGTATTCTTTAGATAGTCCGTTATAACTTATTATTAAATGCCTTTGTTATTCAAAGGCATTTTTTATGCTTAACTTTTAGGTAAGAGGCAACCGTTTATTTAACTTTCAGATAAAATTCATCAAATGAGTATTAAAGCACCATTTAATCTAAATAAATGGATTGAAGATAACAGAGCGTTACTTAAGCCCCCTGTAGGCAATAAAAATCTTTATAAAGATGCAGGCGACTATATAGTAATGATAGTAGCTGGGCCAAATGCTAGAAAAGATTATCATTATAACGAAACAGAAGAGCTTTTTTACCAGCTAGAAGGCAATATTGAAATTCATATTCAAGAAGATGGTAAAAAACGAACAATGCAATTGGGACCAGGGGATATGTATCTTCATCCTGCGAAAGTGCCCCATTCACCTGTTCGAAAAGAAGGTTCTATCGGTTTAGTCATTGAGCGAAAAAGAGCAGATATGAATGTTGATGACGGACTTTTATGGTTTTGTGATAACTGTAATCACAAATTATATGAAGCCTATTTTACCCTTCATGATATCGAAAAAGATTTTTTATCTCATTTTAAATACTTTTACAGCTCAAAAGAATTAAGAACTTGCGATAACTGCGGCACTGTAATGCCTGTAGATGAACGCTTTATTGCCAAAGAAGAATGATGTTAGCTGCCAAAATAATTACCGCATTTGTTGCATTGATGCACATTTATATTCTTTGGATGGAAATGTTTGCATGGACTACAAAAGGTAGAAAGGTATTTAAAAATTTTCCTCAAGATTTGTTTGAACCTACAAAACAAATGGCCGCCAACCAAGGACTATACAACGGGTTTTTAGCTGCTGGCTTAATTTGGTCTTTATTGATTAACGACCCAGTTTGGTCAGGTAGCGTTGCCCTTTTCTTTTTGAGCTGTGTTTTCGTAGCAGGGTTGTATGGTGCCATTTCGGTCACTAAAAAAATTTTCTATATTCAAAGTGTTCCTGCAATTATAGGAATCGTACTATGGAGTATCATAAAATTTTCATTATAGGCATTAGGTTCGCATAAAGCATAATATTCTTCGTATTTTTGTAATAAATCTAACAGAAACCGCATAAAAAGTTATAAAATGTCAAAAATAGCAGCAGATTTTGGAATACATGATGCCCTAAAAAAATTAGGAATCAAAGATGTTAATGATGGTACCTCAACAGGATCTAATAATTTTTCATCAGGAGATATTATTTCATCATACTCCCCAGTAGACGGTTCGTTAATCGCTAAAGTAAAAACAACCACTAAAGCTGATTATGAGAAAGTGATGAGTACAGCTACCGTTGCTTTTAAAGAATGGAGAACAAAACCGGCACCGTTACGTGGTGAAATTGTTAGACAGTTTGGTGACAAACTAAGAGAACTTAAAGAACCTTTGGGTAAACTAGTTTCCTATGAAATGGGTAAGAGTTACCAAGAAGGTTTAGGTGAAGTTCAAGAAATGATAGATATCTGTGATTTCGCTGTTGGTCTTTCTCGTCAATTACATGGCCTAACAATGCACTCTGAAAGACCTGGCCATAGAATGTATGAGCAATACCATTCTTTGGGTGTGGTGGGAATAATTTCTGCATTTAATTTTCCAGTGGCCGTTTGGGCATGGAATACAGCATTAGCTTGGATTTGTGGTGATGTTTGTGTTTGGAAACCCTCAGAAAAAACACCTTTATGTGGAATCGCATGTCAAAATATAGCTTCATCAGTACTTAAAGCCAATAATTTACAAGAAGGTATTTCTTGTCTTATAAATGGTGATTATAAAGTTGGTGAGCTAATGACCCAAGACAACAGAATTCCGTTAGTATCTGCTACCGGTTCTATTCGAATGGGTAAAATTGTAGCTCAAGCTATAGCAGCGCGTCTTGGTAAATCATTGTTAGAACTTGGTGGTAACAATGCCATTATCGTAACTCCAGATGCTGATTTAAAAATGACGGTTATTGGCGCTGTATTTGGCGCCGTAGGTACCGCTGGTCAACGTTGTACCTCAACCAGAAGATTGATTATTCATGACTCAATGTACGACAAAGTTAAAGATGCCGTAGTTGCTGCCTATCAACAATTAAGGATTGGAAATCCATTAGATGAAAATAATCATGTAGGTCCATTAATTGATACAGATGCAGTTGCCCAGTACAAGAAAGCATTAGAAAAAGTAGTTGCCGAAGGTGGTAAACTAGTTGTGGAAGGAGGAGTATTAGAAGGCGAAGGCTATGAAAGTGGTTGTTATGTGAAACCTGCAATTGCCGAAGCTAAGAATGATTTTGAAATTGTACAGCACGAAACTTTTGCGCCAGTTTTATATCTTTTAAAATACTCTGGAGATGTTGAAAATGCAATAGCTATACAAAATGGTGTTGTTCAAGGTCTATCGTCAGCAATAATGACCAATAATCTTCGTGAAGCGGAACGTTTTCTTTCTGCATGGGGAAGTGATTGTGGAATAGCTAATGTTAATATCGGTACTTCAGGTGCAGAAATTGGCGGAGCCTTTGGCGGTGAAAAAGAAACTGGTGGTGGTCGAGAAAGTGGTTCTGATGCATGGAAAGTTTACATGAGAAGACAGACCAATACCATAAACTACACCACAGAGCTACCATTAGCCCAAGGTATAAAGTTCGATCTATAACTTTAGTATCATTTCCTTTGCATGTTCACACCTTAAGCTGTTCTTCCATTCGATGATTCGTGAGACCAGCTGCCGTGTAATAGGGCTTGAATGCCCAATACTACGAACATGCAAAGGAAATTTATTATACCTTTTATTTTTTTCTTCATGGGTATATTATATTATCCTCTGTAGTAAACTACCAAAATATTCTATTCATCCTTTCAAGAGTTGTACAGCTATGCTCAAATATTGTATAATCGGAATTCTGGTATATCAATTTTAGGCATAAAAAAATCCTGTCGACTTTAAAGAAGACAGAATTTTTTAACCAACTAACTCAAAACTTTAAAATGTATACTCATTGCCCAAACCTTGTGGGGAGAAATATACCTTTAAATATATCCACAAAATAGTAAATAATTGTTGTTCAATACCATACAATTTTGCCATCAAACTATATGATTGTATAGTTGGTACACATTTAAGTATATCTGGAAATTCGCATAATCATTGACTTTAAGGTAATTAGTTAGCAATGTTTTAACACTTTTAAGATTTTTTTAATACATTGTAGGTTAAACACTAAACATTATTTATAATGACAAAAACAACAACCAATTTATTATTGATGTTGATTACCATTGTAGCTGGCACATTTTTTTACATAACCTGTTGTAGCGAATGCGGTGCTATAGTTATCTCAGAACCAGCTGCAGAACAAGTAATCATTAAAGGACCCGAAGCAACCGCATACCCCTTTGAGATTGACGGCAACGGGTTCACATACAGCACTAATGACAATTATAGTTTTAATGTTTCCTCACATAATATTTTAATGCCCTTAAGTGAAGAATTAACGAAGGGAATTAATGGCTTGCAAAACCATCTAGAATCGAATGAATATAATGTTGTTAACATTACCGGTTATTACACAAGTGATGAAGAGAATAATACCGCATTTCCGAATTTAGGTCTTGCCAGAGCTAACACCATAAAAAATGATTTAGCCTCTAAAGGTATTTCTACACCACAAATAAATACCATGGACAAATTAATGGATGATATGATTGCAACATCTAAAGGTCAAACAGAACCAATTGCAAGTAATGCAACAGAAGAAGGCAGAGATAAAAATAGAAGTGCCGTAATTACTTTAAATTAAAACATACACTAATCCTATAAATAAGTAAAATCATGAATTTTGAAAATATGAATATTTGGTGCTGGCTAATTCCAGCTTTAGTCGGTATCATCTGCGGTATATTGGGCTATCTTATTGG
>RCMY010002540.1_pt1 | contig 16517 bp, 12 predicted proteins | sample 2041341 | NCBI WGS metagenome assembly RCMY01 (sample SAMN09708234, study PRJNA481090) | Marine sediment metagenome, whole genome shotgun sequencing project. | reverse complement strand
GATTAGATATGCCTTCGATTGTAGAGATATAGACGTTTAAATTTCAAGGGGCAGAAAATTGCAGACGACGATGGTTGTCGTGAGGTTTTAAAATGAGCAGTGTGTAAATGTTATTTAGCTTGATAAGTAATCAGATTAACATCTACATAATAACTCAAATGATTCTTTGTACCTGTGGTGGGAATCCAATATTAAAGCTAAGTTACTGATAATTAAAATAATGCTTACTGATGGGTTCGCTCAGTGTATATGGTATAACTAACTCGAGGTGTTCTAGTAGGGTTTAACTTTAATTTGAGGATAGAAAATTTTTAACTCACAGATTTGAATAGTGAGATAAATAACCGCCCTCATTTGTCCTATAATTCCTTTTCGCAGTGTGGCTCCTACATAATAACTCGAACCTAACTTTAATGGAGATATAGTGAATCCTAAATAAAAAGAGTACAGCCTTTACGGTGTGCTACTGTTATAAATTTTCTTTGTTTGCTGTGCGACTTCGTCACTCTATAGGCTGCACAAAACTCATCCCAGTAGTAGTGTATTTATTTTATAGTGGATCAACTATATCAAACTCATAAGCTTTCTCAAACCAATGATTAACTAACGATTTTGGCAGTTTTTTTAAGATGAATTTAATTTAATATTTTGCTACAGAAAGAGATAATAATTCATTAGCTAACTTGGTATTTATAGACTATAACAAATTATATACAGCAGGTTCTTTTGAGAATTTCTACTAGATAACCTCTGTAAATACAGCTTCTTACTATAGCTAATTTAGTCTAGGAGGTTATATGAATTACTTTAATGGTTTATTAATAGCAACAATGGTAACTATTTCTTTTCCAGTGTTAGCTGGTAACTTGACGGGAGATATAACTCTTTTCCCTGCAGGGTGTCAGGACACACCAGATCGAATTTGTAAACTCAAAGGACAACTTACTTTTGTTTCGCCTCGTAAAGATTCTAAAGGTAAAACGGTAGTATGGAAAACGAAAGAATGGAATAAGTTTAACGGGGGAAAAATAGGAACAACCGATGGAGCTACAATTCCAAGGCTGGCGCAGCCATTCATTGGGAAGCCGTATGATAAGTCTTATTTAAAGGCTGCAATTCTTCACGATCATTATTGTTACGACGAGGGTCGTGTTCGGACATGGCAAGATACACATCTAATGTTTTACGATGCACTAACTGACCTTGAAGTGCCTGACGACAAAGCAAAAGCAATGTATTTTGCTGTCTATTCCTTTGGTCCTAAATGGTGGCGTAAAAAAATACTCCCTGGAGAAATATGCGGAGAAGGTTGCGTTTATAACCTTCCCATTAGTACTAAAGGGCGAATAGCTTCTGCTATCTCAGAAACCACACGCCGCCTAGGAGAGTTTACTACTATCACAAGAACGCAAGAAGATAGTTACGATAGTCAGGAATTTGATGAACGGTTTATGATGGTTCAGGACGTTATTAAAAGCGACCCAGACATAACTTTAGAGGAGCTTGAAGTGATGGCTCGTAAACTTGATCCAAATAATTTTCCCTTTGAATAAGGTAAAGTTTGGCTCCTACGTTTTGGAACCAAACTAGTGTCCGTATGCTTTGCTGATAGTGACATTCAATAATTGACTTGTGTAATATACCGTAAAACATACCGCAATCTTGCAAAGTGACTAAATAATATTTTGACTTTAGACGGCATTGTAGGAAGGAAAAAAGTATTCTCAATTAAACCAACTGGTATACGAAACCCAGATCTGTGATTCTTTTAGAAAAAAAGATTATTCCATCTAATATCTGGAATTGGCGTGATTATAATTTTAGAGTAAAAAGTAAAAGCATAGGGATATGTAAAGGTTTTATAAAACCGCAAACAGTAGAAGATACTGTCATTAGATGGATAAGGAGATCGTGATGAAATATTCATTATTAAGTATTTTGATTGCTAGCTTATTTTTAAGTGCTTGTGGTGCTGACGATGAAAATAAGACCCCAAATAACATACCAAAACCTGACCAACCACAATCTGATGCAAATACTAAGGTATTGACCTTAGGCTCTAATAATAATGTTGCAAGCTTAAGTAATGTGGTACAAGCGACTTTTAGCCCACAAGATGCAAAGAATAACCCTGTAATTACTATTCGCAAAGCAAAAGATAAAGATCTGGTTGAGCCATTTAATTGGGCAAAAACAGTTTTAGATATTGAGAATGGTTCAGATTATGAGGTGACTTTATCCTCTTCCAAACCGCTTAGTTCTACTGTTGATATGGAGCTATCTGTTCCCATCGAGCTTTCTCGTTCATTGAATGATCAAAATGCTTTGGCAGCATATATTGTAACTACGATAGATGATGATTCACAGCAGGCATTTTTTCCAATTACTTCAACCTATAACCCTGAAACACAAAAACTATTAGTCACTTTACCCAATGGGTCGTCACATCCAGATAGTGAGAACAAATTTTTTAATGTAACGGTTAAAATAGGTTTAGCTAAGGCTGTAAAAGCCGAGTCAATAGTACCGATTACAGCAACGGCAAGAATGTTAACTTTGCCCGAAAAAGGAGAGTCGGTCACAGAAGCTTCAAACACATTTAAACTTATTTGTCCTGTTAAGGGTGTAGCATGTACTGAGACTAGCCGTTTTGGGCCAAGAAAACGTGGAACTGTAGGAACAAGTGATTCTCACCGTGGTATTGATTTTAGAGCAACATCAGCAAATTCATTAATTGCAGCAGCTGAAGGTACAATCATTGGAATAAAAAAAGACAAAGACAATGGCTCTATAGCTCTACGTATTGATGGAGGGAAATCTACAATTGTATATCGGCACATGAGCGAAATAGATAGCAATATTAAAATTGTTGATGAGAAAAATAACATTAGTGGACACGTAGCTGCTGGAACTATTTTAGGAAAAGCAGGCAAGGCTGGTGTCACTTTTGAGCATCTTCATCTTGAACTAATTAGGAATGATGCGTTATTAGTGTGTAAAGGTGCAGATGCTATAAATAGAACTTGTAACACATGGATTAATGCACCGATAGATCCATTTCCAACTTTTGTAAACTCCTTAGAACTTGTTAATGAACCTCGTCAAGGGACCTCAGTAATAAAAGGTCAAAAATTTAATTTAGAATTACAGGCGTTTGATATAAAGAAGAATAGAATAAATAGCGAGATCAACAATCAGTATAGTGAATCTATAAAAGCAGATAAGACAAAAGTAATCCAACCTCAAGGATCTTTACGTTCTGTAAACTGGTCAGTAAACCCTTCATCAGCATATAAAGTAGAGTCAGAGGCAAAGCTAATTCCTGATTCCCTATTAACATATGTAACTACAAATAAAGATGACCCTAAAAAACGCAATTCAGCTTCCGTTACTGTAAATCAAGAAGAATCAGCAACGATAACAGCCTCTTGGGATGGTTTGGATAATTTAAAAGCAGAATACAAGGTAAATCCTGCATATATTTATGATGTTTCACCTACGTCAGCAGAATTGGGCCAAGTTACAAAATTCTCAATTAATGGAGTTGGATTGAGTGATACGGTATCTTTTAGTTTACCTAGTTGTACTAATGTGACCAAGCTAGGAGGGACAGATACAAGGCGAGACTTTAGTTGCACACCAACATCAATAGGAGAAATTAACGGTATAGTTAAAGGAGGAGCTGAAGATCTTGGTTTCACAGTTACTGTGTCGGATAATACTAAGATGGAAGTAGAACTGTTAAACGGCTCTTACTATCATCGAAGAGTAGAAGGTAGCGATACTGGGTATCAGATATATCATGCGCACCTACTAAACATGAAGGTTTCTGGACCTATGTACTCGGTAGTGTATCCTACAAGTCAAAATTTCAATTTGGATTGTGGCGGCTGGAAAAAAACATCTTACATCTTTGGAGGCTGTGTTCGAACTGAAGGAGACCCACCTACCGTTAATATGTCATGGAAAATGTTGGCAGGGTGTGGCGGAGAGGGATGCTTTCCCTTTCTAGTGAATGTTTATATTACTCAATTTAAGGATAGTACGCATAGTGGTTCTGTTTTAGGACATAGGGACTATTACTATATAACTAGCCCTCTGGAAGTAATTGAGTTCCCAGAAGTTAGCTCTAAAAACCACGGTGAATATTCTAGTTTCTTTTAACTGATTAACCCGAATCGCAGATAAGAAGCTATACAGAGGCCTAATGAACTGAACATAGACTGTTAGAGATGAACTAACAACTGATCTTCCCTAAACAGGGACGTATGCTTCAATGGAATAAGTTTCCTAAGCCTGAAAACTTATCGAAAACGATTAAGAGATTACCTTATTTAGACTTTTTTAAGGAATCACTCTACTTAGTAGAGTTAAACAGTTTAATAAATTTGAACTGAACGCTTACCAATATTCTTATTAGTCCACTCAACGATCTTACTCACTATATTGCTATACTAATGTCTAAAAATTAAAGCAATCAAGACACTTATTGACGTATAGTGACTGCCATCTATATATTTGCTACTACAACCATTTTATTATTGATCAAGTGAGCTATTCATCATGAGCTTCAATGAAGATTCCCGCGTAAAAATCCCAACAATCCTTCACTTGATGAAGCTAGGCTATCAGTACTTATCGCTTAAAGATGTCCAATGGGATATCGATACGAATATCTTCCCTAAGCTATTTCATGATGCCATGATGCGAATTAACAAAGGTATCAAAGAAGATGAGGTTAAACGTCTATTTGATGATGTGAAGCTGCTTTTGGATAATGAGGATCTAGGCAAAGCCTTTTTTGATAAGCTATCGGAGCGTTCAGGTACGAAGCTAATTGATTTTGAAGACTTTAACAATAACAGCTTTCACGTGGTTACTGAGCTTACTTGCAAAAATGGTGATGAAGAGTTCCGTCCTGATATCACCTTACTGATTAACGGTATGCCATTAGTGTTTATAGAGGTCAAAAAGCCGCATAATCGAGAAGGTATTATCGCTGAGAGAAATCGCATTAATACACGATTTGAGAATCCTAAGTTCAAACGGTTCGTTAATATCACGCAGTTTATGATTTTTTCAAACAACATGGAATATGTGGATGGCGACCCTGAACCATTACGTGGAGCCTTTTACGCCAGTTCTTCTTACCATAAACCGATATTTAACTACTTCCGCGAAGAAGAGACGTTTAACTACACGGCATTACTAAAACCAATTACTGAAGCTGATGAGCTTAGAGTATTAAAGGATAACAACTTAGAAGTTATTCGAAATAGTTCAGAGTTTCAAACCAATAAGCAGCCCGAACGTCCTACTAATAGAATTTGCACCTCTTTACTCAGTCGTGAGCGGTTAGCATTTATTTTGCGTTATGCGCTGGTTTATGTGAATGAGACTAAAGGACTAGAAAAACACATAATGCGCTATCCGCAGGTATTTGCGACTAAGGCGATTGGTAACAAACTCGATGAAGGCATTAGAAAAGGCATTATTTGGCATACACAAGGCAGCGGTAAAACTGCCTTGGCTTTTTATAATGTGCGCTTCCTAACAGACTATTTTCAAAAGCAACGAATAACACCTAAGTTTTATTTCATCGTTGATCGATTAGACTTACTACAACAAGCACAGCGCGAGTTTACAGCGCGTGGTTTAAGAGTTCGAACTGTTGACTCCAGAGATGATTTTGCCCGTGATATTAAGGCAACCAAAGCCATTCACAATGATGCAGGTGTACCTGAGATCACAGTGGTCAATATTCACAAATTTAAAGACGATCCTGACGTTGCTTCAACGAAGGACTATAACGTAGATATTCAGCGAATATACTTTTTAGATGAAGTGCATCGTAGCTATAACCCTAAAGGCAGTTTCTTAGCAAACCTAAAAGAATCAGATCCTAATGCTATTAAAATCGGTTTAACAGGTACGCCACTACTGGGTGATGACTACAACTCAAGAGCCTTGTTTGGCGATTATATCCATAAGTACTATTACAATGCCTCTATTGCTGATGGCTATACTCTGCGACTGATAAGAGAGGAGATATCTACCAGCTATAAACTGATCCTACAAGAAGCACTTGCTAAAGCTAAGGTGCTGGTAGGCGATGTTAAGCGTGAGGACATATATGCCCATTCTTGCTTTGTTGAGCCAATGCTTGAATACATTGTGTCAGATTTTGAAAAAAGCCGTGGGGCGCTAAATGATGCGAGCATCGGCGGCATGGTTATTTGTGATAGCGCACTGCAAGCCAAGCATATGTTTGAGCTGTTTAATAAACTCTATGCTCAAGACGAAGCGGCTACTAACAATCAAGCGTCAGACTCGAATGTTAAAACCTTAGCAGAGATTCGTCATGAAGAAATAAAAGTCAAATCTGCTCAATTAATTTTGCATGATGTTGGTACTAAAGAAGAGCGTAAGGACTGGGTAGAAGATTTTAAAGCTGGAAAGATAGACCTTTTATTTGTGTACAACATGCTACTGACTGGCTTTGATGCCAAGCGCTTAAAGAAGCTATACCTTGGGCGTATGGTTCGTGCACACAATCTTTTGCAAGCGCTCACTCGCGTAAACCGTACTTACAAAGATTTCAGATATGGCTATGTGGTTGACTTTGCAGATATCAGTAAGGAGTTTGATGCGACTAACAAAGCCTATTTCGAAGAGCTGCAATCAGAGTTTGGTGATGAGATGGAAAGCTACTCACATCTGTTTAAATCGCACGAAGAGATACAGCAGGAAATCGAGCATGTCAAGGATGTGCTGTTTCTTTACGAGACGGATAACATGGAGATATTCAGCGATCAGATTAGCCAAATTCAAGATAGAGAAACGGTACTGAGCCTTAAAAAAGTGCTTGCTGATGCTAGAAGTCTATATAATCTGGTTCGGCTCCAAGGTGACTATAAATTCTTAGAGGAACTTGATTTCAATAAGTTAAACGTTCTTTACCGTGAGACCAGTCATCATCTTGATTTATTAAACACCAAGCAGAATCTAGAGCAGGGTATAGGCACGAGTAATTTACTTAACCAAGCCTTAGAAGATGTGATATTTAAGTTTACTAAAATAGGCGAAGGAGAGCTGGTACTAGCTGATGAACTTAAAAGTACCCTACGCAAAACTCGTGAAGCAATGGCTAGTAACTTTGATCAACAAGACCCTAAATTCATTAGTTTAAAAGAAGAGCTAGAACGAATCTTTAAAAAGAGAAAGCTGAGCGAAGTCTCACAAGAGCAGATGAATGCAAATATTGATGAGCTCACTAAAATTCATAAACGCATAAAAGAGCTCAACCGTATGAATGAGCAAATGCGGCAGAAATACAAAGGTGATGCTAAATATGCTCGCATACATAAGCGCCTAACTGAGCATCAGCAGACAGATATAAACAGCTCCGAACGCACCATACATGAAGCACTAATGGCCGTAAAAAACGATGCGGATGAGAAGGTGCTTAATAGTAGTCAGATCGTCGATAACGAAAGCTACTTTGAGGGGCAGATGATGCCTATCGTTATTAAACGTTTTATGAAAGACCACAAAATCAAATTAAAACCTGACAGCTCACGCTACATCAATAAGCTGGTTGTCTCAGAATACATCAATGAATATAACGTTGGAGCAAGACCATGGTAGAGCTTGAATTTAAAGCTAAAACCCAAGAATTAATCGACAGTTTGAAAAGTATTTGTGCCAATTACGGTCTAGGTAATGATGGTAACGAGTTCAAAATTATCACCCAAATATTCTTGTATAAGTTTCTGAATGATAAATTTGCTTATGAAGCTAAGAAAATAGATGAGGATATCGCTAAAGCTGATAATTGGGAAAAATCGCTTAGTGATATGAGTGCAGAAGACTATGAAATGCTACAGCTACAGATGAGTGCAGATACTGCTCGTTTGGAGCCTCAGCACTTTATCAGCTATCTATTCAGCCAGAGTAACGCGCCTGACTTTGCTAAGCTATTTGATGACACGCTGATTGATATAGCGATTAAGAACAACGACATCTTTGCGGTAAAAACAGATGGTGGTGCAAAGGTCGTGCTGTTTGATCGTCTCAGCCAATACATCGCTGATGAGTCTAAGCGTGATGACTTTTGCCGTGCTGTGATTAATAAGCTGATTGAGTTTAGCTTTGAGCGTATATTTGACCAAAAATTCGATTTTTATGCTGGTATTTTTGAATACTTAATCAAAGACTATAACAGTAACTCAGGCGGTAAATACGCCGAGTATTTCACCCCACATGCAGTCGCTCGCATTATGGCTGAGATACTCGTGCCACAAGCAGAGCGTGGTAAGGTGAGGGATGTGACCTGTTACGATCCTTCAGCAGGTTCAGGTACACTATTGATGAACGTCGCTCACGCCATTGGTGAAGATCGCTGTACCATCTATACGCAAGATATTTCACAAAAATCATCGAATCTATTGCGATTAAATTTAATCTTAAATAACTTAGTGCATTCGATACCTAATGTGATTCAAGGCAATACGATTCAGCATCCGTATCACAAAGACGGTGAGGCGCTACAGCAATTTGACTATATCGTCTCCAACCCACCATTTAAGCTAGACTTTAGCGACTATCGAGATGCATTAGATAGTAAAGAGAATAAGGAACGCTTTTTTGCAGGTATTCCAAAGATTAAGCCGAAAAGTGCAGACAAGATGGAAATCTATCAGCTGTTCTTACAGCACATCATTGTTTCGCTAAAAAAAGGTGGTAAAGCAGCCGTAGTCGTACCCACTGGCTTTATCACGGCTCAGTCGGGTATCGATAGAAAGATACGAGAAAAGCTAGTTGATAAAAAAATGCTTGCTGGTGTGGTCTCTATGCCATCAAATATCTTTGCTACTACTGGTACTAACGTATCGATACTATTTATTGATGATAGTAATGATGGCGATGTCGTATTGATTGATGCATCTAATTTAGGTGAAAAAGTTAAAGAAGGTAAGAACCAAAAAACGGTATTGAGTGCTAAAGAGGAACAACAGATTGTTGATGTGTTTAATAATAAAGACCAAGTCGATGATTTGTCAGTAGCTGTCAGCTACGATGATATAAAGGCAAAAAATTATAGCTTTAGTGCAGGACAGTATTTCGAAGTGAAGATTGAATATACGGATATTACACCTGATCAATTTAAAGAAAAGATGCAGTGTTTCACTAATAATTTGGACAGCTTATTTGAGCAATCTAATGAGCTAGGAACTGATATTAAAAAGCAGTTGGCGGGTCTAAAATATGAATAAATTTTCTTTTTCGCAATTAGCGTATATTACAATGGGGCAGTCTCCTAAAGGCGAATACTGTGGCATAAATATTAAAGGAGTTCCGCTCTTAAATGGTCCCGCAGAGTTTACTGAATTTGCTCCTGTTCCAGTTCAATACACTTCTGACCCGAAAAAAATGAGTAAAGTAGGAGACATTCTCTTTTGTGTTCGTGGGTCAACGACTGGAAGAATGAACTGGTCTAATCAGGAATATGCTATTGGGCGTGGACTAGCAGCTATAACTCATAAGGAAGGAGAGCAGTATAATCATTTTTTAAAATATCTGATTGAAAACTACCTTTCATCTTTATTAAATAACACTAACGGTTCAACGTTCCCAAATTTAACTAGTAGTTTATTGGCTGACTTCATTGTTGATGTGCCTGACTTACCCATTCAAAAAAAAATATCAAATCTTCTAGCAAACATTGACAAAAAAATTGAACTCAACAACCAAATTAACGCTGAGTTAGAAGCTATGGCAAAAACGCTATATGACTACTGGTTTGTACAGTTTGACTTCTCCGATGTAGAGGGTAAGCCTTATAAATCATCTGGCGGTAAGATGGTTTATAACGAGGTGTTGAAGCGTGAGATACCTTATGGATGGCAAGCAAAGGTCTTAGCTGATATTGCTAATATTACGATGGGTCAGTCACCTTCAGGCACTTCGTACAACTCACAAGGTATGGGTACTATTTTCTTTCAGGGTTCAACTGACTTTGGTTGGTTATTTCCAACGACTCGTCAATACACTACTGAGCCAAACAGAATGGCAAAAAAAGGTGATATTTTACTAAGTGTCAGAGCGCCAGTAGGTACGATGAACATTGCTAAAGATGACTGCTGCATCGGACGAGGTTTAGCGGCATTGAATAGTAAAACAGGCTCTGATGGTTTTTTGTTTTATGTAATGCAGTACTACAAACAAATTTTTGATTACCGAAACTCAGAAGGTACAACCTTTGGTTCTATCACTAAAGATGACTTACATTCACTACCTCTGGCATACCCAACATCTGACTTGCTAGATAAATACGATGAGATTGTCTCTCAATCTAATAAGCTGGTTTTTGAAAAAGGTATGGAAAATATTCAGCTTGAAGAACTTAAAGAATGGCTACTACCTATGCTGATGAACGGTCAGGTGACTGTTAATTAATGAATACTACTTTCTTTTAGGATAACAATCAGGGAAGGATTATGGAACTTGTAGCAAACGTTTGGCCAATCGTAGATCAAATGACTGGTGTCGTTCAGCGCTTTCTATTTAGAGCTTATGCTTTAGATGCCACTGACCAAGAAATAAGTACAGTTCTTACAATACTTGCTCGTTCTGATTATCGAACTGCCCAAGTAGAAAAGATCCCTGATAGTTACAAGCTTAGCTCTGAGCATGGGACGATGTCTGGGGCTGTGGAAGTCGCTATGTTTAATCAATATATGCACAGTATTTTAGAGGACACGTTAATAGCTGCTGAAAAATCCTTTGCTAATATGAATAACTATGGCATAGGCATAGATGGTCCGCTAATCCCTGAAGCCTTAACTTTTCCAGCAGAACCGTACCTTGTAACAACTTACCTAATAGAGCTACCTAGTGGTGAGTTGATACCGCATATAAAGGCAGGTTAGCTGAGATTAGAGATTGGCTACTGCCTATGCTGATGAACAGGAAGGTTACGGTTAAATAATCAATGCCATATAAAGGAAGGACGCTAATGAGAGATGACATATGGTTTGATAATGACAACCAAAAAGCGATCTACAATAAGTATGAAAGGTATTGCCGTTTTTTTGATGCCTTATCGCATTCAAACGGATATGAAGGCGTTGGTCGTGGGGAGTCAGGCCTTTCTTTTTCATCATACGAGCTTGAGCTGATATTAATGCTACGCCAAGTATTTATTGTGGATATAAAAAAAGATGGCTACTTATTAGATTTATTAGAAGGCTTTAATCAATTAGCGGAATGGTTTAAACATTCTGACCAAGCTATAGCCGACTGTGACTACCTATTCATTCAGGCATATATTGCATTTATACATAAGCAGATTAACTATTACTTTTATGAGGAAGACCTAGACGCAACGACTCAGGGTAACTTACTTGCTTTAGCCAGATTTTCTGTAGATATTGCTGAGTTCTATGCGAATAGAAGTACAGGCTATAAAGATATTCGACTTTCATCTGATAGACAGTATGAATATATAGAGGAACGGGATCAGAACTTATATGAACTTCTATACTCGTTAAGTAGCTTGTCTGCAAACACTAAAGACAAGCTGATTAGTAAAATTATCAGTACCATTAAAAAAGAATACCTTCAGCAGCCACCATTAGATGATGAGGGTTTTGCTAACCTGTATGAGTATTTAGGTTATATCGATTATCATGGTGGCGATCATTTTTTGTACCAGACGGCAATCGATGAGTTATATAACGACATTCATTGTGAAGTGTATCATTTACCTTTACCTGATATGGTCACGATTCTTGAGGATTATATACATGACATTTTTTTTGACGCAGATCTGAAAGAGATTAGTGACTTGAAAGAGTTTAGAGTCGGCTTAGCCAATAGTGATCAATTTGATCAGTTGCTACGACAAATAAAAGAGGAGTTTATGCGCGGTGTACCTGAGTATTTTCCTGAATGACTGGCTCAAGTTAGACTTATATTGCACTAGAAATAGTGTGACTATGAAAGCTGTTTCGAACTCAGTCTGTCTTATACTTTAAATAGGCAACGAGCTGTAGTAGTTTTTTAAATATTATAAATATTGATTAATCGGGGTATTAATGAGCCAACCTAAGGCTGTAGTCCAAGCAAGTATAATCCATCAAATCATTAAAGAAGCTCATCAGAACTCTGTAAAACCTCCATTGATTAGGCAAAAACTTCATGCTGATACGGTACAAGTTTACAAGTTAATTGAATTTTTTGATGAACAGTTAGAAAAAAATGGACTAGCCCATTCGCATGTTGAAGCTTTTGATAGCCCTGATACTTTAGGAGAGGTGCTATCTGATTACCTATCTATAATAAACCTGAAGCATTCAAGTTTTACAAAATCCAGTAATGTAGTTTTCCCTAATATATTTGCTTGGGAACTATTAGCATCTGTGCCATTTGAACCTGATGAAGACAAAACAGTATTAAGGCAGGAGTCGCGAGAGCAAACGAGGTATAGACGTATCACTAGTCATCTTACTAAGGCTTTGCATCAACATGTGTATGCAGAACCTATGACTACTGGTGATCACTTACCAATGATTTTTTATACCATAGGTGATGTTGAATATCTCGATATTGCTCTATTGAGTTTGACAGACGCAATTACCATAAACGAAGACACAGGAGAGATAATAGATACAAATCATATTGACGCCTCTAATTTGAAGATTGCTTGTCGGATCAATATCACAAAATTTCAAGAGCATAGGTATAAAGACTCAGATAGTACTTATCAAGCTGAGAATTATATACAGTGGATTCAAAAAGGGGCTAGCAGTAAGATTCCTGAATATATTCAAGATTTTTTACCTATAAGAATTAGGCTCGATGATACAGTAGCAACGACTAAACTAATGAAAAGCTTGATTAACTATCTTAAGCAAAGTTCATTTAACGAGAAAGCAAAAAAGGAAGTTCAGAGTGAGATTCTTACTATACTAAGTCATAAAGCCAAGCATAAAAAAAGTGTTAACATTGTCGATGAAATAGACCCAATAATAGCTACTAAAAGCAAAGTGTCTAATCTGACTATAGACGTTAAAGATAGTTTCAAGGTTTTTAGAGAGAACAATGGTTATGCATCATCTGATGAAAATAACAGCAATGTTTTTGCTCCAGCAGTAGATCCACTCAAAAATTATGAAACGTTTTCTTTCCATCTTGGTGAGGAAGATGTTATTAGAGTGAGCGGTAGCCGTAGTTTACTTGGAGAAAAAATCAAGCTTAAAGAAAACGATAATGATGAAGCATTTATCGAAATAAAAGTTAGCTCAGAGAATTTACCAGCAATTAAAAAAATATTTAAATAGAGGTTCAAATGAACCAACTACGTGAGACAGTCCTAACGTTAATGAAACGAAGTCAGAACGTTAAGTTCTCTGGCAAGCGTATCACTGGTAGCTTTACTTTTGAAAAGCAGGAAGATATCACACTAATTCAAAAATTTGAAGCTGGACATTTTGTGAGTATTGCAAAGTTCACTACTGATGATGATTGTTATGAATTGGATCAAAATATAAGTTACATTTTAACTATTATTAACACTGGGGATCAATATGCTTCATATGAAAGCTATATTGAACATGCTCTTGAAGATGAAAGTCATGACGCTAGCCCTGATGAGATAATTGTCTATGAAGATAAGTACGATTTTAAAGATAAAAACGGTGATACTTTATTACCTACATTGGAGTTGATTTTTGACTTTATCAAATGTCTAAAAAAACACTATTATTATAAAGACGAACGAATTGTCATTTTCGCACAGACTCATAGTGAGATTCCAACTAGGCCTAGGGACGCTAATCGCTATTTAGAGACGTCTAAGCTTTATTTAGCTTCATCGATAAAATCTAAATCGAAGAAATTAGAATCAGGGAATTTGATTACTACAGCAAAAAACTTTACTAGCTGGTTAAATGCTGACATTAATAATGACAATGATGAAGTCAAACAGTCACTTCTAGTACACGAAACTGAGAGAAATACAATTGTCGCAAGTGTAATTATTGATAGTCTAGTTGGGGTAATCAAAGAAGATAGAGTATTTTCATTACTCCAAGATATTGAAAGTATATACCAATCTGTACTTTCTAAATATGCTCTTTACCTAGATGACTTTAAATTTTCAAAATTTAATGACAAAATAACTGAGCATTCCGAAAAATTTCTAGATAAGGCTAATGAAATAATTACAAGCCTCCAAACTCAAATTTTAGCCATACCTATAGCCATTGCGCTTATTTCAATGGCAAAATTTAGTGCAAAAATTAATAGTCTTGTAATTGGTTCAGTCTTCGTATATACCATCATGGTATTGTACGCTACTTTCCAACAGGGCTACAACTTATGGCATCTGAGATGTCAAATAAAAGGATTTGTAGCAGAAAACAAGATACCTGATGCTCTTAACGAGAAGTGGGAATCTGAAATTCAGCCTATTAAAAATAAGATTATAGCTCATACTGGATATTTAGTTTTAGTACTAGCTCTTATCATCTTTGTGGCTGTAAATTGTTTGGACTATTTCTATAACTGGCAAATAATCACACCGTTAGAGCAGTTGTTATCAACTCCTCCAGTATCAGCTTCAGACCAAATATAACTGAAGAAAAGATGTCGTAGAATACAAGTCTAATGATTTAGCCTTAAGCTTTATGTTTCTTCATTACAAACTTGCAACCTATTTTTACAGCCTCCCTGATCTCAATACCTTTTCTAATACTATAAGAAATGTTTGAAATTAGATTAGCTTGTTTCAGGCCATCGATAGCCGATTGGTTAAGCGGTATGTCTATATACGATTCGTCAGCAAAACCTGGCGCTCGCAAATAAACCTCATGTCCAAAATCTGGATGAGAGCCGCACGAGACTCGTCACTAGCCACTGTAAAAGAATAGGGCGAGGGTGTCATATCATCAGCTCATGTCTTTTCGTCAACTACAGCGAAATCTGAGCCGTACAGCTTGTACTCTACAACTGGTTCGCACCCAATAATAAATATCCTCATCGAGCTCAATAACTATTTAGTTTTAATCGTTGATTTTTAAAAATTAAAGTTGTTCTGTAAATAAGTTGTAATTTCTAGTTAAATAAGCTGTACAAATGCAAGAAAAGTCATTATGGATGCAAATAATATAATGAGAATTTTTCTCAATTTGATACCTCTATTGAAGAGGATAAGAGCTAATTTACCATATGTATATAAATAAGCGATCGCAAATAATATAGAAATATAAGCTTGAAAAAATGTCCAAAACCAAATCGTTATCGATTCTAGTATAAGATGAGGATTAGGGGGTATCTTAGTTGAAGACTCTAACTTTTCAAAAAGTAATATAACTAAACCTAATTCACCCATATGATGAATTATAGCTTCACCAGTATTTTTACTTTTCAAGTCAAGTTTATTGTATTTTAGCCTCAGTAAAAAGACTTTTAGAGTACTGGAAAAGCACACGTACATTATAAGCAATATCAAAGAACCAAATACAAAAGGCCATGAACCCATATATAGTAGTGATCTATCGATAATTGTTCTCCGGCCCAAGTATGAAATCGTTTTAGATATCAAAATGTATTATACTTAAATTTTGTAAAAGATAGTCGTTCTAATAAATATTTAGTCAGAGTGTAGTTTAATCAACAAGAAAATAAAGCTACATTAAGTAGCTTATTTTCAAAATTCAATCTACTGAAACCTATCAGCTATTCTTTCCTGTAACCATCCTGCAACTTCGCTTTCTACCCAAGCCACACGCCCCTTTGATAGCTTCACTTGAACAGGGAAGGTAGAGTCATAGCGTTTAGATTTCTTATCTAGCATGTCATAAATGGTTGTACTGCTTAGTCCGGTATAGTAAACAACTTTTTTAAGTGGCAACATTCTTGGCAAGCGTAATACGCTTAGATTGTTGATTTCACTTTGACTGTTAGTGTTCAAAGTTTCCATGATGTGCTCCTTGTAAGTGAATGAGAGCGTTTCCTCTCATACAGTTACCGAGTCCTATAATTTTTTACGGCATCCCATACCTTCCGGTCGTTTCTATTTATTTAAGGTACAAAAAAAGAAAGCTGATTCACTCAGCTTTCTTTTATGCTGTATAGCTGCACTAGCTTACCGCTGTTACGCTTTGTCGTAGTCCTTGCTCAATACTGCTTACATCATGAGTGGCAAAACCATTCTGCGAGCTCTCCCCTTGTTTGCTAGTCTCTACTGGATAAAACTCATCCGCCACCTCAAAAGTTTCATTATCGTCGATCTCAAAGCAGGAATTGACATAACCAAGCTTCGCCGCTTCCTCTAACGCTGCCTGATCAAAGCCGTGTTCGCTAAGCTCACTATCAATCGTCTGCGCGTTGTGTACGGCCTCTTTCAGTGTGACCCCTTCTCGTAGCGTTAAATCAACAAAGTAAATCGGCGTACGATAGCTTTGCGTTGTGCTTTTACCCCTTAAGGTGAGTTGCAACGGCAAACACGACAG
>RCMY010002875.1_pt1 | contig 16522 bp, 8 predicted proteins | sample 2041341 | NCBI WGS metagenome assembly RCMY01 (sample SAMN09708234, study PRJNA481090) | Marine sediment metagenome, whole genome shotgun sequencing project. | reverse complement strand
CCAGTATGAGCTCAAGGGACAGCTTCAGGATTTGTCCGATACGGAGAAGTATCTTAAGATTATCGATGATAGAAATAAGGAGATAGAACGTCAGAAAAATGCAGGTAAACCTGTAGAGGAGCGTACTATTGACAATGAAGAGAAGTCCATCTATGCAAACAGACAGACTGAAATCAAGGTAAATATGGATTATATCAGAAAACTGGGACTTGCTGAGGGCGAGGACCTGGGAGATGGTGTAGTGGGTGAAGTGAAGCTTGCAGACGATACACCTGATGCCGGATTAAATCATAGCAATGATAAGGATGAAGCCAAGGCTGCCGGCTCAAAATCGTCTGTTGATGAGGATTATAAGGCAATAAGCAGAAAAGCCGGCAATCCACCTGTTATCAACACAAAGGAAGGGAAGGAGCTCACAGACGGTATCCACAGAATGTGGCAGAGCATCACCGGAAATAAAGGGAAATGAAACACACCTATGTAATATAAAGCAGCAGTTCAAAACAGAACGGCTGCTTTTTGGCTTATATTTAAAAGTGGGTAATATTAAGCAGATTTTAAGAAAAACAAAGTGGATAATCTGATAAAATATAGCTGACTAACGGCAGGAGAAGGTTTCTGTTAAAAATTCATAGAAGGAGGATAATATGACAATATTAGTTTGTGATGACGACAAGGAAATAGTTGAGGCAATTGAGATTTACCTGATGCAGGAGGGCTACGACGTGGAGAAGGCTTACGACGGCATACAGGCGGTTGAAATTATGAAGAATAAAAAAATAGACCTCATGATAATAGATGTCATGATGCCAAAGCTCGACGGAATAAGAGCTACTCTGCAGATACGAAAGGAAAGCAGGGTGCCGATAATCATTCTCTCGGCAAAGACAGAGGATGCTGACAAGATTTTAGGCCTCAATGTGGGGGCTGATGATTATGTTACAAAGCCTTTTAACCCGCTTGAGCTTGTGGCAAGGGTAAAGTCACAGCTTCGCAGATATACCACTCTGTCAAGCAATGATGCAGCCGGAGACAAGGTTTATGAAGCCGGAGGCCTTTCTTTTGGTAAATGATGATTTAAAAAAGGTGACTGTGGATGGTGAGGAGGTAAAGCTCACACCGATTGAGTACAATATCCTGCTTTTACTCCTTAAAAACAAGGGAAAGGTCTACTCAATAAACGAAATATATGAGAGCATATGGAACGAGGAGGCGATAGGCGCCGATAATACAGTTGCTGTGCACATCAGACATATCAGGGAAAAAATAGAGATAAATCCTAAGGAGCCACGCTATCTGAAGGTGGTCTGGGGAGTAGGCTATAAGATAGAGGACAACAAATGAAGCAGTATACGATAGGAAAAAAAGCAGCGGTCATAGTCTTACATCAGCTATGCATGATACTTATGGTAACAGGAGTGTTTGCCACAGGCTATGCATTCAGGCACGATGCGCATGAAAATATTGATATATATACACTAATATCGCTGGCGGGCCTGGTAGGCAGCTTTGTGAGCCTGGCATATATGGCAAACGTGGCAGGCAGAAAATCAGAGGATGATTATACAATATACTATTTACCGATTGACAAGGTATACTCTGATGTGATGCTAGTGATATTTACACTGCTCATGGTATTTATGGGAAAAGTGATTTCAGGCGTAAAAAACCAGCATTTTGACTATGCATCACTCATTATGACGGCCGGCACATTTACTTTTTTGTTTGATCTGGCTTTTATTATTTTATACCAGAGCATTGTAAGGAAGATAAAAGGCAATATACTTTGCACACACAGCCTGATGTACAAGGGCTATGAGCTTTTGAAAAGAGTTATTGAGAAAAAGGATATCCATACACAAAAAACCAAAGAGATAATGCGCATACAGGAGGCTCTTGAAGCTATCTCGGAAGGAGCGCTTGACACTACACTCAATGTCAATGAGTTTCATGGGCAGCAGAAAAAGGTGGCGGAGGCTGTCAACCATATACGCCAGGGTCTTATGTGCTCGGTGAATGAGAGCCTTAAGAATGAAAAATTAAAGGCAGACCTAATAACAAACGTATCACATGATATAAAGACACCTCTGACTTCAATAGTCAACTATGTTGACCTGCTTAAGAGGGAAAATCTGGAAAATGAAAATGCCAAATACTATATACATGTGCTGGAGGAAAAGTCACAGCGCTTAAAGCAGCTTACAGAGGATTTGGTAGAGACATCAAAGATTACCTCGGGAAATGTGAAGCTCAATATGCAAAAGCTTGATCTGGTTGAGCTTTTATACCAGACCGGAGGTGAATTCAATGAGCGCTTTGAGTCGAGAAATCTGACAATAGTTACAAAAATTCCATCAGAACAGATATTTATCTATGCGGATGGGCGTCAGCTTTACCGCTCTATTGAAAATCTGTATACTAATGCCGCAAAATATGCACTGGAAAATACCAGAGTGTATGTAGAGCTTGAAAAGGCAGATAAAAAGGCAGTTTTTACAATAAAGAATGTGTCTAAGAACGAGCTTGACATAGTAAGCAACGGAAATGTAGACCTGACAGAGCGTTTTGTGAGGGGAGAGAGGTCGAGAACCACTGAAGGAAGTGGACTTGGACTTTCGATTGCAAAGAATCTGACCCATTTGATGGGAGGAAAATTCGAAATTAAGGTAGATGGTGATTTATTTATTGCCACAATTACCTATAATATTATATAATAGTAAATAAAAGAATTTTGAAATACACATACGGAGGTAGAATAAGTGAAATTATATGAAAATGGTGCTTACCTTTTAAACGGTAAGGAAGTAATAATTGATGGACCGGAGGCTCAGGCAGCTGTCAAAAGCAAGACCGGCATGGACATCGATAAACAGACAGCTAAGCAGGAGACAATTGCTTACGGTATTTTAAAGGAGCACAATACATCCGGCAATATGGACAAGCTTCAGATTAAGTTTGATAAGCTTACATCGCATGATATCACATTTGTAGGTATCATTCAGACAGCACGAGCTTCAGGACTTGAGAAATTCCCTATCCCGTATGTACTTACAAACTGTCACAACAGCCTTTGTGCAGTTGGTGGAACAATCAATGAGGATGACCACATGTTTGGTCTCACATGTGCAAAGAAGTACGGCGGAATCTATGTACCACCTCATCAGGCAGTTATCCATCAGTTTGCACGAGAGATGCTTGCCGGCGGCGGAAAAATGATACTTGGTTCTGATTCACATACACGCTATGGTGCACTTGGTACTATGGCAGTCGGCGAGGGTGGACCTGAGCTGGTTAAGCAGCTTCTTGAACAGACATATGATATTGATATGCCTGAGGTAGTAGGCATTTACCTGACAGGAGAGCCAATCAAGGGCGTTGGACCACAGGATGTCGCACTTGCAATTATCGGAGAGGTATTCGGAAACGGCTTCGTAAAGAACAAAGTTATGGAGTTTGTAGGACCGGGTGTGTCTAATCTGAGCGTTGACTTCCGTATAGGTGTCGATGTTATGACAACAGAGACTACATGTCTTTCTTCTATCTGGAGAACAGATGACCAGGTTAAGGAATTCTTTGAGATTCACGGTAGGGCTGAGGACCACAAGGAGCTTAATCCGGGTGAGGTGGCTTACTACGACAGATTTATTGAGATTGATTTAAGCCAGATCCGCCCAATGATAGCTATGCCATTCCACCCAAGCAATACCTATACTATCGATGAGCTTAATGCAAACCTCATGGATATTCTCGATGACTGTGAGAAGAGAGCTGAGGTAAGCTTTGACGGCAAGGTGAAGCTTGATTTAAAGAGTAAGGTAAGAGACGGAAAACTGTATGTAGACCAGGGAATCATCGCAGGCTGTGCAGGCGGTGGATTTGAGAATATCTGCGATGCGGCTGACATATTAAACGGACATTCAATCGGAGCAGACGAGTTTACACTGAGTGTTTACCCGGCATCTACTCCAATATACATGGAGCTTGTGAAAAACGGAGCTGTAGCAAAGCTTCTTGAGACAGGTGCAATCGTAAAGACTGCTTTCTGCGGACCTTGCTTTGGTGCAGGAGATACACCTGCCAACAACGCATTCTCTATCCGTCATTCAACAAGAAACTTCCCTAACAGAGAGGGTTCTAAGGTACAGAACGGACAGATCAGCTCAGTGGCACTCATGGATGCACGTTCAATCGCTGCAACAGCAGCAAACAAGGGCTTCCTTACATCAGCAGCGGATATTGATGTCAACTTTACAAAGCCAAAATATTTCTTTGACAAGACTATATATGAGAACCGTGTATTTGACAGCCATGGAGTGGCAGATCCTTCAGTTGAAATCCAGTTCGGACCAAACATCAAGGACTGGCCGGCAATGAGCGCGCTTCCTGAGAATATGCTCCTTAAGGTGGTTTCAGAGATTCATGATCCTGTTACTACAACAGATGAGCTCATTCCTTCAGGAGAGACATCTTCATATCGTTCAAACCCTCTTGGACTTGCAGAGTTCGCACTTTCAAGAAAGGATCCTGAGTATGTAGGCAGAGCAAAGGAAATCCAGAAGGCCCAGAAGGCTATAGAGAGTGGTGAGTGCGCAGGAAAGGCTGTTCCTGAGGTTGCTGAAATCATGGGAGTAGTAAAGAAAAAATTCCCTGAGGCAAGCCATGAGAATATGGGCTTCGGAAGCACAATTTTTGCTGTTAAGCCGGGTGACGGCTCAGCAAGAGAGCAGGCTGCCAGCTGCCAGAAGGTACTCGGAGGCTGGGCAAATATCGCAAACGAGTATGCCACAAAGAGATACCGTTCAAACCTTATCAACTGGGGAATGCTTCCATTCATCATCGATGAGGGAGAGCTTCCGTTCCACAACCTCGACTATATCTTCCTTCCGGGAATCAAGAAGGAAATCGAGGATGCAAAGACGGAGTTTGAGGCATATGTTGTCAAGGATGGTGAATTAAAGCCATTTACACTGAAGATGGGTGAGCTCACAGATGATGAAAGAGAGATAATATTAAAGGGATGTCTCATCAACTATAACCGTAAATAAGGAGAGTTTAATCCGATGGAAGAAACCGGAAAAGCTGGTAAAAAATCAAACATTGAGATAAATGCAGATAAGGGTGCGAAGCAGAATTCGCACCCGGGGCGTGAGGAATGGCCACATCTGATCAGAATAGGTGTCATGGTATTTGTCACGTTTGCAGTCAGTATACTGTTTTTCTTTGCACTGTACAGATTTGAGGGCTTTGCAGGCATATGGAGCAAGCTGCTTGCGGCAGCAATGCCTATTATAATGGGACTTGTGCTTGCATACCTGATGAATCCTGTCATGCTGTGGCTGGAAAGATGCTTTAAAAAGCTTCTTTCCAAAAAGATGAAAAGCGAAAGCAAGCTGCGAAAGGTTTCAAGAGCTCTTGCAATCACAGGCTCGGTTATTATTCTTGTAGCGATTATTTCGCTCCTCATTGCGGCTATTGTGCCTTCTGTCATAGCAAGTATATCAGGACTTATGAAGACACTGCCAAATGATGTTGCGGCATTCATCAACATGATAAAGAACGGCAATTTCGGGGACAGCAAAATTGCTGAGCTCGCGAGCACAGGTTTACAGAATGCAACCGACTACATTGAGGATTATGCCACAGAAAAGCTGATTCCTGAGGCACAGAAGTATGTTGCACAGATTACAACCGGTGTGATTTCGGTAGTCAGAGGCTTATTTAATTTTATTATCGGAATAATCGTGATGGTCTATGTGATGAGTATTCAGGAGACTCTCGCAGGACAGAGCAAAAAGATAATATATGCTGTCTGCAAGCCAAAGACAGGCAATATCATCATTGAGACGATCAGAAAGACAAATGAGATTTTTGGAGGCTTCATAAGCGGTAAGATTATAGATTCACTGATTATAGGTGTGATTGCATATTTCGGATGTCTGATTTTAAGGATTCCATCATCGGTGCTCGTTGCAGTGATTATCGGCGTCACAAATGTGATTCCGGTATTCGGACCGTTTATCGGTGCAATTCCATCGTTACTCATAGTAGTAATTCAGAGTCCGTGGCATGCGCTTTATCTTCTGATATTTATTGTCGTGCTGCAGCAGGTGGATGGCAATATAATAGGGCCTAAGATACTTGGCTCATCTACCGGTCTTTCGACCTTCTGGGTTATGTTTGCCATACTAATCGGCGGAGGAATGTTTGGTTTTCTTGGAATGTTACTTGGTGTTCCAACCTTTGCTGTGATATACTATATTGTGAAAAGAGTTGTTAATTATGCTCTCAGGAAAAAGAAGCTTCCTGAGGACACAAGGGATTATACAAAGACAACAGGCGTAGATACCAAAAATAATAAGCTTAAATACGAGTAGGTGAAATAAGTGGATAAATACGAATACAATCTCAAGCTGGATCAGATAAAAGCCCTAAGCGCCGAGGAGGGCTATATGAGCGCAGCAGAGATTGCGGATAGCATAAATTGGAACAAAATTAAAAATGTAAATACACTCGTTAAAATCGGCGAAATCTACGAGAAGGCCGAAAGATACCAGGATGCAAGGGACATACTTTTAATGGCCTATGACCGTTCACCAATCGGCAGGATGATTATATACAGACTGGCTGAGGTCGCCATCAAGATGGGTGATTATGATGCTGCTACAGAGTATTATGATGAGTTTGTTGAGATAGCGCCTCATGATGATATGAAGTATGTATTAAGATATGCCATCAAAAAAGGGCAGGGAGCTTCATTTGATGAGCTTATCACTATTCTTGAAGAGTACAAGGATGAAGAATACACTGAGGAGTGGGCATATGAGCTTGCATATCTATACCACAAGGCCGGAAAAGCCGATAAGTGTATAGATGCCTGCGATGAGCTCATTCTGTGGTTCGGAGACGGACCATATGTGGAGCGTGCGCTGGAGCTTAAGATGCTTTATCAGCCACTTACCAAGGCTCAGGAGGAAAAGTACAGACGATTCAAGGCAGAGAAGGAAAAGCCGGCTAAGATAAAGGATGAGGCTGAGGTCACTGAGATAGGTGCCATGGAGATGGTAAAGGGCGGAGAGATAGTGCATGATGACGTAACTATTCCGCAGATTACTGTAAATCAGGAGAAGTTCAATACTGTAAATTTACAGCAGGAGATTGCCAAGGGTATGCAGCAGATCATGGAGGCCAAGGGCAAGAATGAAGTTGCTGATACGATGGATACCATCAAAAAGATAGTTGAGGATATTCCTTATCTCAAGCTCGAAAAGGAGCAGGAAGAGTATGTACAGCAGCCGGAAGAGACAGAGCATATCGCTACAGATGAAGAGATAGATGGTTCACTTAAGTTGAATTTCAAGGAGCTTTTGGGTGAAGACGCTGACGGACAGATGTCTATGGTCATGAGTGAAAAGACTCAGCTTGAGCATCAGATTACAGGACAGATGTCTATACAGGATGTGCTTGAAGAATGGGAAAAGACCAGACATGCGGCTGAAATTGCACTTAAAGAGGCTGAGCAGCAGAAGCTTGAGTCAGCTAAGGCAAGAGCACTTCAGGAGGCAGGAGACATCATGGAGAGACTAAATGATGTCATTCCAAAGCTGGATGCAGGTGTCACTCCGAAGGAACTTCTTGAGGAGGAGTATTTGAAGGTCCCGGTTGATATTATAGAGCAGAAAGCTGCCGTGAAGGAGCCTGAAGAAGAGCAGAAACCGGATATGCAGGAGCTTTATGCAGAGGAGACTGTGGATGAAGTACAGGAGCCGCAGGAAGCATCGGAAGATACTATAGACGAAGCACAGGAGTCACAGGAAGCACCGGAAGAGGCTATAGACGAAGCACAGGAGCCGCAGGAAGCACCTGAAGATGCTGCAGATGAAGTCAAGGAACCGGTTGGAGAGCCGGAGGATATAATTATGGCAGAGGAGTCTGAGAAAGACGAGATACTCACGCAGCCGACTACCATGATGCCTGAAATAACAGATGATATGTTAAATGTCGATGATGATACATCAGATGAAGAGGCTTCACAGGAGGAAGAAAACGTTTCTGAGAAGAGAGATTTTGATCATGTGACATCATTTATCGAGCAGGAAATAGCCAAGATGACAGCAAAGAATCCGGGACTGGAGAAGAAGCTGGATATGGCTAAGACAAGAAAAATGCCGGATATTTCATTGCCGGAGGATTTAGACAGCGAAGAAGATGACTCGAAATTGAAAGAAACAAAACATATAAAAGAGCTTACAAGCGAACAGAAAGCTATATTTTCATATTTCATACCGGTAAAGGGTATGGAGGATCAGATCTGCAAGGCATATAATGCAGTGCTTGATCATTTCAACAGGAAAGAAAACGCATCCACAGGCAACCTCATTATACAGGGAGAGCAGGGTTGCGGAAAGACAATGCTTGCTACAAGCTTTATAAAGGTATTACAAAAAGATGGTGAACAGCTTACAGGAAAGATGGGCAAGATTGATGCTGCCGCACTCAATAAAAAGGATGTGCAGCAGGTAGTCAGAAAGATAACAGGAGGCTGTCTCATCATAGAAAGAGCCGGTGATATCGACCGCAGCATAGCTGCCCAGCTATCATTTTTGATGGAGCATGATATTACAGGAACACTCTATATACTTGAGGATACATCAAAGGGTATAAAGAAGGCTCTCTCAATGGATGAGGGCTTTGCATCCAAGTTCACGGAAAAGATATCGGTTCCTATTTTTACAAATGATGAACTCGTATTGTTTGCCAAATCGTACTCTGCAGAGCTTGGGTACAAGATAGATGAGATGGCTATTCTGGCATTGCATAACAGAATCAGCAATATTGAGAGGATAGACCAGGCTACCACTCTGACAGAGGTCAAGGATATAATTGACGAGGCCATAGACAGGGAGGCTCACAGCGGACTTAAGAAGGCTATAAGTATTCTGACAGCCAGGCGATATACAGATGATGACCGAATTGTACTCAAAGAGGATCATTTCAGGGAAAAATAAATACTTATGGGGGGTATATATATGTGTAATTTTACAGCAATGGATTGTTACCTGTTTGGTCAGGCAACACACTATGATATCTACAAGAAGATGGGTGCTCACTTAGCTGAGCGTAAAGGAAAAAAAGGAGTGTGCTTTGACGTCTGGGCGCCACATGCGAGGGAAGTATACGTGTTTGGTGAGTTTAACGACTGGAATGAGACCAGTCATGAGATGAAGCGTGTAGAGCCGGAAACCATGGGAGTGTATGAGCTTTTTGTACCGGGAGCGCAAAAGGGTCAGATGTATAAGTTTATTATAGTCACTGAACAGGGTGATAAGCTGTACAAGGCGGATCCATACGCAAACTACGCAGAGCTTCGTCCGGGAACAGCGTCAATCATCACAGATATCGAGCACTTCACATGGACTGACAAAGAGTGGATGGATAAGAGAGCAGCAAAGTCAGATGCTGATGTATATTCTTCACCTATGGCTATATATGAGTGTCATCCGGGCTCATGGATGAGACATCCGGGCAGGGATGATGAGGGCTTTTATACATACAGGGAGCTTGCAAAATCACTCATATCCTATGTGAAAACTATGGGATATACACATATTGAGCTTATGGGTATTTCAGAGTATCCGTTTGATGGCTCATGGGGATATCAGGTGACAGGCTACTATGCACCTACATCGAGGTATGGAGAGCCTGAGGATTTTGCATACTTTGTTGATCAGTGCCATAAAAATAATATCGGAGTAATCCTCGACTGGGTACCTGCACATTTCCCAAAGGATGCGCATGGACTTGCCAATTTCGACGGAACAGCCACATATGAGTATGCAGACCCAAGAAAGGGAGAGCATCCCGACTGGGGCACAAAGATATTTGACTACGGTAAGAATGAAGTAAAGAACTTCCTTATCGGAAGTGCACTTATGTGGATAGAAAATTACCACGTAGACGGACTCCGTGTGGATGCAGTTGCGTCAATGCTTTATCTTGACTATGGAAAGAACGACGGACAGTGGGTGCCAAACAAGTTTGGAGGAAATAAGAACCTCGAGGCAGTAGAGTTTTTCAAGCATATCAATACACTCATACTTGGAAGAAATCACGGAACTGTAATGATAGCCGAAGAGTCTACCGCATGGCCAAAGGTAACAGGCAAGGTAGAGGAAGACGGACTGAACTTCAGCTACAAGTGGAACATGGGATGGATGCATGACTTCCTTGATTATATGAAGCTGGATCCATATTTCCGTAAAAATAACCACAACAAGATGACATTTGCGATGAGCTATAATGAGAGTGAGAAATATATTCTGGTACTGTCACATGATGAGGTGGTACATCTGAAGTGTTCTATGCTCAACAAAATGCCGGGCTTAGAAGGGGATAAATTCAAGAACCTCATGGCAGGATATGCATTTATGATGGGACACTGTGGAAAGAAGCTTCTTTTCATGGGACAGGAGTTTGCACAGAAGCAGGAGTGGAGTGAGGAAAGAGAACTCGACTGGTATCTGCTTGAGAATCCGGAGCATAAAAAGATCCAGAACTGGGTAAAGGAGCTGCTTCACCTCTATAGGAGAAACCGCTGTCTGTATGAGCTGGATTCAAGCTGGGAAGGCTTTGAATGGATAAATGCAAACGATGCAGACAGAAGCATCTTCAGCTTTATCAGAAAGAGCAAGGATGGCAAGAATAATATGCTCTTTGTCATCAATTTCACACCGGTAGAGAGACCTGATTACAGAGTCGGAGTGCCAAAGCACAAGACATATCAGCTCGTTTTAGATAGTGAGGATCCTAAGTTTACCGGCAAAACGGTACAAGCGCCTGTAAAGAAGGCTGCAAAGGGCAGAGGCAAGGCAGCAAAACAGTCATATAAGAAGCTGGACTATAAGGCAGTCAAATCAGAGTGTGACGGCAGACCATTTTCATTTGCTTATTCACTTGCGCCTTACGGAGTTGCTGTATTTAAATACTAATATACCGGTAAACAGCAGGGTAAAGGACCGCGCCAATTTAAGGCGCGGTCTTTATTTTTGCGTATTATATGTCGATATATAATAAAAAGATAACTATTCAGAACCACAAAAGTACGAAGTAAGAATATCCATAAATAAAGGCTGCAGAGATGGTATATATGCAGGGCACGGAGCAGGAAATATGCAGATAGAGAATTTGATTAATAAAAGCACAGATACGAAAAATACGGACACAAAAACCATAAATGACATGACAGCGGGTATGCGTGTGTCAGACTACATAAAGACAGACAGCAGTGACAATATGTCAAAAAAGGCGGCTGTTGTCGGTTCGTCAAACTCTGTTGATATGTCGGATACGATATATGCAAGACCACAGGCTAAAAACGAAGCCGGGAACAACGATGGCACAGATATGGCAGAAAATCTGCTAAATGACATGAATCAGACCTCAGAAAACAGGCGAAATGATATGATTGTCACTGCAAGCACCACCACGAGTGATGATTACAAAGCTGCAAAGGATGACGGCTACGATGTCATTGTCACTGAGACCGATAAGATAAAAGCAGTGCTGGCAAAGGCAGGTGTAGATATATCCATATATGGAGATGATCTGAGCATGGAGCAGCTTACAGACATCACGGGAAGCCAGACTGAAGCGGCCATGCTTGTCAATCAGATGAAAGCATATGATATTCCTGCTACAGATGACAATATAAAGGCAGGTACAGATGCCATAGACCGGGCAAAGAGCCTTACAAATATATCCAATGAGACAAAGGCATATCTGGTCAGAAATAACATGAATCCGACGGTTTCCAATGTATACAAGGCTACGTACAGCAGCAGTCAGGTACAAGATTACAGGCAGAAAACCAAAATGACGGAGATATCAGATGAGCTGTTTGAGGAGCTTAAGCCACAGCTTAAACAGATATTAGAGGAAGCTCATATAGACAGTAGTGATGAGAATCTGAATCAGTGCAGATGGCTGATAGATGAAGATATAGCCGTTACACCTGATAATGTGCTGCTTGCGAATCAGGTAGACTGCATCAACGCAGCAGAAGAAAATGTGAGCAGTGATTTTTATGCAAGGGCAGTGACAGAAGCACTGGCAATGGGAAAAAAGGCTACAGATGCCACTATGTCACAAGATGGTCTGACATTTGACATGGCAAAGAAAGCCTGTGATGTATTAGGTGAGGCGACCGCAGATGACATTGTCACATTAGAGTCAGATAACATACCTGTCACGATAGAGAATCTGTCAAAGCTTATAGCTGCAAGGGGCAAGGATAGTGCAGCATCGCAAGCCTCAGCGAATAAAGCTGCGGATAATCAGATTACAGACAGCCGGGAAGCAAGGCTTGTGACAGCTCAAAGAAAGCTTGAGGAAGCGAGACTTTCCATGACAGCAGAAGCCAACCTTTCACTCATAAAAAAAGGAGTTTCAATAGACACAGAGCCTATTGAACGTGTAGTGGAGCTGCTTAAGCAGCAGGAAAATAAATACTACGGAGCGCTGTTTGGTGAGAGCAGTGTAGAGGCATCTGATGATAGGGTACGTATGTACAATAATGTCTGTGATATTTTCAATCAGATGAAGCAGCAGCCGGCGTATGTACTGACCCTGGAATCCGCTGATGACACTGTGTATGAGCTGTATACAGCAGGCAAAGCAATGAAGCAGTCATTAGAAGCAGCAGCCTCAGGATATGAGACTCTTATGACATCACCGCGGGCAGATATGGGAGATAGTATGTCAAAAGCATTTCAGAATGTGGATGATATACTTAAAGAACTTCAGATAGATACATCTGAAAGCAATCGCAGGGCTGTGCGGATACTTGCGTACAACAGTACCGAGATCACAGAGGACAATATAAAGCAGATAAAGTCTGTAGATGAGCAGGTGCAGAGAGCATTCAGCGATATGACACCGGCGGTGACGATTGAGATGATAAAAAGAGGCATATCACCGCTTGATATGAGCATGAGAGACATAAGTGACACTGCCAGACAGATAAAATCAGAAAATCCTGATGAAAGGGATGAGAAATTCAGCGAGTTTCTCTGGAAGCTTGAAAAGAAAAATGAAATCTCAGAGGAGGAAAGAGACTCATATATAGGCATATACAGGCTTATTTCACAGGTGGAGCAGTCAGATGGTGCTGTGATAGGCTCACTTATTAATCAGGGAGCAGATATTACAATGAAAAATCTGCTTACAGCGGTCCGGGTACGAGGAAAGAGTGCCATGGACTATAAGGTGGACGATACCTTTGCCGGAGTGGACAGTGTAAGCAGGGGCATTAAAATTGACTCACAGATAGAAAGCGCATATCATACAAACTGCCTAAGGGATGTGCTTGATACACTTTCACCTGAGAAAATGGAGTTTGTGCAGTATGACAGCTGGCTTGATATGACTCCGGAGCAGTTAAGGCAGGCTGTATATGAGGCCAACGAGGATAACGCACTGTCAGAGCAATATGCCACAGAACAGCTAAGACAGTTCAATCAGGCAGTTTCGGTGCCTGAGAACGTATATGCTTTTCTAGAGAAATATGATGTAAAAACAACCGCGGTAAACCTCATGGCTGCGTCACGGCTAATGAAAAATCCGTCAGAGGCAGTAAGAAATCTCTGGGAGCGTGGAGACAGTGCTACGGCAAGGGCTCTTTTGGATGAGACTCTCAGACGGTTTTCTGAGTCGGTCAAAAATCCAAAGGAGCTTGCGCAGGCGCAGGAAACGCTGGCTGATACAGCAGAGCATGTTATGGATTCGATGATTATAGAGGATAGGCACACAGGTTCAATAGACCTCAGACAGATGAAGCTATTATGCAGTCAGCTAAGGATAGCTTCAAATATGTCGAGACAGGAAAATTATATTGTACCAATAGAGACTGCAGACGGGGTCACAGGTATGAAGCTTCGCATAGTAAGAGGTGAAGATAAAAAGGGACTGGTTGACATATTCCTTGAGGATAAAAAATGCGGCAGGGTAGCTGCATATTTTGAGGCAAAGGAAAACTCAGTATCTGCTATGATAGTCACAGACGAAGAGCAGACTAAAAAGCTGTTTGAAGACAATATCACTATGTTTGAGGCAGGAATAAGTGATGGTGAACAGCGTGTGCGCATAGATGTGGCACTGGAGCATGATATATCTGCAAAAGAGTCTAAGATGTCAGATATGAAATCGAATACTGAGTCAGATAATGAGACAAAAAAGCAGCTTGATGGCGGTGAAAGTGTCCAGACAACCAGACTATATCACATCGCAGAGCAGTTTATTGTAAATGTCCAGAGGGTGATTGCGCAAGATAGTCTGTAACACCGATATATATTGCATGTGCCAGGTCATCCTGATAGTTTTTGTCAGTAAGAAGAAGTGTCTCAGCAGGATTACTCAAGAATCCACATTCTACGATTACGGTCGGGGATGTGGATTTTTTAAGTATAAAGTATTCTTTATTGGGCTTAATGCTTCGTGGCTTTGCGACACAAAGAGAAGTGTTTAAAGCTCCAAGAACAGAGGATGCGAGCTCTTTTCCTGCATCAGAGGCTTCATAATAGAATACCTGTGGACCGCAGCTTGAACTGTCCTCAAAGCTGTTTTGATGGATACTGATGCTGACTGCCACATTGCTTTTAGACATCAGGGCAGTTCTCTTTGTGAGATCATCTGTCTTTGGATGCTTGGAATTATCCGGGGCGAGGTCGCAGTCGGTGGTTCTGGTCATGACAACAGTAAAGCCTCTGTTTTCAAACAGCTGTTTAAGAGCCATTGCAATACTGAGGTTGACATCCTTTTCCATGACGCCGGAGGTGGAAATCTTACCGGGATCACTTCCACCATGTGCTGGTTGTAGTTTACGCAAATTGTGATATGTATTCCCCAGTATATATGGGGAGTTAGAAATGTATTGAGATTAGATAGCCTTTTTCTCCAAGTCCTCACAGTAAACGCTTGAAAATAAATGTTCCAGTTCATTTCCGAAGTTGTATGAGATTTTAAGTTTGCGGTTTTCATAAACTGTTATCTGGTCTATCATTTCCACAATAATATCTCTGTCTAATTCTTCAATGTCTTTCAGTTCCAACAACCGCCTTAACCACGGTGTTTCAAAAACATCTTCTGTTACACTTTCCTTTTTCTTTTCTTCCAGCGTTTCAATCTGTTTGGAGTAAAGCGTTTCTTTTTGTTGATAGTCCTCTCGATAAGAAAGAAATTCTTCTTTAGAAATCAGTTCGTCTTTGTAATCTTCATAAATTGACTTTTTCAGTTTCTTTACTCTTTCAAGTTCTGTTTTTAACTTTGTCAGTTCTATGTCAGTTGATTTTCTGATTTTTGTTGCTGTGAAAGATTGTGATTTTACAAGCTCCTGCAAATTCTCTACATTGCGGATAATCTGCTTTAAATCGCCCAGCACAATATCATTCAATACTTGAAATGGGAGAGTATGCGGAGTGCAATAGTCCTTTCCACTTCTTTTGTAAGTTCCACAATAGAATGAATAAGACCTGCTTCCGTCTGCACGTCGCCAGAAATTTTTCATCATTGCCCGACCACAATCGCCACACTTTATAAAGCCTGCAAAGATATTTTTATTTGTTTCCAAGTCAATATCCCTATGCTTCTTTGTCAGCAGTTTTTGTACCTTATCCCACAGTTGACGGTCTATAATCGGTTCATGCGTATTTTCAACTCTTATCCAGTTTTCTTTCTCAACTGGTCGCTGTTTGCTTCTCATACGCTGATGTTTCTTCCCTTGTATCATGTTGCCGATATACATTTCATTTTTCAACATGATATTTACTGTTGAATACGTCCAATAGGAAGTTTTCTCCAAACGGTTGCAATTTTTATAATTTTCACCGTTGAGCTTTTTATATTCCGACGGACAAAGGATACCCTCTGCATTTAGTATTTTTGCAATGCTTTGTTTTCCTATTCCTTGTGCATACATAGTAAATACTCGTTTTACAACTTCGGACGCATATTCATCAATCACAAGTTTATTCTTATTTGCAGGAGATTTCTTATAGCCATAGCTTGTAAATGCTCCGATAAATTCTCCTGCTTTCTGCTTTGATTTTACAGTCGCTTGAACTTTATTAGAAATATCTCTGGCATACTGTTCGTTAAATATATTTTTAATAGGAAGTAACATATCGTATGCCTGCTTCATACTATCAATATTATCTGTTACAGAAATAAAACGAACATTAAGCTCTGGAAATATTCTTTCCAAATATCGCCCCGTATCAATGTAATCTCGTCCAAAACGGGAAAGGTCTTTTACAACAACACAATTTACCTTGTTATCTTCAATGTCAGCAATCATTCTATGAAAGTCTGGTCTATCGAAATTCGTTCCCGTAAAACCGTCATCAATATAAACATCATATAAGATAAAGTCATCATGCTTATTCACATATTCTGTTAAAAGTTTTCTCTGATTTCCTACACTATCGCTTTCTTCCTTATCTCCGTCCTCTCGTGATAATCTGATATAAATAGC
>RCMY010002539.1_pt1 | contig 16524 bp, 16 predicted proteins | sample 2041341 | NCBI WGS metagenome assembly RCMY01 (sample SAMN09708234, study PRJNA481090) | Marine sediment metagenome, whole genome shotgun sequencing project. | reverse complement strand
AAACGATACTGATATCAAGCAAAATCCACAGTGCGACGGGGTTTCATGTTCATGAGGTCGAATTGAGCCAGGTACGGTCGTCTCGGCGTGGCGGCGGGCGGGCAGACCGCATCGCCAGGCGCCGTTTGCCGCCAGCGTCCAATCCTTGTCCGCCAGGCCAGTTGGGCGGAGCCTACAAGCCGCTGACTGACGAACAGCTTCGGGCTATCTACGAGATGGCACTGCGTCTCCTCGCTGAACTGGGCATGGGCGAAGTACCTCCCGTGCTGGAGAAACAGTTGTTGCAATGCGGAGCCAGCAAGCAGGGTGACAGAGTAGTATTTCCTCGTGCGATGGTCGAAAAGATCATTGCCATGGCCGCCAGTGATTTCGTATTCCACGGCCGTGATCCAAAACGTTCCATTCATGTCGGCGGCAATCGTGTGTTCTTTGGCACAGGGGGCGCTGCTGTACAGACACTGGATATCGACAGTGGCAGATACCGGCCCTCGACCTTGCGTGACCTCTACGACTTTACCCGTTTGCAGGATACGCTGGACAACGTCAGCTGGTTTACACGTTGTAGTGTGGCAACCGATGTGCCGGATAATCTTGATCTGGATGTCAACACCGTTTTTGCGCTGTTGAAAGGCACGAGCAAACCCGTTGCGACTTCATTCACCCTGGCCGAGCATGTGGATCCCATTCTCAGAATGGTTGATATTGCCCTGGGAGGTGATGGTGAATCCGGTTGTTTTGCGGATGTGCCGTTTTTGAAGGCGCATATCAGTCCTGTTATCTCACCCATGCGCTACGGTGAGGATGCAGTAGACGTGACAATGGCCTGCATGGAAAAGGGCATACCCATTTCCTGTATAACCGCGGCTCAGTCCGGAGCAACGGCGCCGGCGCCCCTTGCCGGCTTCCTGGCTCAGTCTCTGGCGGAAACGCTCGCCAGCCTGATCATGGTGAACGTGTTCAAGCCAGGCTATCCGATGGTGTTCTCTAACTGGCCACTGGTGATCGACCTGCGAACCGGTTCTTTTGTGGGTGGTGGTGGAGAGATTTCCGTGATGAATGCAGCCTCAGCCCAGATAACCAATTGGTTGAACCTGCCTTCCGGCGTTGCATCGTCCATGACAGACGCCAAGGCGATTGACGCCCAGTATGGCATCGAGAAGGGAATCTCTTCGCTGGCTGCCGGTCTGGCAGGCGGAAATCTGATCTATGAATCGTCCGGCATGACCGCTTCCTTGTTGGGTGTCAGCTTTGAAGCCTTTGTACTGGATGATGAAATGCACAGTCTCATCTACAGAACCATGAGAGGTGTCGAGGTCAACGAGGAAACGCTGGGTTTTGACGCGATCTGCGCGGCTGTGCAGGGCGACGGGCATTTCCTGGGTAGTGCACAGACAATCGCTTCGATGGAGCGGGATTACTTCTATCCCAAAATTGCAGACAGGGATGCGCCGGTTATCTGGGATGAGAATGGACGACCTGACGTCTGGAGTCGTGCCCGGACAAAGGTTCGGCAGGTGTTGTCCGATCATCATCCGACCTACCTGTCACCGGACATCGAGGCACGCATCCGGGGTGAGTTCAACATCCTGCTGGAGACCTGAATCGTGCAGGAAATCGGCCACCACAACTCAGTCAAGCACGACAGTCAGCGTTTCAGCCAGCCAGGGTGCGCGGTTATGTCCTGGTTCGACTATCGTCGATTGAAGAATACTGCGCAAGTTCTCGGCAATGATGTTGCCAATGCGTGGCGTCAACTCGCTGTTGTAATGCAAAGAGATGGTGCGTGAAAACTCGGTAAACGGAAGGCGATGGATATCGACCCGGTCGTGAAATCGTCGTGCGCGAAGATAGCCAACCATGGTCGAAAAGGTATCGGCCATTTTCACGGCCAGTTGCGGGCTGACCTCACCGTCGAAATCATCAATGATGCCGATACGCAGCGAGTGGATCGTTCCCAGTTCATCCAGCAGGAGTTCAGAGGCGCCCTGACGAAGATGTTGCAAGGCTGCGCGCACATGCACCAGATAGGCGTGACCACTTCGAGTCAGTTCCATCGGGCGTCGGTTATGCACCACGAGATCGTGGCCCAGTTCGGTTTCAAGCTGCTTCAATTGTTGCGAGGCGGCGGGCGCCGACATGTTCAATCGGCTTGCCGCCTCCTGCATCGATCCGGTACGAGCAAGCTCATCGAGCACTTCCAGTGCTCGAAGGTTCACGGTGTCGCTGATCTTGGTGGCCATGGTCAGGATTCTACCGTGCAAATTTCCTGTTTCCCAACCAACGGAGATCGTTAAAGTGAAAAAAAAGCAGAAAGGTACTTGCCTTATCGGCACTGGGGCTGGGGTTGACAGGAATTCTGTCCCCGGCCTACTCGGCGGACTTGGTTGTCGGACTCCAGAACTGGCCGTCAGCAGCGGCAACCGCTCACATCATCAAGGTAGCCATCGAGGAAAATCTGGGGCTGGAGGTTGAGCTCCAGAATGGTACCAATGCCGTCATCTTCGAGGCCATGGACAAAGGCTCCATGGACGTGATGCCTGAAGTCTGGCTCCCCAATCAGCAAAATCTCTACGATACATACGTCGCAGGCAAGGGCAGTGTCACACTGAATCAAACGGGTATGCCTGCCTAGCAAGGTTTGTGTGTTCCGGACTATGTCGCACAAAAACTGGGCGTCAAGTCTGTGGAAGACCTGACAGATCCGGACAAGTCGGTATTGTTCGATACCGACGATGATGGCAAGGGAAACATGTGGGTAGGGAACCCCGGAGATGCGTCGGGCAACGTGGAGAAGATCAAGGCCAAGTCCTATGGCTATGATCAGACCATGACGACTGATGTCTATGACGAGACGATCACCTATGCCAATCTGGATAACGCCATCAAGTCAGAAAAACCCCGGATAGGTTTTTGCTACAAGCCTCATTACATCTTCACCTTGCATAATATGGTGGTACTCGAGGAACCGGCCTATGACGAGTCCAAGTGGAAAGTGCTGCAACCCACTGATGATCCGGACTGGTTAGCCAAGTCGACAGCAGCGACTGCCTGGCCAACCGCCAATGTTCACGTCGGTTACCGAAAAGCACTGGAAGCTGACAAGCCAGAAGACGCAAACCTGCTGCGAAACATCAACTTCAGTGCGGGTGAGGTCAGTGCCATGACCTATGCACTGGTCGTCGACAAAGCGGAGCCCGAGATTTTTGCGAAGCAATGGGTAGCGGACCATCAGGATGCTGTCATTGGCTGGTTCACGCAGTAGGGCTGCGGGGCTTGTACATTGCCGAGAACGGTTGTTCCGGATGGGACAACCGTTCTCATGGATCACATTCGGGGTAGGTTCGCATGACTCAAGTTCCCATTCGGTTGAAGAACGTCTGGAAGGTGTTCGGTACCCGACACGCTGAAGCCATGACGGCCATCAATACGGCTGCACTGGATAAACTGGAAGTGCTGCAGCAGTTTGGTTGCGTGGTGGGCGTGCAGGATGCGAGTTTCGAGGTGGCTTAAGGCGAAGTGTTTTGCATCATGGGACTTTCCGGCTGTGGCAAGTCGACCCTGATACGAGATATCAACCGCCTGATCGAGCCGACGGCCGGCACCATTGAAATCATGGCGCGGGATATCGGCAGCTTGTCTGCCAGGGAATTGCGACGATTGTGTGCAGAACAGATCGGAATGGTCTTTCAGCATACCGCGCTGATGCCTCACAGGTCGGTGCAGGACAACATTGCCTATCCGCTCGAGATCAGAAAGATGCCCAAATCCAGACGGTGGGCAATTTCGGAAAACGTTCTGAAGATGGTTGACCTGGTGGGTTATGAATATCGGCTTCCAGATGAATTATCGGGTGGCATGCAGCAACGGGTGGGTATTGCCCGCGCACTGGCGTCGGATCCCGGCATTCTGCTCATGGATGAGCCGTTTTCGGCCCTTGATCCCTTGATTCGGCGGCAGCTTCAGAATCAGTTCAGTGACCTGGTGGCACGCTTGCAGAAGACGACAGTCTTCATAACCCATGACCTGGATGAAGCGATTCGTATCGGGCATCGCATCGCCATCATGAAAGATGGTGCGATCGTTCAGATAGGGACGCCGGAGGAGATCGTATTGAATCCGGTCGACGACTATGTCAGGGCGTTCGTGCAGGGAATTTCCAGGCTGGGTCTGGTCAAGGCGAATTCAATCATGCAACCGCTCGACAGCTGGGGCGGGGCACTGGACGGGGCACCCCAGGCAACCACAGAGACAAACCTCGATCAGTTGATTGACTGTTCGCTGGAGAGCGATCTGCCGGTGGTCATTACGCATGACAGTCAGGCGGTAGGAATTGTCACCCGCGAGGCACTGCTTCGCGGAGTTCAGGGAGCCAAGGCATGACAGACACACCGATAAAAGCGGTCTCGGACGTAGAGGTAGACGAGCGGGCGCTGGACGAATCAGTCGAGCGATTTGCAGTGCGCCGCGGAGAATACTACAGCCGTGCCTTTCGCCGTATAGCATGAATCCACCGCTCCCGTGCCGTTGACCTTCAACGTGGCCGCTGCGTTGTTGGGACCTGTCTGGGAGGCCATACGTGGTGTCTGGGGCTTGTTCTGGAGCATGCTGCCGCAGCCATTGCCGCCGGGCAAGATGCGTCCCGCTTCGAAACCATGGCGACCAATCTGGCCCGTGCAGCTGACAAGAGTCAGGCCGCGGCCGACGCTGCTTCATCAGAATCCGTGACAGTACTGTTGACGGGACTGGGACTGCTGATTGCCCTGCGAATCTTTCAGGGCCTGTTCGCCAATATCGTCTATGAAAAACAGTATTCACGCTGGCATGTCGCGCCGCAATACACAGAATCAGGCGTCCACCCGCGTAACTGGATTCTAGGTGTGCTGCTCATACTGGCGGTTACACCCTTGACCATATACCAGTTCACTGCATCAGAGCCCGCTGAGGTCTTGTCGCAATTTCCCGCTGATCGTGCCAATTTTACAGCCACGTCCGGTTGGATCGAGACTCGCATTGATGCGGCAGCCATGGCTGGCAGCGGTGCTTTCGATTCGGTTGTTGACACTGTCCGGACTGTGCTGAACGCCCTCACTGTCACTTTGAGTGGAGCACCCTGGCCGGTAGTAATGCTGGTTATCTGTGAGGTGGCCTGGCGAGCGGCCGGTCCTCGCGTTGCTATCTTCACGGCTGCCTGTATAGGCTATACGGCTTACTTCGGATACTGGGAATTGGCCATGGAAACCGTGGCTCTGGTCGGGGCATCGGTTTTCATCTGTGTCGTACTCGGCATTCCATTCGGCATCTGGTTTGGCAAGTCAGAGCGTGCCTACCGGGCGGCAGAGCCGATACTGGATCTGATGCAGACCTTGCCGGCCTTTGTCTACCTGATTCCCATCGTGGCAATTTTTGGCACCGGTAATCCCCCGGGCATCCTGGCCACCATCATATTCGGCATGCCGCCACTTATCCGCCTGACCGCGCTGGGGCTCAGAGGTGTGTCAGAAAGCATCAAAGAGGCCGCTACCGCTTTCGGAGCCTCACGTTGGCGATTGCTGATGGATGTGGAAATTCCTCTGGCTTTACCGTCCATCATGACGGGCGTCAATCAGACTATTCTGATGTGCTTGTCGATGGTGGTGATCATTTCGTTGATCGGCGGTGGAGGACTGGGCAAGGTGATTCTCGAAGCGTTGTAATACGCCGCCAAGGGGCCGGGTCTGATGGGTGGGATTGCCATCCTGTTTGTGGCCATGGTCATGGACAGAATTGTGCAGGGAGCGTTTCGGCGCGGCAAACGGAAGTCATCGTGACAGTGCAAGTAGGACAGGCGGTGGGCTGACTTGCCTTTCGATCCGACGTAGGTCGTGAAGGCGAGCTTACTGTTCCCAGAACCACTTCCAGCATTCTTGCTGCAAGGCAATTTCAATCAGCAGGGCATCCGGGTGATCGCGTACTTTCACCTTCGTGACTACGCCTGTCGAGAAAGTGTCAGTATTTCAACAGCACAAAGGGTTTACGAGTTACTGGAGCTTCGCGGCCTGATCGAATCACGGTTCCGTTCCGGTTACTATCTGTCTGGTACAGGGCAGCCGCATTCCACTGATCGACGATCCTTCAGCCTCACTCAATCGCGTCAGCTCCATGCGCACACACACACACACACACACACATGCAGCAAGCCATAGGAGAATACTTTTCAGCAGAATGCCGCGTGTCTCGCCCCCGTGGCGGATTCATGCTGTGGGTTGAGCTACCGACTGGTTGTTGCGGTATTGAGTTGGCGAATTTCGCCCTGCGCGAGAACATCGCGCTATCGCCGGGTGTCATGTTCTCGCATCGAGGTCACTACACAAACTGCATAAGACTTTGCTACAGCGGCTATAACAGGAATGAGCACGAGGTCTCTATCAAGGTACTGGGCAACTGGCTAACATCGAGGGCAATCAGTTCATAGCCTGCAGAGCGCTATGCTTGCCGTCACCGGGTATTCGTACCGGGTCGTATCCGGATAGAGGCTTCGATGCGCGCATTTCATCAAACACAGAAGCAGCCGGATGGTTTCCTGGGACCAGGATCATCTCAGGTCCAATCTACCGGAACCAGTTTGGTTCTCAGCTAGTTAAACGGATGAGAACGTGTCCACCTCCAGGTCGGTAAAGATTCGAGGCTCAATGGCGGCTTGTGCAGAAATCCAGTTATACGAATTATATTTCGCTGTAGAAAATGTATGACAGCAATGTGCCTGGAGCAGACAGGCTACAGAAACTGATCAGACGCATCCATCTTCAATGACATAGGGTATTTGCCATGCATCAAGTGTTTATAGCGTAAAGCGCAGGTGCTTCAGAGGTAACTGGTGGCGCAAGCCTGTCCCTGATCCCGCCGTGACAATAGTCCGGGACAGGCTCGCCACAATATACACGTTTAGACTCATCGGGGCCGAATGTCGACCGGGTCCCACCAGCACTGGTGCCTGCGTCTGAACGGTGGTGAATATCCTGCCCTTGAGCATCGACAACGCGGAAGCGGTAACACTCAGGTGATCGTGTGCGCACGGTGTTGAAGGATTCCTTGTCACTACGCAACCCTTTCTCAACATCGAACTGGCTTATGTCTGCAGCGTGTTGCTGCTGTACAAACTGTTCATGCAACCGCTGATCATTGCCTTCGACACGTTGAATGGTGTAGCCGCCTTCGTGAACCAGGGCGTGGTGTGATTAGCAGATAGACACCCCATTCAACACAGAGGTGGTGCCACCATCGGCCCAATGCCGGATATGGTGGATGTGCAGATGGTGTGATTGAGTACAGCCAGGCCATACGCAGTGTTGATCACGCTCCCTGATGGCACGCGCCATGGTGCTGGGCCGTATTTTTGATTTGCGGCCGATATCAACCGGCTCGCCGTTTGCCGTCTTGTTGATCGTCAGATTGCAATCACAGGCAATGCGTCTTGCTGTTTCACGGGCAATGGGGTCTGCACCCTTCATCACGCTTGCGCGCTTTGACGGATTGCTGCCGACAATTCTGATGCATCGATCGGCACAATGACCTGATACCGATCGGCGGTGGCGATCTCCCGCCCTGCACTCTGCAGACTGGTCTCTGCCATCACACAGCCGCTTGACATCCGATACGGAGGCATCCAGAGCGGCATGGCATAAGGTTCTTTGATTGTCCGCATCGGCCACACGAGAAATCAGGCGGACCTTGGACCAGGAGAGCTTGCCTGCTCTGAAAAGAGCCTTGAGTATTGGCAACGTGCGGTAGCTTGCGCCCTACACGCAGGTACTCCCAGCCCGATTGTATGCCAACGCCGATTTCAAGATTCATCCAGCGGCATGGCTTTGCCTTCTACAGGCTCTGAGGTACTATCGATACACGCCATGGCCAGACGAATTTTCTGGCCAAACTGTTCACGTTCCTGTTGATCGAATGAAGGCATGCCAAGTGGGATTCGGCGGCCGGATTTGCCAACGTTAACGTGCTTGAATCATCTATGATGCAGTGCTCCATTTACACTTTGAATATGCCATCGCCAAGCTCGAAAGACAAGCGTAATTTTGTACAAATATATAGCTTATGAAACGTGCTCCAAACTGTGATAATTGGATGGTCAATTGGAGCTGAAGTTTAACTTTCTGCGCTCATGCATCAGGGCGTAACTAAGGATTGGAGTTCCTGGGTGTTTCGTCTGGAATGTGCTTGGTGCGGACCTTGATACCTCGGGAAAACTTAAGTATCGATTTAGGGCGGCTGTGGATTTGGGTATGAAGATAACCGCCACCACACGATTTCGCGATCTTGCAGAGAACATCAGTGGCAGATGCCTGCGGACCAGGAACGGAAGTACGCAAGTTAGCCTTAATGAGACAAAACGCGACGATAGTTTGATGCAGTTGTAAGTACGAGAAGCGTCTCTGGCATTTGATATTCTTGGGTTACCAAGCTCAAGAATTCCACTACCAAGAGGTCACTCCCCGTGAGATTAAGGAGAACAGATTTACAGCGTCGAATCAATGGCAAACTGACATTCAGAGCCTTTGATGACGACTGTCCAGTTACGCTGGATTAGAGTTGTTGCGCATCAGTTGTCGCCGAGTGTTACTGCCAAGCCTGCTTCGGCAACATGCGATCAAACACTTGCCGGGCACGGATTACGGCAAGGTATCCATGATTCTGCTCGTTCTGGCTTTGCTGTTCAGCGGCGGTCGGCGGCTCCGGTGCATCAATAGTCTGAGCGGTGATCCCATCGTCGAACGATTCTGTTCGTTGAGGCAATTGCCCAGTCGCGCAGCGTGGCTCGATGGATGGGACAATTTGACAACGATTCGGTGATTGGTCTTCGACGCGTAAACGAAGAGCTGGTTGGCAGCATGATCCCGTCTATGGAACTGACGCGACTGACGATCGATATCGATGGATCGGTGCTCTCCACAGGATTACAAACCAAAGGAGCCAAACGTGGATCCAACCCGCACCGCCGCAAAGTACCCAGCTACTATCCGATTAGTGCCTATGAGGCCAACAGCGGCCTGATGCTTGGGGTGCTAAACCGATCAGGTAACGTCCATGGCGGCAAAACCTAGCCAGCTTTCATTCAGAGTATTCTATATCAATTCCAGCGCAGTACGCACCGGAAGGTCCATCCGGGAAATCCGCATGGATGGTGCCTTCCCGATGACGGTCACTACGAATACAGTGCGGTGGCCAGCAACAAGTCTTTATCTGGCAAAGCTTTGTGGAAGTTCATGAACGGCCGCGGCACTCACGAGAAAGTTTACGGAGAACTGAAATCCGGTTTGCCTTTGTCGCCGTTCCCATCCAAAGCTACCATGCAAACAGCGCTTGGCAGCTGCTGAACCTGATGGCCTTCAACATCAATCGGTCCATGCAAGCCACTGCCAACGGTGTGAAAAGAGCGCGCACTCAAAAGCGAAGAACACTACTGCGGTACAAGCCTATCAACACCCTGCGCCAACGGCTGATTCATCGTGCTGGATTGCTGCTCAATGTGTCAGGAAAGGCCATGCTGGATCTGGGAGCAAACGACACGGTACAGTAGAGCTTTGTCAGTTGGCAGACGAACCTTCAAAAGGCAGCCTGATTTTTGTCCCATCAAGGTTAGTACAACTGTCTTTTCGCATAGTCTGCTTTATGCCTTACACCGTACTGTTGTATAAATCTAGCTTGATGGATCAATGACAGCTGAGTCTCCACAAAAGCGGATGTTCGCAGTTCGAAAAGTCTTTCACTTGACATAACCCAAGTGTTGCTCTTGTGGAATGGAATCGCCAATGAACCACCATGTGGTTTCTTGGTGTGCATCGGAGAATGAAGTTCTGTTTCTTTGCTCAGGCCCAATTATGGGCGCTCTTATTACTGACTGAGGAGGTCGATAATAATGAATAAATCGAAAGGATTAGTTTTTACTTCGCTCTTGGCGCTGGCATCGCTGCAAGTATTTGCAGACAATAGCAACCAGTGCAGCGCGCTACCGAGTCACCAAGCACTGCAAGCGGCCTTAGATACTGCAGTCGCGGATGAATCGAGTGGACTCAATTTCGAAATGTGGGCAACACTCGTCAATCGCGACGGCGTAGTCTGCGCAGTAGCGTTTTCCGGGAGCGATCGTGGTGCGCAATGGCCGGGAAGTCGCGTGATCTCAGCTCAAAAGGCGAACACAGCGAATGCATTTAGCCTCGATGGCCTAGCTTTATCGACGGCGAATCTTTTCTCGGCGGTTCAGCCAGGAGGCAGCCTATTCGGTTTGCAAGACAGTAATCCAGTAGATACACGAGTCGCGTACAAAGGACCATCTAAAGCGTACGGCCAACGAAACGATCCGATGGTCGGCGAAAAGATCGGTGGAGTGAATGTATTTGGAGGTGGCTTAGGGCTTTACGATGCCGGACAGATCGTCGGCGCGGTCGGTGTAAGCGGAGATACATCGTGTGCGGATCACCACATTGGTTGGAGGGTGCGTAACAACCTGGGGCTAGACTATTTCGGCGGAACTGGCGGAACTGGCGGAGTGAATGGTGATGCTTTGCGTCCGGATAATATTATCTATGACATCACACAAAATCCATCGGGCGGCACGGGCGTCAGCGCTGGCGGTTTCGGACATGCGACATGCCTCAATACAGGTGACCAAACGCTTCTTCCTCCGGTCAACTGAGGGGTGAGCTAGGGCCCGAAACGTCATCGGCCACCTAATCGGTACGCGTCTCCACCCTTAAGGGGTGGAGACGTTTTATACTCAGTATCTCATTTTCATGTGCCGAATCGGGTCAATACTAACGTCGGCTCAAAGTCGACAGCACGCATTTCAGAAACTGGTAATCTGATAACTGCGACGGTCTGCAATGAGGACAAGCAGTCAAAAGCTCGAATCCGGTATTTCCTGATTGTGGGTCAGAAACGTCCTCGGAACAGACCGTCGATGAGAAAGTGGCTCGGCACCTGGGTGCAGCCGCAATGGGCCGAAGGCGAGAGTGATTCTGGGCCTGAGATGGTCACAAACAGCTGACTTTAGAGGGTCCCGGTCCTACAAGTTTTGAAAGTCGCAAATCATGGGCCAGGAGCTTCAGAGAATCTGATAGCTCCAGTGCCTACTTTCCAGGATCATGCACTGGAGGTTGCGACCAGGATGATGTCGAATTCAACCAGCATCCACGGCCCCTCTGCCGACCCACTCAATTTGAATCCTTGTTCGGGAAACGTGCCGGCTGGCTGTGGTTGATACTGCATGATAAGGTCATCTCGCACACCGAAAACGGTGTCCTGATCCAGATAGTCGTCATCTGACGGGAATACTTCAGTGACCAGAGGACGGAATCCTTCTGCCTCGACAATATAGTGCAAGTGCGATGGCCGCCAGGGATGACGTCCGGTTGCCTTGAGAATATCCCCCACAGGCCCGTCGGTTGGCACCGTGTACGGCACAGGCTTGACTGTCGTGAAATAATAGTTGCCGCCCTGGTCTGCCGTGAATTTTGCGTGGAAGCTGAATTCGTCCTGATCCGGATCCTGGGATGAATACATTCCATTGGGAGCGGTTTGCCAGATATCAATTGTGGCACCACTCACCGGATTGCCGTGTACATCCAGAACACGCCCCTTGACCATTACCACGTCGCCTCCGAATTCACCGCGCAGATCGCTGCCAAGCGCATAGTCTGGCGGATTGGATACATGAAACGGCCCAAGTACACTGGAGCTGGTACCTACTGTGGGCGAATGCATCATGTCGACCAGGGACGAAAGTCCAAGCACATCCGACAGCAGGACGAATTCGTCTCGCTGTGGTGTCGTGATTCTGCCGGTAGCGCGTAGAAACTCAAGGCCCTGTTGCCATTCCGTGTGAGTAATTCGGGTTTCCCTGGCAAAGTCATGCAGATGTCTGGTAAGGCTGCTCATGATCTCGAGCACGCGCGGATCGGTGTCTTCTCCGAAGTAGCTGAGAAACGTGTCGGTGATGTTGTCTTCGGTAACGTTGCGCATACGAGTGCCTCTACGGGTTTAACAGTACAAGACTGATTTGTGGGTAGCGAATCAGAATGATCAACACCAGCAACATGACGAAGGCGAACGGCAGTGCTCCGAGAAACACATCTTTCAGGGTGATTCGATCGTCGTTGAGGGTAGCCTTGATGACAAAACAACTGATGCCGAGCGGTGGTGTTAACAGGCCTATTTCCGCACCGACCACCGTCACGATACCAAACCAGACGGGGCTCAGGCCGAGTGGTTCGATCAACGGCAGGAACAAAGGAACCACGATCAGAATGATCGATGCTGTATCCAGCAAGGTTCCGAGAAACAGCATCATCGCGACGTAGATCGTCATGACAACGACGAATGAGAATTGATTGGCAGCAATCCAGTCGGCCAGCTCGTTGGGCAATCCCGCCAGTCCAAGCATGCGGCTATAGATGGAAGCAGCGGTAATGAGAAAGAGTATGGATGCGGTGATGTGCCCGGTTTCCAGCAGCGCCTCCCAGAAAGTCTCCAGCGTCATGCGGCGCTGGATCAGAGAGATGATCAGTCCGAAAAATGCTCCAGCGGCGCCAGCTTCCACCGGAGTCAACCAGCCAGTGTAGATGCCGCCAAGCACCAGCAATACAAGACTGAAAAGCGGAGCCGTACGATAGAAGATTTCCAGCATCGTCAGACTGTCGGCATCGTCCATGGTACGTCCGCCGATAAACCCGGGTGCAAATCGTCCTGCAGCCCAGATGGCTATCAGATAGGCGCCCGCCAGTAACAGGCCCGGTACCACGCCGGCAAGAAACATGTCACCGACCGACTGCTCGGCAACCAGAGAGTAGATGATCAGCATGGCCGACGGCGGGATGATCATGCCCAGCACAGAAGAGCCTGCCACCACTCCAACAGCAAACCGCGGATTGTAGTCATACCGGAGCATCTGCGGTACAGCCACCGTCGAGAAGACAGAGGCAGAGGCTATGGATGAACCTGTGACCGCCGCAAAAATAGCGTTCGCGCCAACGGTTGCCATCCCGATACCACCGGTTATCTTGCTGAAGACCGCATTCATGACTTCGTAGATATCGCGTCCCATACCTGCCTTGGACACGATCAGACCCATGAAGGTGAACAGGGGCACGGTTGCAAATGTGTACTCCATGACGCTGTCACTCAGCGCTATTTTCAACAGATTGACAGCCAGATCAAAATTATCACGCATCAACCAGATGGATACGAATGACACCATGCCCAGTGCCACGGGTATATAGAGGCCCAGGTAGATGAGAAGAACAATGGCGATAACCGACGCCGTACCGAGTTCGAAGGGTGACATGCCAATCAGCTCGCAGAGTCTTCAGTGGCATCAGCAATGCCGATGGGTGCGTCGGGCCTGGCACTCACGATCTTGATGATGAACAGCAGAGCGCAGAGTGATCCACTGGCGAGTATCACGAGTTTTATCGGCCACCAGGGCGCTGTGAATACACCAGGCACACCAAAATAATCCTGTGATGCCCACATCTTGAGAAATTCGGGCCATATGGCGTACGCCACCAGTGTCATGAAGATTGCCGCCACAGTATCAACCGCTCGCTGCAGCCACAGAGCCAGAGTAGGCATACGCATGCCAATCATCAATAGAAAACCATCCGATCGAGTGAGGCGACCCACACGAACGACGTCGGGAAGCTGCAGGAAAACGATGAAAACCAGAGAAAACTGAACCACCTCGACCGCACCCATGAAAGGTGCGCCGAAGAAACCACGCGCGACGACGTCATAGTTCACGACCAGCACCAGAGCGAGAACGGTCAGAGTGCCCAACGCATTGGCGCCCATGGATACACGCTCGGCAATGACCGTGATGTGGCGCCATGAGGACGCCAATGCGTTAGACATATATTCCCCGATTTCGTTGTAACTACCTGGTCAAAGATCAGCAGCCCAGTCGCGAACAGGTGTGAAGCCAGCAGCTTTGAGTTTGCCAAGATAAGCCTTGAGCATGTCGGAGCCTGGCTCACCCTTTTCATCCAGGCCCTTGGCCCACTCTACGGCAATGTTCGGCATGGCATCTGCCCAGGCCTTGCGCTCTGCTGCGTCCATCTCGATGATGGTTCCTCCAGCATCCACGTATTGCTTGCTGCTGGCAGCTGCACGGTCCATGGCGACGCCTGCGACATGATCCCGATACTCTGTAGCCACTTCCTCCAGTACGGTCTTGACCTCATCAGGTAACTTTTCCCAGTAATCGGCGTTGACGGTCACCGTCTTGGTATTGACAGCGCCCAGGTCCGCCTTGAGCATGTAGGGAGCTACTTCTGCAATTTTGAAGGTACTCGCTGCTTCCGGCCACAGCATGGCCTGATCGACAAGGCCTGTCTGCAGCATGCTGTAGAAATCCGTCAACCCGCCACGCACACCGACAGCTCCGGGGATACCCTCCAGATACCGCAGATTCATGCCAGCCCCGGCAACCTTGTCCCCTTCAATGTCCGCAAGCGAATTGACAGCTTCCTTGCCAAAAAGCTGGTAGGTGTCCAGAACCACACCGGTGGCCAGATACACTTGATTCTGTGCTGCGAATTCCTTTTGCATGGTTGGAAACTCCCGCGCGATTTCATCCACGGCCTTGGCCACTGCTCGGGCGTCTGCGGCGACGAACGGGGTTACCGCCGCCAGGGCCTGACTTGTTAATTTGGACGAGTGGAAGATGGTCGTCACGATGCCGATATCTCCCAGGCCAAGTTCGATACCTTCCAGTACTCCCTTGGGTTTGACAATGGCCCCGCCATAGCTTTCCTGCCAGCTCATTTCATAGTTGCCCGTCTCGGCCAGACGTTTGTTCACTTCCGGAATGAAGAAGTTGCTGAATTCCTGCACCCACATGGCTTTTGCAGGATAGCCGTCTATGACAACCGCCTGAATGGTCTCGGCGGCAAGTAGAGGCTGCACAAGGCAGCTGGACAGGGCAACACCGATGGTGCCGACAATCGTATGTAGTTTCATGAGATCGATCTCCTGGCTGGGTTTATAGGTTAAACGCGACTGGCGGTCCAAGGTAGTGGATAGACCGCTAGACGAAGGAGCACGCTTGCTCAAACGAAAACCGGGGCAAACGCTGGAAGATGGCGGACTCATCGGCATAGCCGAGATTGCACAGAAAGTTGGACCGCAATGACGTGCCTGCAAAGAACTCATTGTCGACGATCTGATTCGAGAACCCGGACATGGCACCGACATCCAGACCGAGCGCGCGCGCGGCTATCATGAAGTAGGCAGCCTGCAACGACGAATTGCGGAATGCCGTGTCATGACAGTGCTGCTCCTTGCCTTCGAATAATCCGCGTCGGTCTTCATGCGGGAAAAGAAATGGCAGCTCTTTCCAGAACTCAACATCAAACGCGATAATCACTGTAACCGGCGCATTCATCATCTTGCTGATGTTTTTTTCCTTCAGCGATGTTGCGAGTCGCAGTCGGGCTTCCTCGGACTTGATGAAAATGAAACGGGCAGGGCAGGTATTCATGCTGGTAGGACCCGCCGCGGTAATTGCATACAGTTCTCGTAACGTCTCCTCTGACACTGGTCTGTCAGTCCACGCATAGTGCGATCGCGCAGATCGCAAGATGACATCAATTGCCAGCGGATCCAGTCGTGGCATCAGTGCGCGCAATGCGCGCACGCTCGCCTGTGCGGACTCGGGAGTTGTGTGGTCGTTGTGTTCGGGAATGCTGGACATCAGGCTGACCTCTGCTGTTCGGCGGTAGTCACCGGTTGTGATAGTGTCATCGAATAGTGATATTTGATGGAAGAGAAAAATGCCTGCATGGGATGACTACAAACAAGCCGCACGAGCACGTGGATCGCTGGCTCTTGAACTGTACGTTGTCGAGACGACACCGGTGAAGCCAGAGCTACTAGCGGACGCATTACCTGCGCATCTGCGCTATCAGGTTGAACAGGAGCAGTGCGGCGTGCTGGTCTTCGCCGGGCCGCTGTCGGATGAAACCGGTGAGCAGATGCATGGTAGCGGTTTGGTTATTTATCGAGCCGAATCGATGCAGGCAGCGCGTGCCATTGCGGATGCTGACCCCATGCACGCAGCTGGTATACGCACCTATACGCTGCGCAAGTGGCTCGTCAATGAAGGGGGCTTTCAGCTGGAGGTGAAGGTGTCAACGCAATCGGTTCGCCTGTGATAATTCGGCCTCCGGCACGCGGACACCACACCGCACTGACTGTCGATTGCTTTGTTTATGAAAAATCGATAATCTCACGTAAATGAATAAAAATTCGATCCTACATCCTGGCCGTGTGCCTGCTTCAGACGGTTCATCAACCCAGAGAGCGTATCTGGCACTGCGGCGTCTAATCATCCAGGGTGAACTCAAGCCCGGCGAAAAGCTGAAGATTGACGGGCTCTGCAAGCGCCTCGATACCGGGGCGTCGCCTGTGCGCGAGGCGCTCAGTCTGCTAGCCTCGGGTCACCTTGTGCAGCGCGTTGACCAACGAGGATTTAGGGCGTCGCCGATC
>RCMY010002538.1_pt1 | contig 16531 bp, 14 predicted proteins | sample 2041341 | NCBI WGS metagenome assembly RCMY01 (sample SAMN09708234, study PRJNA481090) | Marine sediment metagenome, whole genome shotgun sequencing project. | reverse complement strand
TGTCCGACCTGACGGCTCTTTCCCTGTCATAGCGACGTGGTTGTTGCCGCATGCGGGTGGCCGGTCCAGCCAGATCGTTTGATTCCTCGGCCTTAGCCACCGAATTCTGTCAGTCACCGCTTGAAGGGATCGTCCAAATGGACGCGCTCATCCTTGGCCGTGGCAAGGTTCGCTTGCCTCATTGCGCGTCTCCTTTTGCCGCCGCCTCCAACGCGGCCACGTCGATCTTTACCATTTCCACCATTGCTTCCATCACCCGCTTGGCCTTGGCCCGGTCCGCATCGGCCAGAAGTTGGGGCAAGATGCGTGGGGTGACCTGCCAGGACAGGCCAAAGCGGTCCTTGATCCAGCCGCATTGGACGGGCTCGCCACCATCGGACAGCGCCTCCCAGTAGCGGTCGACCTCGGCCTGATCGGCGCAATCGATGGAAAGTGAGATCGCGTCGGTGAAGGGATGCCCCGGCCCGCCGTTCATCGCGATAAAGCTGCGGCCCGACAGCGTGAAGGCGACCGTGATCACGTCGCCCTCCTTGCCTCCGGGATAGTCCATCGTGGTGCGGGTCGTCTCTTCGATCTGACTGTCGGGGAAGAGGCCGGCATAGAACTCCGCCGCCTCCTCGGCTTCATTGCCGAACCATAGGAAGGTCGCGATTTTCTGTGTCGTTGCCATGATAGGCCTCCTTGTGCCAGCATATGGGTGATATCAGATCTGGTAGAACCGCAGCGGTTTCGTGTCTTCACGTGCGACAACGCCTTTGGCTTCGAGGTCGAGCTGCACGGCCTTCATCCACCATCCGGCTTTTGCGCCGCCCGGAAACAGCGTGTCCGGCAGTTTCGCAAGCAATCTCTCTTTTAGTTCTGCCGTTGTCGCACCCGGTTCGGCCTGCGGTATTACAGCGAGATACGCTGTCTTCATTGCCTCGTATTTATCCTTGGCAACACGCTCGACACGCCCCGGACGATTTACATTTTCGATCTCGATCTTGCCTGATGACTCAGCCATTCGGTTGCCCTCGCAGAGTGTCGATCTTGTGGGTCTTGAATCCAAGGGCCGCCCACACGGTCAGCGATTTCGCCATGAAACGGACCCCATGTTTCCTCGCGATCGCAATATCGTCGTCGAACTCAAGCCCATCCCTTCGATCCTGCGTCATGGTGCGCCTTCCTTGCGCTTGCCAACGAACATCACCTTGGCGCCCTGCGGGTCGTCGGCCTGGATCATCCAGTCGCCTTCATCGCCCGGCAACTCGATTGGACCGTGCGTGATGGTGCCGCCGCCGGTCTCGATGGCAGACTTGGCTACATCGATATCGGGCACCATGAAGGCGAAGTTCCACAATGGCGTGCTGGCGGCATCGCCGTTCATCATCGCGCCGATCTCCGTCCCGCCGTGGCTGATGAAAGTGTAGTCGCCGCGTTCCCCCATCGGCATCGCGCCGGTCTTGGTCCAGCCGAAAAGTTTGCCGTAGAATTTCAGGGCTGCGACCTGATCGCTCGTCACCAGCTCGTTCCAGCCGCAATGCCCAGCCTTCATCGGCGCGAAGGCGGTGCTGTCGGCGTCGCTGTCGCCGCGCATCAGGTAGAAACGCGCGCCTTGCGGATCGGCGACGAAGGCAAAGCGACCGACGCCGGGGATATCCTGTGGCTCCATATCGACGCTGCCGCCCAGCGATTTCACCTTCGCGGCTGCCGCATCGACGTCCGCGACGCCGAAATAGACCGCCCAGATCGGGACGAATGGCGCAGCCTTGGGCGCCTTCATGACCCCGCTGACGCCCTCGCCATCAGTCGCCGCGAAGGTGCGATAGTCGCGGTCCATGCCACCTGCGGGTTTGTCAAAGGCCCAGCCCATCACCGCACGATAAAAGTCCTGCGCCGGGTCGGGCGCGTGTGACATCAGTTCATACCAGATCGGGGTTCCGTCCTTGTTGGTCATGGTTTTTCTCCTTGCCGTCCCATTTGGAAAATCGGTGTAAAGCCTCCGAATATCATCCGCTCCATCGCGAATGGCGGATCGGCGGGCGGTTTCATCCGCTCGTCATGTTCCATCTTCCGCTCGGCGGCGTCGGCAGTCGCCCGGTCAGGCCAGACGATCCACGAAAACACCACAGTCTCGTCGTCGCGGGCCTGCACTGCGCGCTTGAAATCGGTGACCTTGCCATCGCGCACGTCCTCGCCCCATGCCTCCATCATCTCGATGGCGCCGTATTCCCTGAACATCCCGGCCGCGTCTGCTGCCATCTTTCGGTAGTCTTCCTTGCGGGCCGTGGGCACAGCCATGATGAATCCGCTGATGTAACTCATGTGTCTTACCCCTTGATTCAGTGTCGTTGTGTCATCTCCGGAGCTGCTCCGGCGTCAATCATCCAGCTTTGGATACCAGTCGGTCCCGCGTCCATCGGGCGTAGTGTCGAGGATATTCCAGAGTGGATTGGGATCGGGCGCGCCATGCGGATCCTGACCCGGATAGGCGACCTCGGTGCCACCCTCGCCGCTGTAGAAATGGCGGACCTCACCGTCCATTTTACGAAAGACGGTGTAGGCCGGCATGTCGGCATCGCGCTCGCCCACATAGTCAGCAGTGTAGTCGCCAGACGGGCCGGAATAGAACGTCAGCCCGGTCCATTCACGCGCCTTTGCGTAGGCCAGAATGCGGTCAATGGGCGAGCGGGCGATGACGGCCAGCGCCACGCGCTGTTCGATGTGCCGCGCCTCGCCGTCCCACGCATCGAGCATGGCCGAGCACATCGGGTAGCCCTGCTTGCGGCCGGGTCCATACATCATCGAATAGAGGGCGAGCGTATCGTGATCGCCGAACATTTCGCTCAGCTTCATTGGCCCATCCTTGCCCTCGAACGCATAATTTTGCGGCATCTTGCCGCCCGGCGGCAGGGCGCGGCGCTGGGTCGCAACGTGCTGAATATGGCGGCGTAACTCGATCTCTTCGGCCAGAAGGGCGGTGCGCGCAGTGCGGTAGGCGGCACTTTCATTCGGCCAGCTTGCCGTTGATCGCGCGGCAAGCTCAGGCGCAGAGGTCAGATTGTCTGTCATGGTCTTCCTCCGATTCTCTTGACAACTAAGTTGATATCAACTCATATTCAAACGTGTCAACAAATCCTCCCAAACACGCGACTTTCGGCATGACTCTGCGGGTCAGGGATTCGTGCCTGTGCCTGCATACTCAACGTGCCGCCCGCGCGGTCGCGCGTCGGTTCGACGATGCCCTGCGTCCCGTGGGTCTGAAAAGCGGCCAGTTTTCGCTGTTGATCTCGCTTAACAGGCCCGAGCCGCCGACGGTTGGATCGGTCGCGCAGCTGTTGGCGATGGATCGCACCACGTTGACGGCAAATCTCAAGCCGTTAGAGCGGCGCGGGCTGCTGAACGTGACACCTGACGACGAGGATCGCCGCGCCCGGCGGCTGACATTGACCGAAGATGGGCTGGCCCTGCTGGAACAGGCGATCCCGATCTGGATGAAGACCCACGAAGAAATCGAGCGCGTTCTGACTGGTGATTTTGACGCTCTTCGGTCAGACCTGAACGCGCTGGCAACAGTCGCGGTCGTCGAACCGGAAAGCCAGTCGTGACGGCAACCGGACGACATGTGATGGATTCGGGTGAACAAATACTGGGCTCAAGCGTCGCGGTTCCGCCAGCGAACTGTAGCGGCCCCGTAAATGGCAAGGGGCCCGTAAATTGCAAGGGGAATGGCAAGGGTCGCGCCACCATGTCAGTATCGCTTTACGGCTCTCCCGGATCTTGGCTGGTCTGTCCCCTTGCCGGGGCGGGTCCACCGCAGCGACGGGTCAGCCACGCTGCGAAAGCGTGACCGCTCTTGCATCTTGAAATCCGCGAATCTGATTGCCACCTCATTCAGGTAGTGTGATCGCGAACAAAAGGACGACCGACATGTTTACATGGTCAAATCCGGGTCGCCCTGCGCATCCGAAGGCGGGCCTCGCGACTGCGCTGCTGGTCGCGGGCGCGGTTCCGTTGACTGTCGCTGCGCAAGAGGCCGGGGCCGGTGAACTCGCACGCGTGCAGGCCAATGTGGCGGGGCGCGATTTTCAGGTGTTCACCTATCGTCCGCAAAACTGCGCCTCGCCCTCGATCCTTATGGTGTTTCACGGCAACGGGCGAGGGGCGCAATCCTATCTGAAATCGGCGCGCGAGCTGGCCGATCAAGGGTGTTTTGTCGTCTATGCCCCGCTGTTTGACGACGATCGTTTCCCGAACTGGAGCTATCATCGCGGCGGGCTGGTGCATGACGGCAAGATGCTGCCCGAAGACAGCTGGACCACGGATGTCGTCGATGATCTGGTCGACTGGGCGCGCGCTCAGGAAGGGCGGCCAGACGCCCAGAGCTATCTTTTTGGGCATTCGGCGGGCGGACAGTTCCTGTCGCGGGTCGCGGCCTATGATCTGCCGGATAATGTCGAGCGTATCATTATCGCCAACCCCTCGACCTATGTTCTGCCGACCGAGGACGAGGCAGCGCCCTATGGCTTTGGCGGCATTCCCGAGGATCAGGCCGAGCAATGGTTGCGCGCGTATCTGGCCGCACCCGTCACGATCTTTCTGGGATCCGAAGATACCGGAGCCAAGGATCTGACCATGAATCAGCAGGCTGTGCGGCAGGGGACCAACCGGGTTGATCGCGGGCAGCGCACGTTTGAGGCGGCCAAGCGCGCCGCAGCCCAGCATGGCTGGCCCTTCAACTGGGAACTGGTCTATGCGGATGATGTCGGCCACAGCGGGCGCGGCATGTTGACCGCTAAAGAAATGATCGAAGCGATGGGATTTTAGACCGGCCTGCGAACCGCGAATGACTCGTGATCAGGCGGTTCATGGGGCGGTTCCAGTTTTCAACAGGCCCACCGCTTGCACCAGTGCGAAGGCATGTATGCCGGCGTAGATCAGTCGTTCGCGCGTGTGGGCACGGCTCTCCAGCGGTGCGCTGGCCAGAACCCCATCGTGGCGCACCAGCCTGACCTGCGGTCCGCTCGCGCCCCATTGACGCGCAGCGGCCATCCCGCCCGCAGCCAGATGATCGATCACTTCGGGATCATCCGGTGTTTGGGACACCAGAATGACCCGGCCCGCACCGACCCGTTCAATCAGTTTCCGGCGGGCCGGATGCCGACTATCCAGCGTGAAGGGGCCACGACAGGCGCGTAGCAGCACGTCGATGCCGCGCTCGCTGACGGATCGATCCGTGGTGGGATCCAGTTGCAGTGCAGCGCCGTCGCAGCGCGCAAAGCCGAGGCCATAGTTGACGATGCGCCGCAGGGACAGCGCCGTTACCATCGCCTCTAGCGATGGATCGCGCAGCAGCATTGCAGGCGCGCGGGTTATGCGGCCCTCCGGCGGCTCAAGATGCGCGCCACCCAGCACGACACCTCGTTTCAGTGCCACGCCAACGCAAAACCCGGCCTCCTCCAACATCATCCCCGCTTGCTGGGCCGCTGACGCGGTGGCGCGGTCGCCTGCGAAAACCAGCGACGGAATAACGGCGTCCTGCGGCTCTGGATAGAGGCGTTCCAGAACCGCCTGAGCATTCCGAGGGTCTGTCACCTCGCGCGGAACGAGGCGAAGGAACGGAGTTGGCGAAGGATCGCCCAGATCAATGCCTGTGCTTGTCGTTTTGGCCGCCTCTGGCGTGGTGGGCGTGATTTGGGCCGGATGCACGTCGCCCGCAGTCGTATATGGGGCGACGTCGTGCGGCCGGCACTGGCGCGCGCCTTCTCCGAGGATAAGCTGCCCGTCCCAGATGCGCTGCGCGATGCCCTTGGCGGCTGCTGCCGCTTGCAGATCGTTGGTTCGTGCGTCCAGCCGCCTGCGCGCCGCGCGCGCCATCAGGCGCTCTTGCTCATCTGCGAAGGACTCGGCTCCCGGGATGGGCACGCCGGCAAGTTCGGCCAGCCCGATCAGCGCAACAGTCAGCGCGTCTCGCGACATCGGCGTGGATTCCCAGATCAGCACCATCGTGCCATCCGCCCTGGTATCCGTGGCACTGTAGCCGATTTCGCGGCCCTGGCCCATGATTGATAGAGCCCGCGTTTCAATCGCAAGCACGGCGTCCAGCAGTGTGTGAGAAATCGCCAGATCGTCGCCGGCGCGCGGTGCAGGAGCGACATTGGTCAGATCGTCGCGCTTTTCCGGCAGATGTCTGGCACCGAAAAACCTCTGAAATCCGTCCGCAGAAATGGAACTCAGCTTGCGTTTTGTCAATCCGCTCAGCCCACCGGGATCGATATCCGCCATGAGCACCGACCGGGAGTGAAACACGTTCTGACCGAGCAGGAGGTGTCTGCGCAGAATACGCGGGCTGTTTGTGACAATCTGAGACATGAAGCTACGGGTCCTGCGATGTTCATTTGCTAGAGTGTGTGTTGTCGGTCGTCAGCCCGGGTACCGGCGAAGCTTGCCTTGGCGGTGGTGCCGGACACCCACAGGGCAGTATTCAGTCCGCCGCGTCCGAAATGGTTTGGCACGTCGATTTCACGCGTCCGGGCATCATGCCCCAAGCATGGTTGAGTGCCACATTATTTCCACCAGGCAGGCGACGCGCCGCCGAGCGCTAAGCGGAGATTAGCCCGCCCCCCAAGCTCGATGCACATCGGTCCTAACATACGTCAGTGCGGGTACATCCCCCCGAAATTTAAAGTAAATTTCGCCAGTTGTGGTGAGTGGAGGTGCTGCGGCGGACAGTTGCGGCGATGGAGGCGCGCGCAGTTTTTTTCGGCGGGCCTCTACTGAATGACTGTCCTGTTTTGGGTACCGGGCGGCCCCGACAACGCGCTTACTGACTGCAAGAGAGTAACGACGAATTTTGACACGAAAAGCGAGACTGCCATGACTGTGATCTGTTTCGACGCCGACGCACCTGAAGGGCTGCGGTTCATATCGGGTGCTCACAAAATCAAAGAGCGCCGCACCCCACCTGACTTCTAAAACCCATCTGAACTGAGCGACCGCCCGACCAGCCATGGCAGATCGGGCGTGCGGTGAAATGACGTAACTCAACGGGGACATCTCATGGCTTATGCAATTCTGAGCAGACCGCGTCTGGCCAAGGTAAAACGCGCTTTCAGCACGCGCAGGGTGCCTGTCAGCGCAATGCGGGGCCTTATCACTGGCGATGATGTCCAGCCACGACCCGGCGACATCGTGCTGGCGCGGGTCGATGAACTGGGCAAACAGGAAAAGCTGGAGCTGACAGACGGCCGGCGCGCCTACATGTTTCCGGGCGACGAGATCATCGTCTGCTACGGCAACCGTTATGCGCCCGATCAGTATGAATCGCGCATCGGTCCTGACCTTTCGCCCTGCGATCTGGTGGCGGCGGGCGGCCTTGCCTCGATCGAGATTTCGCGCCGCATCGGTCTGCGCCCGCCGACGCAGATCACTCCGGTCGGCTTGGTGGTCGGCGCGGATGGCGAGCGTCTGAATACGATGCAATTCCGCGTCGATGCGTCCGAACAGAGGCCAGATATCCCGGCGATTCTGTCGCTCGGCACGTCGATGAACGCGGGCAAGACACTGACCGCCACGTCGCTGATGCGCGGCTTCAAGCGGCTGGGTTTCAAGGTGGCGGCGATGAAGATCACCGGCACAGGATCGGGTGGCGACATGTGGATCGTGCGCGATGCGGGCGCCGATGTGTCACTGGATTTTACCGATGCGGGCTATTCCAGCACGTATCTGGTCAGCATCCCCGAAATCGAGCGCGCGACCTATCGGCTGATGAACCACGCCGCCGCGCAGGGCTGCGATGTGGCAGTGATTGAAATCGCCGACGGGCTTCAACAGCTTGAAACCGCGCAATTGATCCGCAGCAGCAAGATATTGGATGTCACCATCGGCTCGGTCTTTGCGGCCTATGATGCGATGGGCGCAAAATATGGCGTCGATGTGCTGAGAGAGGCGCAGCATAACGTGCTGGGAATCAGTGGCCGGCTGGGCCGCTCGCCTTTGGGCGTGCGCGAGGCCGAGGATGCCACCGGCCTGCGCGTTTATTCCCCGTGGGATTTGCAGGAAGGTGCGATGGTGCCCGTTATGCGCGCCCGCGCCGTTGAGGCCGGAATTTCGATGGCGCATCCGTTCCTGGCGCGGCTGGCGCGCATGGCGATTCCGTCGAACGTGATGCTTAGCAATCTGGTGGCGATCGGCAGCGCATCGTCGCGGCCAGGCGGGGTCGGGTCGACCGGCACGTCGCTGGCGCACGATCTGCTTGAACGCGCGGCCTACCATGTGATGCAGCTGGAAGTGGATGCGCTGTGCGCTGCGCCCTTCGGATCACGCACGTCCGGGCGGCGCGACTGGCGCAACGGCTTTAGATTGCACGAATGGCAGACCGATTTCGGCCAGATCGACCTGCGCGTGCCCAAGCTGAGGTGCAACCGCTATGTCCCGTCCTTCTCGCAAAAGGTGACAGCCCCCGTCGCCGCAGTCTTTGCCGTGATCGAAGCCGAAATAGATGCCTTTGAAGCGGCAGTGTCCACGCTGGTGAGCGAGATGTTGACAGGCACCCGCCTGCGGCCCGGCGCGCTGGACGATCTGACGGCGGACCTTGCCGCGCAAATCGCCACCGCCCGTCGGCAAGGCCTGCCGCTCATGCGTACCGTGCAGGCACCCGAGCGGCCATTGTCTGCCACCATCGCGGCGGTCAATGAACGCTATTTCGACGAAGACGGCGGCTTTGCCGACGAACCGGCCTATCCCGGCGCGGGCTACGGTGAGGACAGGATCGACGCAATTGGCGCGATCTCGGACCGCAGCGGCCTGAACTGAGAGCGATAGAGAAGGGGGGAGCAAGCAATGGCAAAACGCAGAAAAGCCGGACGCGTCACCGCGATCACCAGCGCATGGCGTGCGTCACGGCTCGGATTGGCCTGTGTCGTGATCTTTACCGCGGTGTTCAACCTGCTCAAATTCGCCTCGCCCCTCTATCTGCTACAGGTGCTGGACCGGGTGCCGGCCAGCCGCAGTATCGAGACGCTGGTGATGCTGACCATCGCTGTGGTTGTCGCCATCGCCTGCGGCCTCGCGCTGGAGGTTGTTCGCCGCCGCATGATGGTGCGCTGGGGCATCTGGATCGAACGCCAGTTCGGCCCGCGCATGGTGCATCGCGGGCTCGCGGACGGTCGCGCGCCCGAGCAGGCGACGCAGATCAGCCGCGCTCTGGCCGATGTCAGCAAGCTGCGCCATTTCGTCACCGGTCCGGCGCTGTCATGGCTCGACGTGATGTTCGCGCCGCTCTTTTTCGCCGCCATCTTCCTTGTCCACCCCTTGCTGGGTGTCATCGGTCTGGGTAGCGTGCTGGTGCTGCTGGGCCTGGGGATTATCAATGACATTCTGACGCGCGAACCGCGCCGTGCCTCCAGCGACGCCTACAAGGAGGCCAACGCGCTGGTGTTGTCCGCCGAGCAGAACCGCGAAAGCGTCGGCGCACTGTCGATGGCGCCGATCCTGACCCAGCGTTGGCAGCGCACCTCGACCTCGCGGCTGGAAGAGCACGAGCGTATTGCGGGCCGTCAGGTATTGCTCAACACGATGATGCACGGCGTCGGGCGATTCCTGCGCATCGCGATGATCGCGGTCGGCATCTGGCTGGTAGTGCAGGGCTCGCTGACGTTGGGCGGGATATTCGCCGCGCGGATCATGTCGGGCTTTGGCTATTCGCTGGCCGAGCGCGCCGTGCGCAACTACCGCAATCTGCGCGAAACCAAAACGGCCTATGACGCCGTGAAAGAGCGCCTGACTGACGAGGATATCGCGCGCACGTCGCTGCTGCCCGGCACAATCGATGCGCCCATGGTGCTGCATGAGGTGAACTTTCGCCATCCGGGCCAGCGCACGGACCTCTATCGCCGCCTGTCGCTGTCGCTGGAATCGGGGCAGATGCTGGTGGTCAACGGCACCGCTGGCACGGGCAAGTCGACGCTGTCGCGCCTGCTGGTGGGCCTGTTGCAGCCGCGCCATGGCCAGATTCGGTTGGGCGATGTGACCATCGCGCGGCTGCCCGACTCCGTGCGCGCCGATCTGATCGGCTATATGCCCCAGCACACCGAACTGTTCAGCGGCACCATGCGCGAAAACATCGCCCGCATGGGCGAGGGCGACATGGAAAAGGTCGTCGCGGCGGCCAAGCTGGTGGGGATCCACGATATGATCGTCCATCTGCCCGATGGCTACGACACGCAGATTACCGGCGACACATTCGGAATGTCGGGCAGCGAGCGCAAGCGCATTTCCCTCGCCCGCACGTTCTATGGCCGCCCGCGTCTGATCGTGCTGGACGAACCATCCGCTAATCTGGACGCCGCCGCCCGGCGGATCATGGAAGGCGCGCTGAAATCGCTCAAGGCCAGCGGGTCGTCCATCGTCATCACCCAGTCGATCCATTCGACACAGATCACCCGGCTGGCCGATTGTTTCCTGATCCTTGGCGGCAAATCGCATGAGGTCACGCAGAACCTCGGCAAACAGGCCGCGCAAAAGGCCCGCGACCACCTGAGGAGCGTCACATGAGCACGCCTGTCGCCGATATACCCGATTGGGCACGCGCCCAGATTGAGGATAAACGCCCCTTCGGGCGCGGTCTGGGATTGATCGGATTTGCCATTATCGCGTTCTTTTTCGGCAGCTTCTATGTCTGGGCCTCCGCCGCGCCGATCGAGGGGGCCGTCCTCGCGCCCGGCGTCATCAACGTCGACACGAATGTGCGCAATGTGCAGCACCTCGAAGGCGGCATCGTCGATCAGATATTGGTGCGCGAAGGCGACCGGGTGGAAACCGGACAGGTGTTGATCCGGCTTCAAAACACCGTCTCGGCCTCTAGCCGCAATGAAATTCAGGCCCAGTATTTCGAGGCCCGCGCCGCCGAGGCCCGGCTGATCGCCGAGCAGTCAGGCGCAGACGAGATTACGTTCCCCGATGAACTCAAGCAAAAGTTCGGCGATCAGGCGGTGCGCGCCGCGATGGACGGGCAGCGAGGCATCTTGCAGAACCGCCGCGATCTGCTGACCGAGCGTGCCTCGATCACCGAGCGGATAAAGGATGGTCTTGCCAGCGAGATCACTGGGCTGGAAGGGCAGATTATGTCCTCTGAGCAGCGCGTTGCGCTGATTTCCGAGGAATTGGCTGATGTCGAGGCGCTGCTGGCGATGAATCTGACGAACCGGCCCCGGCTTCTGGGGCTTCAGCGCGACAAGGCCGAGCTGGAGGGCGGTATTTCCGGTTACCGCGCCGCCATCGGCACGGCGCGTCAGAACATCCAGCAGGCTGAATTGCGCTTTGCCGAGCTTCAGGCCGAGATGGCATCCGAGGTGACCGAGCAGGTGCAACGCGCCCGCGCGCTGGCTTATGAGCTGGGCCAACAGCTGAACGCGGCGCAGGATGTGGTGGGGCGCACCGAAATCCGTTCACCCGTGGCGGGGATTGTCACGGGGCTGAACGTGCATACCGTGGGCGGCGTGATCGCGGCAGGGCAAACCCTGCTCGACGTGGTGCCGGTTAGTGACAAGCTGGTCGTGCTGGCGACGATTGACCCATTGGACATAGATCAGGTGGCGCCGGGACTGCCCGCGCAGGTGTGGCTGGCCGCTCTTAACCGGCGCAGCGAGGCACCGCTGACCGGGATTGTCACCACCGTCTCCGCCGATCGGATCATCGACCCGACCACCGGCGCCGCCTATTACAGCGCCCGCGTCGAGCTGGACCGCGACGATGCGGCGCGCGGGTCCGTTCCGCTGCAACCGGGGATGAGCGCCGAGGTGGCGATCCGCACCGGCGCGCGCTCGGTCATGGATTACATTTCGACGCCGATCACGCGATTCTTGTCGCGCGGGCTGCGCGAGGGATAAGCGGGGCGGGCGCACCGCGCCGGGACTTCAGGGAAGGGACACACTGAGATGGAAATCAAATCGCACAAGCTTTTGCGACGTGGCAATATCCATACGCGCCGTCTGGCGCTGGAACTGCGACTGGAGGGCGCGGCAGGTGTTTTCCTGACCCGCAAGGACATTCGCCGCCTTCCGCAGATCTTTGACGCGCCGCAGGGCAGGGTGACCGATTGCCCGGCTTGGCGACGTTTGATGCGTGCGCGCCAGCCTGTGCCCGCTGCCGCCGTGGTCGAAATGCTTGCGCTCATCACGCAGCGCTGTGCCTATTGGCCGGTCAAGTTCGGTGCCTGGCGCGAGGCCAGCGACCCGGCTGAGACAGACGCGACAGATGCGGCCCCTGCGCCCGATATTCAGGCGCAGGGGCGCGCCATTTTCGAGGTCGGCAGCCAAGAGATCGGGCGCGAGGCCGCCAAGATGGCGGTCGCCGTGACAACGGCCATGATCAAGGGTGTCTCGCGCACAAAGCTGAACGCGCTCTTCTTTAAGCGGCTGGAGGGATTTCTGAAATCGACGAACCAGCAAACCCCGGCAGCGGACGCGCTGGAACTCGCCGCCTTGGCTGCGACAAGGTCCATTCCATGGTCACCCCTGCACCGATCGCAATACCTGCAACTGGGGACGGGGCGGTATGTCCACCTTCTGAAAGGCTCGGAATCGACGAATACGGCGTCGGTCAGCCGGGCCATATCCCGCGACAAGCGTCTGACGCGCGACATGCTGAACGAGGCAGGTCTGCCGGTTGCGCGACAGCGCACGGCGCGCAGCGAAAAGGCGGCCGTCCAGCAGGCGCGCGCCATCGGCTATCCGCTGGTCGTGAAACCGCTGGATGGGAATATGGGCAATGGCGTCACCGTCGGCGTTCCTAGCGAAGAGCGGCTTTTGCGGGCCTTTCATCATGCGCAGAAGTTCTCCCGCAGGGTTGTTCTGGAACACGTCATTCCGGGCGAGGAATACCGCCTTTTGGTCGTGAATGGCCGCTACGTTTCCGCCATGCACAGAAGCCCGGCGCAAGTGCGTGGGGATGGCAGCTCGACCGTGCAAGAGCTGGTCACGCTCGAAAATACCCGGCCCGAGCGTGTGCCTGCCACACGCGGGCGCACATCGGTGATGAAGTCGATCCAGCTTGACGACGAGGCGACGGAGTTGCTGAACGATCAGGGCCTTACGGCAGACTCTGTTCCGACGAACGGCACCAAGGTTCTGCTTCGCCAGGAATCCAACCTTTCCCGCGGGGGTGAGCCTTTTGACGTCACGGACAAGGTCCATTCGTCGATCCGCGACGTGGCCGAGAGGGCGGCGGCGGTCATAGGCCTCGATGTCTGCGGCGTTGATTTCATTACCACTGATTTGGAGCGCCCCTATACCGAAACCGGCGGCGCCATATGCGAGGTCAACAGTCGGCCCGGCGTAAATCCGCACCTTCACGTGATGGGCGACGACGCGCACAAGGTCACCGGGGCGATGCTCGACATGCTCTATCCTATCGGGACGCCCGCGCGCATTCCCGTGGTCGTTTTACTGGGCGCGCCCGGTCAGACGCGTCAAATGCGCCGCGATATCGAGGCGGTCGCAACCCGCGCCAACAGGCCGCTGGGCGCTGTGTTCAGCCGCGTGCGCAGCAAGGAACGCCGCGCGACTCTGCGCAGCGAGACCGGCGAGACCCTTAGCCGCGACAGCCGGATCGAGGCCGGCATCATCGAAATCACGCCCGCACAGATGGTGCGTCGTGGACTCGGCGTTGAATATGTCGACCTTGCGGTTCTGGCGCCATCCGACGGCTCGGATACGAACGAGCAGGCCGCGCAGTCGATATCCCGGATCGTCGGACCCCGCACTGCATCGCTGGACGATCCCGCATCGTTGGCGCGCGCGTTGGAAGCACTGGGACTGCCAATTGACGCAATCTTGCTGCAAGATGTGCCTGAGCCTGAGGTGCCTGCGCGCGCAATGACGCTTGCAACCGATAGCCTGACCGCGCTTTTTGTTGGCGATGTCGGGTTCGGGGAATCCTATATGCACCGCCCCCGCGTGGCGGGTCTGCAAGACATCCTCGCCGCGCACGGCCCCGGCTATTGTCTGAGTGGGCTTAAAGGGTTGCTGGACTCAGCCGATGTGACCATCGCCAATCTCGAAGTGCCCCTTGCCGCTACGCCCGACCCGGCGCTGGAGGGGCGCAAGAATTATCTGGGGTGGAGCGATGCGGCCCCCACTGTCGCGGCGCTGAAGGACGCAAACATTAGTGCGGTCACGCTCGCCAACAACCATATGCTGGACTGCGGAACTGCGGGACTGTCCGAAACGCAGGCAAGGTTGCAAAGCGTGGGCATCGCCAGTTTTGGTGCGGGCAGCAATGGTGAGGCGGCGGCGCGTCCCTTCGTTCACAGGTTCGCGGTGAACGGGGTGGAACGCTCGCTCGTCGTGTTTGGCGGGTTCGAGCGCCGGGGACGTTATGAGAACGAATACCACTGGTATGCAGGGCGCCGCATCGCGGGGATCGCCAAACTGGCCGCGCAACGCATTGCCGATCAGATTGCGGAATTGCGGGACACTTTGCCCGACCCCACCTTTGTCGTCTTTCCCCATTGGGGCGTCGATTACGCGGACGTCACCCAAAAGCAGCGCGATATGGCTACCACGCTGGCAGATGCCGGGGCCGACCTGATCATCGGACACGGCGCCCACATCGTGCAGGACGCCGAGATGATCAAGGATTGCGCGGTGATCTACAACATCGGCAACTTTGTCTGGAACACGCCCGGCCGGTTTTCCAAGCGCGGCGTGCCTCCCTATGGCCTCGCCGTGGCGCTGGATTTTACCGACCAACAGCAGGGCAGAGCGGCGCTGCGGCTCTATCCGATCGTGACGGACAATGCGCTGACTGAGTTTCGCAACCGTCCCGTCACCGCCGAAGAATTCGAGGACGCGCTGGAACACCTGCCATTCGCCGCGCCCCAACTGTTTCGCCGCGCCGAGGATAGCGTCGGATTTCATCTGGAAATGGAGCTTCCCGTGCGCCGGCCGATCATGGCGAATGACATGCCCATTGATATGGGGCAGCCCGCACCGGCGGCGGACCTTGCGCCCGGCGAAGCGCCCTGACGTAACTGTCGCCCTCTGGCCTGATCGTAGCCCCATACGCGCGCTAAAATAGCGGAACCTTGTCCGAGATTAAGGTATCCGGCCCAATCCCGCGCGCATCGAATGCTATGATTCACCCATCGTGTATGGCCTCGATCCGCCATGCAAGAACGCCGTTTGCCCAACTGGGGAAGCTGGTAAAATGGGATCTTACCGGAGAGAGATATGAGCATGGATGAACAATACGCAGTGCGGCCCGCCGCGACCGGACAGGGCGCGATCAGTCGGGTTTCCTGGGGTGCGATCATCGCGGGCGCGGTCGTTGCCGTCGCCGTGATGATCTTTTTTGCGACGCTCGGCATCGGCATTGGCGCCGCCGTCGTCGATCCGCAATACGACCAAAATCCAGGCGCGGGCATGACGACCGGGACCGGTATCTATCTGGTCATCACGCAGATCATCGCACTGGGTGCGGGCGGGTACGTCGCGTTACGCATGGCCGGAGTGCCGCGCTTGATTTCGTCCCTGCTGCACGGCGCGTCTGTCTGGGCCGTGGCCACGATATTTCTCGCATGGGCGTCGGTGACGGGTGCGGGCGCAGTGTTCGGCGCCGCAGGGGCGCTGATGAGCGGAACGGCCAGCACGGTCGCGACCGCCGCCGATGCGATCATTCCCGACGATATCTCGCTGCCCGATCCGTCCGAACTGGTCGATGATCTGTCGATGGATGATCTGCCCGACGAATTGCAGGCGACTCTGCGTGAGAACGGCATCACCGAGGCGAACCTGCGCTCCGAAGCCAAAGAGGCGTTTCGCAATGTCTTTAGCAAATCCGAGCAGGAGGCCGCAGTCGCCGAGGCGAAATCGACCCTTCGCGACATCGTGTCCTCGCCGGGCGATATCAGCGCGGATCTGGATGCCTTCGCCGACAAGATGCTGGTCGGGCCGAACGCGATCCTGTCCGAAGAGGATTTGCAGCAAGCCCGTGCGGTGATGGAACGCCGCCTCGACGTGACGCCGCAGGAAGCCGAGCAGATGGTTGAAGAGATAAAGTCCCAAGTCGAGGAGTCGGTCAACGCGCTGCGCGACGGGGTCCAAGCGGCTCAGACACAGGCAATCGAGGCCGCTCAGGCCACCAGTGATGCGCTGGCATCCATCGCGCTGCTGCTGGCACTCGCCTCGCTGCTGGGCCTTGCTGCCGCTTGCGGCGGCGCGTTCGCGGCCAACCCGACAGCCTGATCGGTGATCGCCGCGACGATCACGCATAAAACGACCTGATGAACTAGTGGCCCCTCTGCTTGCAGGGGGGGCCACTTTTCAGCGCCACAGTCGCACCAACAAGGGCCGTCCATAGATGAAGTCGACGCCAATACCGGATTGATTTTCGGCAAGCTGGTGAACAGGATCGGGGATCGGCGCGGGCGCGGGCGCGACAGTCTGGGCGAGGTCGGTGGCTTGCTGGTGCGTCGGGCAAACGCCGCAGATCAGGATGCAGTTTCAAGTTTGACGATGCGAAAATGCTATGCTTTTGCGGTCATAACAGCAGG
>RCMY010002537.1_pt1 | contig 16533 bp, 10 predicted proteins | sample 2041341 | NCBI WGS metagenome assembly RCMY01 (sample SAMN09708234, study PRJNA481090) | Marine sediment metagenome, whole genome shotgun sequencing project. | reverse complement strand
CGATCATGATCGGCGAGACCGGGTCGGGCGAGGCTGAACCGGGGGCAAAAGCGGCATGGCTTCGAGAACTCCCGGAGATCTTGCGAACCGAACTTCCAGAAATTGACGCCGTCGTGTACTTCGACAAGGACTTCACGAGTTTTGGTCACCAGGACTGGCGTGTCGACACGTCCGCGGAGTCCTATGAGGCGTGGATCGAGATCAGCAACGATCCCTGGTTGAACCCGTTCGACCGATAACGGCGGCCGACATTACATTTGTGTGACGAACCCATATCATCTGAGCAGCGGCCGGGCGGCGAGGAGCACACACAGATGAATCTCTGGACCACCATTCGATCGCCTCGACCACGCCTGATGGTGACAGTAACTGCTGTCGCCCTCATCGCCATCGTCGTCATGGCCTGGTCGATGTGGCGATCTCCTGCAGCCGATGCGCTGAGCAACGGCGTCGCCTTCGGGGCGTACGCAGCGCCGATCGACGGTCTGACCAACCAGACCGCTATCGAGGAGCTCGAAGACCAGCTCGGGGTGACGCTGCCGATGGTCCGAACGTTCGGCGACTGGGACGATGCAATCGGCCAGGACAAACCTCTCCACCGATGGATCCGTGACGGCGATCGCGAGCTGATGGCTTCGATCAAACCCAAACGCGAGAACGGCGAAGAAGTCTTATGGCGCGACATCGCCAACGCCCAGCCTGGTTCGAAGATCTACAACGAGATGGTTGCGCTCGCGCAAGGCGTCAAGAACTACGGCGACCCGATGATCCTGGGGTTTCACCACGAACCCGAGCACGCAAACAATCAACGTTTTGGCGACTCCGACGACTACAAGGCCGCTTTTCGCAAACTCCACGATGTGCTCGTCTCACAAGGTGCCACCAACGTGCAATTTGCTTGGATCATGACCGCGTGGTCCTTCGAGGTCGGAGACATTCACCCCGACGACCGTCGCGTCGCCGATCGTTGGTATCCCGGCGATGACATCGTCGACTACATCAGCGTCCAGGAGTACAACTGGGCGACCTGTCGAGACAACAACGACACGTGGGAATCACTCGAAGTTGGCCTCGAGCCGTTCATGCGATTCGCTCGAAAACATCCGTCGAAGAAGCTGATCATCTCCGAATTCGGTTCGCCTGAGGGATCTGCTGGACGCAAGGCCGACTGGATCGACGATGCCCGTGCACTGTTCAAGAGGGGTGAGTACAAGGATCGGTTTGCGGCAATCTTGTACTTCCACTTCGACGATCGTGCCTCCGGAGACAACTCCTGCAATTGGTGGCTCGATTCGAGCACGTCCTCGCTGGAGGCTGCGCGCCGCCTTGCGCAAGACAGCTTTTACCAGACGCGCATACTCGCCGGCACACCCTCTCCCCAGAACCCCACACCACAGCCGCCGGTGACGACGCCAGCACCGCCAGCGGCCCCCTCACCTCGTTGTCACGGGAGGGACGCAACCATCGTTGGAACCTCTGGTCCCGATCGTCTCATCGGGACGTCGGGCATCGACGTGATCCACGGGCTGGGCGGCAACGATGTCATCAACGGCCTCGCCGGAAACGACCTGATCTGTGGGGGATACGGCGATGACACACTCCGGGGATCTGGCGGCTCAGACGTCCTCATCGGTGGGCCAGGAGCCGACGTCATGCTCGGGGGATACGGGCCGGACTCCTTGCTCGGCGGGAAGGGTGCCGATCGAATCAACGGCCAGCACGGAAACGACATCGTGGCGGGCAATGAGGGAGCCGACGTCCTGCGCGGAGGACCCCATCACGACACCATGACCGGTGGCGGTCACAACGACATCATCCTCGGCCAAGGGGGAACCGACACAATGCGCGGCGGAACCGGTAACGATCGTTTGCTCGGCGGCGTTGGCCGCGACCGCCTCATCGGTGGTCCAGGCGTCGATCGTTGTGACGGTGGTCCTGGTCGAGACACACTCACGTGCTGAGCACGCTGCCGATCAGCTGAGCGCTGTGACCAGTGCGCTCACCATGCCCACCGTGAGCAGCGACATGGGGATTCCGAGTCGGAGATAGTCCGAGAATCGATACCCGCCTGGGCCGTACACCATCGTGTTTGTCTGATACCCAACAGGGGTCAGAAACGATGCCGAACCGGCAACCGCCGCACCCATCACCATGAGCCGCGGATCGAGATCAGACCGTTCCGCAATGTCGAGAGCGATCGGAAAGATCAAGGCGACTGCCGCAGCGTTGGTGATCAGCTCGGTGAGAACCATCGTCGCCACAACAACTCCCATCACGGCGCCAAACGTTCCGGCCCAGCCAAAACTCGACAACAACCCATCGGCGACGCGGTCGCCGAGGCCCGAGACCGAGACGGCCTGCCCGAGCCCGAATGCGCCGCCGATCATCAAGACGACGTTGACATCGACGGCGTCTCGCGCTTCACGTGGACGCATCACTCCGGCCACGACCACAAGGATGGCGGACAGAATTGTCGCTCGAGTCACCGACATGACATCGAATATGGGAAGGATGACGACGAGGGCGAGCGCGGCGACCGCCCACGGAGAACCAGAGGTGGCCGAGGGCATGTCGGCGTCGAGTCGAGACACGAGGAGAAACTCGCCTGTATCACGCCACCGGACCCGAAAGTCCCGTTCGGCGACGACGAGCAACGTATCGCCAGCTCGAAGCCGCACCGTTCCCAGCTTGTCGTTCACCTGGTCGCCACTTCGATGGATCGCCAGGATCGCACCCTGGTAACGAGATCGGAAGTCCATCTCGGCCGCTGTTCGACCGACGAGCGGCGAATTGGCTCCGAGCACAACTTCGAAGAAGGCCGCGTCCCGACGTTTCTGGAGCTCGTCGACCGCGTCGGACTCCTCGGCGATCAGACCCGATGTCCCCTGGAGGTCAACGACATCGTCAACTCGGCCAGCAAAGACCAGTCGATCGCCGCCGCGTACAGCCTGTGCTGGTCGCACGGGAGCGATCGATGTGCCTCCACGGTCGATCTCCACGAGGTAGACACCTCGGAGATGGCGCAGTCCGGCGGCTTCGACGCTCAAGCCATCGATCGGACCATCTGGCTCGACGATCATCACAACACTGAACGACCGACCCGAATCGACATTCCGAGGTCGCCGCCGTTCGGGCAGCACGAGAGGAGCCAACACGATGATCACCACCAAGCCGGCAGCGGCGAGTGGAAGCCCGATCTTTGCCAACTCGAACAAGCCGAGCGCTCCGAGCCCCGCCTCATCCAACAGCCCCGACGCCACCAGGTTGGTCGAGGTACCGATTGCGGTGATCGAGCCACCAAGGATCGTGGCGTACGACAACGGAATCAAAAAGGTCGATGCTGATCGTTCCTTGTCGTCGGCCCATCTCGTGACTGCGGGGGTGAGCATCGCAACGATTGGGGTGTTGGCCAAGAACGCACTGCCAGCGGCCGAGGGAATGACGAGTCGGGCGAGATCTGCACGAATACGGCCGGGTGTCCGTAGCAGTCTCGACACGATCGGCTCGAGCGCACCCGTCTTGTCGACCGCGCCAGCGAGCACGTACAAACCAGCAACAGTGATGGGGGCGGTGTTGGAAAACCCGGAGAAGGCCTCTTCAGCGGTGGTGACGCCGAGCACGTACAACAACGCAGACGCGCCAATGACACCGGCAGGTGGCGACAACCGGCCAGTGATGAGCGCACCCACCATCGCCCCGAGAACCGCAAGGGTCACCCATGCTTCAAGACTCACGAAGTTCCTATCGGCCAAGAGGCAAACAAAACGAGCAACTCCCCAGCCGAAGCCAGGGAGTCAACTCAGATGATTCTGTTATCACGATAGTTCGATCCCAGCTTGCTGGGTCGAACGGAACCGGCCTCCGGCCCCTACTCGCCGCCCACGAGGCCGACGGTGTCGCTTCGGTTCGCCAACCAGTCGGCGAGGTCTTCGTCCTCGTCGGCCGAGCTGTAGAACTCCATCGGTGTGTAGTCGGGCGCGTGTGGCTCGACCTTGCGGTATTCGGCAATACCCGTACCAGCGGGGATGAGTTTGCCGATGATGATGTTCTCCTTGAGGCCGATCAGACCATCGCTCTTGGATTCGATTGCGGCCTCGGTGAGAACACGGGTCGTTTCCTGGAACGATGCAGCAGAGAGCCACGAGTCGGTCGCCAGCGATGCCTTGGTGATGCCCATGAGTTCTGGACGGCCTTCGGCAGGTCGTTTGCCTTCCTGCACGAGCTGACGGTTGACATCGGCGTACACCTTCGTGTCGACTCTCTCACCGGGCAGGAAGTCTGAATCTCCAGGTTCTTGCACCGCAATACGACGGGTCATCTGACGAACGATGAGTTCGATGTGTTTGTCGTGGATCGACACGCCCTGATCTCGGTAGACCTTTTGGACTTCCTCGACCAGATAACGCTGCGTCTCGCGGACACCCTTGATGTCCATGAGCTCCTTGGGGTCTCGAGGACCTTCGACGATTGCATCACCAGCGGTGATCTCGTCGCCGTCGTTCACCTCGAGTCGTGCCAACGTCGGAACGGTATAGACGTCTTCGACACCATCGTCGCCGATGATGAGGATTGTCCGGCCCTTGCCATCGTCTTCGCCCACTCGCACAATTCCACTGGTTGCCGCAAGCGTGGCCTTGCCCTTTGGCGAACGAGCTTCGAAGAGCTCGACCACGCGTGGCAGACCGCCGGCAATATCGCCGCCGCCCGCAACACCACCTGTGTGAAAGGTACGCATCGTGAGCTGTGTTCCAGGCTCACCGATCGACTGTGCTGCAATGACACCAACAGCCTCACCCGGTTCGATGGTCATACCAGTCGCCAGCGATGTGCCGTAACAATGTGCAGACACACCGCGCTCGGACTCGTCGGTGAGCGGTGACAACACACGAACACGATCGATGGTTGTGTCATCGCGCATGGCGATCATCATCGGCTCGGTCACTTCGGTGCCAGCAGGCAGCGTCGTGCCGTCCGACAGAGCAACGTCATCGGCGAGAGTACGACTCAGGAGTCGTGTCTCGAGATAGGTGCGATGACCAGCAGATTCTGGGTTCACGTCTTCGAGCCAGATGCCACGAACCGTGCCACCGGATGCGAACGGATCCTCGAGGTTGATGATCAGTTCCTGGGCAACGTCGACGAGTCGACGAGTCAGATAACCCGAGTCGGCGGTACGAAGCGCAGTGTCGACGAGGCCCTTACGAGCACCCGGCGTTGCGATGAAGTACTCGAGCATGGCGAGGCCTTCACGGAAGTTGCTCTTGATCGGACGAGGAATCATGTCGCCACGAGGGTTCGCAACGAGACCACGCATACCCGCAATCTGGCGGACCTGCATCATGTTTCCTCGAGCACCCGAGGTCACCATCATGTCGATCGGGTTGAAGAGTTCGGCCTTCAGGCCTTTCTCCATCTCGTTCTTCACCTGTTCGGTGGCCTCGGACCAGATCTCGACCTCTTTCTGTCGACGTTCACCATCGGTGATGATGCCGCGACGGAACTGGGTCTCGACCTTCTCGGCGTCCTTCTCGTGTGAATCGAGGATGCCGGCCTTGGTGATCGGGGTCTTCACATCGTCGATCGAGACCGTGAGGCCCGACTGTGTTGCGAAGCGGTAGCAGAGGTTCTTGATGCCATCGAGGGTTGTCGAGACGACAGCCTTTGGATACTCACGAGCCAACGTGTCCACGAGGTCACCCATCGTTCCCTTGCCGATCGGTTCGTTGATGAACCGGAAGTCGTCGGGAAGAACGGCGTTGAACAAGATGCGTCCAACCGTCGTCGTGGTGTAGACCGCTGCCGAGCCATTGGCTGGCGTTTCGAGCAGCGCAGGATGACGGTAGCTCACCTCGGCATGAAGACTGACGTCTCCAATCTCGTAGGCCATCTCGACCTCATCGAGGTTGCGGAACGTGCGGCCTGCGCCTTTGTCGTTTTCGACGCGGCGGCTGAGATAGAACGCACCGATGATCATGTCCTGCGTTGGCGTGACGAGCGGACGACCGTTGGCCGGGCTCAGCACGTTGTTCGCAGAGAGCATCAGCACTCGCGCTTCAGCCTGTGCTTCTGCCGACAGCGGAAGGTGAACAGCCATCTGGTCGCCGTCGAAGTCAGCATTGAATGCCGTGCAGACGAGCGGGTGGAGTTGGATCGCCTTGCCCTCGACGAGCACTGGCTCGAAAGCCTGGATGCCGAGACGGTGAAGTGTTGGTGCACGGTTGAGGAGCACGGGATGCTCTTTGATGACGTCGTCGAGGACGTCCCACACCTGTGGCTTACGACGCTCGACCATACGTTTGGCCGACTTGATGTTCTGGGCCACGTCGGTGTCGACGAGCTTCTTCATCACGAACGGCTTGAAGAGCTCGAGTGCCATCAGCTTCGGAAGACCACACTGATGCAGCTGCAAGGTCGGACCGACCACGATGACCGAACGGCCCGAGTAGTCGACGCGTTTGCCGAGCAGGTTCTGACGGAAGCGGCCCTGTTTGCCCTTGAGCATGTCGGACAACGACTTGAGCGGACGGTTGCCAGGACCGGTGACCGGTCGGCCACGTCGACCGTTGTCGAACAACGCATCAACGGCTTCTTGAAGCATGCGCTTCTCGTTGTTCACGATGATCTCGGGTGCACCGAGATCCAAGAGCCGCTTGAGACGGTTGTTGCGGTTGATCACGCGTCGGTAGAGGTCATTGAGGTCAGAGGTCGCAAAACGTCCACCGTCGAGCTGCACCATCGGGCGCAGTTCTGGTGGGATCACGGGGACGACATCGAGGATCATGGCGCGAGGGTCGTTGACCCGATTGCCACGCTCGTCACGACGATTGAAGGCCGCGACGATCTTCAGACGTTTGATCGCCTTCTGTTTACGCTGCGCCGACAGAGGCTTCACGCCTTCGTCTGGGTCGATCTGGGCACGAAGCTTGATTTCTTCGTCATCGAAATCGATACGAGCAATGAGCGCGGCCAGTGAGCCTGCGCCCATACCACCCTCGAAGTAGTCGGCGTAGCGGATGTGCATCTCGCGCCAAAGCATTTCGTCTTCGATGATCTGACGGGCGAACAGGCCCTTGAACTCGTCGAAGCTGCGAGTGAGGACGTCGATCTCCATCTCGTAACGCTCACGAACCGAGGCGAGATCCTTGTCGACTGCACGCTGGCGAGCCTTGATCTCGGTGTCCTTTGCCTTGTCCTTCTCCATCTGGGCGATCTCGGCCTCGAGGTCTTCATGGACACGAGCGAGCTCGAGTTCCATTTCCTTTTCGAGTTCGTCCTTCTCGGCCAACATCTCGGCTTCGAGGTTCGGGAGATCCTCGTCGCGACGTTCCTCGTCGACCCAGGTCACGAGGTTCGCAGCGAAGTAGATGACCTTCTCGAGCTGCTTTGCCTTGAGTTCTTCACGGGCTTCGGTGCCCATGAGGAGGTAGGCGAGCCACGAACGGGTTCCACGTAGGTACCAGATGTGGACCACGGGAGCGGCCAGTTCGATGTGCGCCATACGTTCGCGGCGCACCTTCGAGCGAGTCACCTCGACACCACAGCGCTCGCAGATGATGCCCTTGAAGCGCACGCGCTTGTACTTGCCGCAGTAGCACTCCCAGTCCTTGGTCGGGCCGAAGATCTTCTCGCAGAAGAGTCCGTCCTTTTCGGGCTTGAGGGTGCGGTAGTTGATGGTCTCGGGCTTCTTGACTTCGCCGTTCGACCACATCCGGATCGAGTCAGCGGTCGCCAAACCAATTCGAATCTGGTCAAAGTCGTTTACATCGAGCATGTGTAAGCCATCTTTCGCTGCGAGTTCGAGCCCTGGGGGCTCTCATGCGCAGATTCTCGCTGCGAGTTCGAGCCCTGGGGGCTCTCCTGCGCAGGTTCGTGTCCTGAATCGATACGTGTCGTCACTTAGTTGCCCGCGAACCGGGCGGCGCGCTCTGCCTCGCGGCGAGCATCTTCTTCATCTGAACCACGCTCTGGGCGTGACAGATCGATACCCAGCTGTTCAGCAGTGCGGTAGATCTCGTCGTCGATCTCACGAAGTTCGACGTCGGCACCCTGTTTGTCGAGAACCTCGACGTTGAGGCAAAGGGCTTGCATTTCCTTGATCAGAACCTTGAAGCTCTCGGGGATTCCTGGTTCGGGAATGTTCTCACCCTTGACGATTGCCTCGTAGACCTTGACTCGGCCGAGCACGTCATCGGACTTGATGGTGAGCAGCTCCTGCAAGCAGTAGGCCGCGCCGTAGGCCTCGAGGGCCCACACTTCCATCTCTCCGAACCGCTGACCGCCGAACTGCGCCTTACCACCGAGCGGCTGCTGGGTGATCATGGAGTACGGACCGGTGGAACGTGCGTGAATCTTGTCGTCAACCAGGTGAGCCAGCTTCAAGATGTACATGAAACCAACGGTGATCGGGTTGTCGTAGATCTCACCCGTACGGCCGTTGTAGATGGTCTGCTTGCCGTCTTCCTGGACGAGGCGTTTGCCTTCGGTCGTCTCGGGGTTCAGGTTTCGCAGAATCTGCTGAATGGTTGGATGTTTGCCAGCGAGTTCGACTTCGTCCCACTTTGCGCCATCGAACGATGGGGTGGCGACCAGTGTTGCTGGCCGGGTGGTCGGGCGAGTCTTGAACTCGGTGCCCATGATTGGATCGAGGCCAACCTGCTTGCCGTCGATCTCCCAACCCCAACGAGCCGCGTAGCCGAGGTGCGTTTCGAGCACCTGGCCGACGTTCATTCGAGAAGGAACACCGAGCGGGTTGAGGATGATGTCGACGGGCGTGCCATCGGCGAGGTGCGGCATGTCTTCGACCGGAAGAATCCGGCTGATGACGCCTTTGTTGCCGTGGCGGCCAGCGAGCTTGTCGCCAACGCTAATCTTGCGCTTTTGCCCGACGTAGACGCGAACCAGCTGGTTCACACCAGGAGGAAGTTCGTGGTTGTCGTCGCGGCTGAAGACCTTGACGTCGATGACCTTGCCGGTCTCGCCGTGTGGCACCTTCAGCGACGTGTCACGAACCTCACGGGCCTTCTCACCAAAGATGGCACGAAGGAGTCGCTCCTCGGGTGTCAGCTCGGTTTCGCCCTTCGGCGTGACCTTGCCAACCAACACATCACCGGGATTGACATCGGCGCCGACACGAATGATGCCGCGCTCGTCGAGGTCGGCGAGGATGTCGTCGGAGAGGTTCGGGATGTCCCGAGTGATCTCTTCAGGACCGAGCTTGGTGTCACGAGCATCGATCTCGTGCTCGTGGATGTGAATCGACGTGAGTACGTCGTCACGCACCAGGCGCTCCGAGAGGATGATCGCATCTTCGAAGTTGTAACCCTCCCAGGTCATGAAGGCGACGAGAAGGTTCTTTCCGAGCGCAAGTTCGCCATGATCGGTCGATGGACCGTCGGCGAGGATGCGACCCTTCTTGACGGCTTCACCTTCGGTGACTCGTGGTTTCTGGTTGATCGACGTGTCCTGGTTCGAGCGTTCGAACTTCATCAGTCGGTAGACGACCTTGCCGAGCTTCTTGTACTCGAGGGTCATCGATCGGCCATCGAGCTCGGTGACGACACCGTCGTCCTCGGCAATGACCATGTTCGCCGCATCGCGCGCTGCACGACCTTCGACGCCGGTACCGATGTACGGAGCCTCCGCCGAGATGAGTGGCACGGCTTGACGCTGCATGTTGGCGCCCATGAGCGCACGGTTTGCATCGTCGTGCTCGACGAAAGGAATGAGCGCTGTGGCGATCGAAATGATCTGCTTCGGCGAGACGTCCATCATCTGGACTTCAGCAGGGGGAACCGCCGAGATCTCGGTCGTTGCGCCGAAGAACACGTCTTGTTCGAGTTGAAGGCGAAGATCCTGAAGCGATGCAGCTTGAGGGGACCGGCGCACCAGGACGCGAGCGTCGGTGAAGTTTCCCTTGTCGTCGACCTTCGCGTTGGCCTGAGCAACGACGTATTCTTCTTCCTCATCGGCTGCGAGGTAGACGATCTCGTCGGTGACACGGCCGTCGATGACCTTGCGGTATGGCGACTCGATGAATCCGAATGGGTTCACTCGACCAAAGGTGGCGAGTGCGCCAATGAGACCGATGTTTGGTCCCTCGGGTGTCTCGATCGGGCACATGCGGCCGTAGTGGCTGAAGTGCACGTCTCGAACTTCGAAGCCTGCGCGCTCACGTGACAGGCCACCCGGACCGAGCGCCGAAAGACGGCGACGATGGGTGAGACCCGACAGTGGATTGACCTGATCCATGAACTGCGACAGTTGTGAGGTTCCGAAGAACTCCTTGATCGCTGCCACCACTGGACGGATGTTGATCAGCGTCTGCGGCGTGATGGCCTCGACGTCTTGGGTGGTCATGCGCTCACGCACGACTCGTTCCATACGGCTGAGACCGATTCGAACCTGATTCTGAATGAGCTCGCCGACCGAACGAATTCGGCGGTTCGCGAAGTGGTCCTGATCGTCGAGTCGATAACCCGGCTCGCCCTTGGCGAGATGCAAGAGGTACGAGCACGTCGCAAGCACTTCTGCCTGCGTGAGAACCGACTGATCGATCTCGGGGCGCTCGAGCTCGATGCCGAACAACTTTTCGAGGCGGTCCATCTCGGGACCGAGCTTGCGGTTGAGCTTGTAACGACCGACACGACTGAGGTCGTAGCGACGGTTCTCGAAGAACGCGTTGCGGAAGTAGTTGCGGGCCGACTCGGCTGATGGTGGTTCGCCTGGGCGAGCGCGTTTGTAGATCTCGATGAGCGCTTCTTCTTGTGTCGGAGCGAGCTCTCGATCCTTCTCCCACTGCCCTTCGAGGAAATCGAAGTGATCGACGAACTTGTCGAGAAAGCCGGGTGCGTTCTCTTCGTCGAAGCCCAAAGCGCGGAGAAGAACGAAGAGGCTAAGGCGACGTTTCCGAGCAACACGCGTACCAGCGGTGACGTCTTTGCCTGGCTTTTGTTCGACGTCGAACTCGATCCATTCGCCACGGTAGGGATGAATGGTGCCGGTGACCAGCTGGTGTTTGGCGAGGTTACGCAGGCGGTACCGCTCGCCAGGCTGGAAGATGACGCCAGGCGAACGAACGAGCTGTGACACAACGACTCGTTCGGTGCCGTTGATCACGAACGTGCCACGATCGGTCATCATGGGGAAGTCGCCCATGAAGACGGTCTGTTCCTTGATCTCGCCGGTGTTGGAGTTCATGAACCGAGCGCGCACGAAGATTGGCGCGCTGTAGGTCATGTCCTTTTCTTTGCACTCCTCGACAGAAAACTTTGGAGGAGGGCGAAGGTCCTCGTCGTTGGGATCGAACTCGAGCTCGAGCTGCAACGTCTCGGAGAAGTCCTTGATTGGGCTGATGTCGCGGAAGGTCTCGGAGAGACCCTCGGCGAGCAGCCAGACAAAGGACTCTCGCTGGACGGCGATCAGATCGGGTAGTTCGAGCGTTTCTTCAATGTTTCCAAAGGAATAACGGTCGAGGGCAACAGAGCGTGAGGACACGAGTTCTCCTGGTGCGACGGAGGGCGACGTCGGGCGTCGTCGTCACGGAAAAAGCGCGGGGGGCCTTGCACGCCAAAGGCATGCGCGACGGCCAACTACACCAAAAACGCCACGACAACTGAGCAGCCTAGCGGCACAGTCATACAAACGGCAAGCGCGCATGCAAGATCAGCACCCCTCTCGAGGGGCACTGGCCAAACGGTAACGAATTGCCAGCGGTCAGGTCAAGGGAATTACCGAATCGATCCGACGGCGCAGTGCCGTCGGATCGATCCAACACAGTGCTGGTCAGCGGATGACCAGCGTCAGATATTACTTGAGGTCGACAGATCCGCCGGCTTCTTCGATCGAAGCCTTGGCCTTTTCTGCGTCATCTTTCGAGGCCTTCTCGAGCACGGGCTTGGGAGCTCCGTCGACGAGGTCCTTGGCATCTTTGAGGCCGAGACCGGTGATCTCGCGGACGACCTTGATGACGGCAATCTTCTTGTCGCCAGCGGCGGTCAAGACGACGTCAAATTCGGACTGCTCATCCTCAGCAGCGGCTTCGCCGCCGCCTGCTGGCATTGCGCCCATCATCACTGGCGCAGCAGCGGTGACGTCGAAACGCTCTTTGAATTCATCCAAGAGTTCCTTGAACTCAAGAACGGTCATGCTCTCGATGCTCTCGAGAATTTCTTCCTTGGTAGCCATTTCAGCTCTCCTCTTCTTCGGTCTTGCAGATTGTGGGTTGATCGGGTGTTGTCGCTCTTGCCGTTTGGTCAGGCCACTCGGGCCCCCCGAAACGGGTGGTTACTCTTCTTCGCTTGCGCTGTCCGCAACGTCTTCGCCGTTGTCCTCAGCGGGTGCGTCTTCTGATGCAGCGGCTTTGTCGGCTGGTGCTTCATCGGCAGGGGCGGCATCGACAGGCGCTGCGTCAGCGGGTGCTGCATCGGCTCCCCCGGTGGGTCCGCCCTTTTCGACGAGTGCTTCCATGCAGCCAACAAATTCGCGGAGCTTGTTGTCGAGCAGTCCGGCGAAGTCACCGAGCATGTGCTCCATGGCGCCAGCGAATTCTGCGAACAGGACTTCACGGGATGGAAGGTCGGCGAGAGCTCGGATCTCGTCGGCCGAAATCGCCTTGCCGTCGAGCACACCACCTTTGATGATGAGCGCATCGTTGGTCTTGCTGTAATCCCTCAGCGCCTTGGCGACCGCGGCAGGATCGCCCTTGGAGCCGTCGGCCTTCTGGCCAACAAATGCGAGTGCGGTTGGGCCGGTCAGCAGGTCGTCGAGCTCGATGCCGAGTTCGTTGGCGGCAAGTTTGACCAGCGTGTTCTTGTAGATCTTGTACTCGCCACCGGCAGGCGTGAGGTTGTGGCGAAGCTCGGCCATGGCCGGCACGTTGAGGCCGCGGTACTCGGTCAGCAGGACGCCGTCAGCGGCTTCGAGCTTTTCTTTGACCTCGGCGACCACTGCGACCTTGTCTGCTCGTGGTTCTCCCATGTTCTGACTCCTGTTGATGTGCCGCTGCGGCAAAACCGGAACGGACGCTCACCGAAGAAATGGCGAACGTCCGGAAGTATCCCTCGACGGGACTTCTGTCAGATCACCTACCCAGGACTTATTGTGCCTCGCAGCTCGCTCCGCTCGCTGGTGCGATGCAGGGCTGCTCCGAAGCTCAGACCGGGGGTCTTTGGCAAGTATGCGAATTGTGAAACCTCGGCAAGGCTAGCGGCACGCTCGGCAAACGCACACTCCCGCATCCTCGATCTTGCGAATCTGTGCAGCGTGACGCGCCGCGTGGGCACCTACAGCTGCACAGAACCGGCGCTACATGCCCGAGACGTCGAGTTTGACGCTTGGGCCCATCGTCGAGGAAATGCTTGCCTTCTTGACGTACTGGCCCTTTGCACCGGCTGGTTTCATGCGACGAAGTTCGTCGATGACCGACGTGATGTTGTTGCTGAGGTCTTCGGCCGAGAAGCTGACCTTGCCGACGGGCACGTGCACGTTTGCAAACTTGTCGGTACGGAACTCGACCTTGCCGCCTTTGAACTCTTCGACGGCCTTTGCAACGTCGGGCGTCACCGTTCCGGTCTTGGGGTTCGGCATGAGGCTTCGTGGACCGAGAACTCGACCGAGCTTGCCGACGATCGGCATCATGTCCGGGGCAGCGATCGTCACGTCGAAGTCGAGCATTCCGCCCTCGATCTGCTCAGCAAGATCTTCAGCACCAACGAACTCCGCTCCAGCGTCACGCGCTGCTTGGGCAGCGTCGCCCTGGGCAAAGACGGCAACCCGCACTGCTTTGCCCGTCCCCGCCGGAAGAGACACCGTGCCGCGGATCATCTCTTCGGCCTTGCGTGGATCGACACCAAGGCGGACAACCAAGTCGACGGTCTCGTCGAAGTTGCGCTTCGGGAACCCGCCCACGGTGAGGGCGGCCTCGTCGATGCTGTGCATGCGCTCACGGTCATAGGCCCGAGCTGCATTCTGATACTTTTTTCCAAACGCCATGGTGGCTCCCTCAGCTGTCAGTCCCATACATGAGGTGGTCGTATGGAGACGGTGATGTCCTCACGACTGTTGTCGTGAGCTGGTTCCCCACAGCGTGGCTGTGAGGAAATTTGATTACTTGACTTCGATGCCCATTGAACGGGCGGTGCCTTCGACCTGCAGGATTGCTCCCTCGATGTCGTTGGCGTTGAGATCGGGCATCTTCAGCTCGGCGATCTCCTTGACTTGGGCGAGACTGACCGAACCAGCGGTTTCGCGGCCAGGTTCTTGTGCTGCCTTCTCGAGACCAGCTGCCTGACGGATCAGGAAGGCCGTTGGAGGCGTCTTGGTGATGAAGGTGAAGCTGCGATCGTCATAGATCGAGATCTCGACCGGAATGATCTGTCCACGCTTGTCCTCGGTCTGTGCGTTGTATGCCTTGCAGAAGTCCATGATGGCCACACCGTGCGGACCGAGAGCGGTACCGACCGGCGGAGCGGGAGATGCTTGCCCCGCGGGAATCTGGATCTTGACGACTGCGGAGACTTGTTTCTTTGCCATTGTGGTTCCTGGAGTACGAGTTCGGTTCGAGAGGTGAATGACCGACGGACCATTCTGCCGGTCGTGTGTGCGCCGCGCAACCTGGCTCTCCGCATTGCGAGGTCTGGCCAGGCCGGCGGGCGTGATATGGGCGGCTTAGTCTGTTTCGCCGCGAGGGCGGCAATCGGTACTACTTACAGCCGTGCGATCTGGGAGAACTCGAGTTCGACTGGAGTCTCTCGGCCGAAGATGTTGACGAGGACCTTGACCTTGAGCTGATCCTCGTTGATTTCGACGATCTCGCCGCTGAAGTCCGCAAATGGGCCTTCCTTGACTCGCACGGTCTCGCCCATTTCGTATTCCAGGCGTGCCTTGGTGCGTTTGGTCGGTGTGGCGTCGGTGCCCTCTTCCTTTTCTGCGAGGAAGTTCTCGACTTCTCGACGCGTCAGAGGTGAGGGTTTTCCGCCCGAGCCGACGAAGTTGACGACCGATGGTGTGTTTCGCACCACGTACCAGGCGTCGTCATCGAGTTGTGCACGAACGAGCAGATAACCGGGAAACATCTTCTTTTGGACGACGACTTTTTTGCCGTTCTTGAATTCGACGACGTCTTCCATCGGGATGACGCTCTCATAGATCCGCTCTTCCATGTTCATGGATGCGGTGCGAGCTGCCAGGTTCTGCTGAGCCTTCTTCTCGTGCCCACTCTGTGTGTGCACGACATACCAGCGTCCCGGGCGGTCGAATGGGCTCCGAGGTGGCGGGGCTGGCTCTTCGACGAAGAGTTCGTCTTCGCCAGCAACGTCAGTCGTGGAGAGGTCGGCTTCGACGGGTTCTTCGACAGCCTTGACCGCAACGGGCGCTGGTTCCTCGGCCACCGGTTCTTCGGCCACCGGTTCTTCGGCGGCCACCGGTTCTTCAGCGGCGACAGCGTCTTGCGCGACAGCTTCCACTGGAGTTTCGTCAGCTGTCGATTCGTGCTCTTCGACGGCTTCGGCTTCAGTTTCGGCTTCGGCCATGGGTTCCACGGATTCCACTGTTTCCTCCGTCATGTCTTCGGGCGTCAGATCGGTGTCGCTCATGATCGTGGCTCGAACAACTCGAGCACGAAGGTGGAGAACACCCAGTCGATGGCGCCAATGAACAGCGTCAAGACGATGACGGTGAAAAGCACCACGAGCGAATAATTGATGACCTCGGTGCGGTTTGGCCACGAGACCTTGCGCAACTCAGAACGGACTTCACGACCGAACTGAATGGGGCTGGTGCGCGGTTCGACCGCAACAGCCTCTCGTTTGCGCTTCGGCGTGTCACCGCCTTCGCCACCCTTTGAGGTGACGCGACCACCGCTCCCACTGCCACTGCCACCCGCGGACTTAGTCTGAATGACTTGACCGTCCTCGGTGACTTCCTGGCCCTGCTTCTTGAGCATGCGCCGTTGTTCTCGGTTCATTGGTTGGGACACAGGGGTTTCCTCCGCCAGCGGTCAGCCAGCAGGTCGAATCGTTGAATATATTGCCATCGTGGCTTTGCAGGGCGTGAGGGACTTGAACCCGCAACCTTCGGTTTTGGAGACCGGTGCTCTACCAATTGAGCTAACGCCCTCTGTTGCTTGAACATAGTGACGATATCAGGCGGGCTGAGCACATCCGACTCGGGGTGGCGCTGTGACACCTCGACACTTCCGGTCGAGAACCGCGCCAGCCGGCATGTTCGCCACGCGAGCTCCGCTCACCAACACCTCGACACTTCCGGTCGAGAACCGCGCCAGCCGGCATGTTCGCTACGCGCTGGTGGCCAACGATTCATCATGCACGTGGCGATGTGACGCACGACACAGCAACCTGGCACCTTTGGCGAAAAGGGGGTCAGTCCCCTTATTCACGAAAGGGGTCTGACCCCCTTCGACGTAAAGGTGGGTAGTCCGAAGCTGCGAAGCGGTTCGGACGGATGCCGCCCCGCGGCGAATGTCCGCAGGCGGCTCGAGGAGCCGCTAGGCGACGGATGCCGCCCCGCGGCGAATGT
>RCMY010002536.1_pt1 | contig 16533 bp, 18 predicted proteins | sample 2041341 | NCBI WGS metagenome assembly RCMY01 (sample SAMN09708234, study PRJNA481090) | Marine sediment metagenome, whole genome shotgun sequencing project. | reverse complement strand
TTCCCGCCCATACCGAATCCGTTGCTGAGGTTGGGAGCCGTGGTGCCGAGCACCTCGCTGTCGAGGTAGAGCTGGAGCAGCGCACCGGGAATCGCCACCCAGGCGACCGCCAGCACGAGCGCCTGGGGCCGTTGGCGAAGCGCGTGAAAGGCACCGTCGAGCAGGTCGATCACCCCGAGTGGGCGGTCGGTGATGGGTGCAGGAGCATCCCTCGTATTTGGGGCCGTCACCCAACCATTGTGGCCCAGGAGCCGATGTGGCGAGGGGATGGCGCCCGCTGCTGGTAGGCAACTGCGATGGACGGATTCGGACCAGGCACCTACGGCGAGGCGTTCGCCGATGTCTACCGCACCTGGTATGGCGGTATCACCGACGCCGAAGCGACGGCAGCCTTCGTCGACCAGCACTGTTGTGCCGGTCCTGTGCTCGAGCTCGGCGTCGGCGATGGCCGCCTCGCCTACCCGCTTGCCGCCCGCGGCCGACTCGTGATCGGCATCGATGCCTCGCCATCGATGCTCCACCAGCTCAGCGCTTCTACGACAACCGCGACGACAATGACCGACGACACCACCGCAATCGAAGGGGCCGGCCGGGTCATCGCCGTATTGGCCGATCTGGCGAACCTGCCAATCATCGGCCCGATCGGTGGCGCGCTCTGCGCCTTCAATACTCTTTTCAACCTGCCGTCGATCGACCAGCAGCAGGCGTTGTTCGATCGAGTCGCGGCCTGCCTCGAACCGGGAGCGGCATTGATCATCGAGGCCATCACCGGGCAGGGGTTGGCCGACACTCTCGATCAGTCGGTCGGCATTTCTCGTATGAGTGTCGACCGGCTCGTGCTCAGTGCCACTCGGGTCGATGCCGCGGCGCAGACCATCGAGGGTCAGCACGTCGACATCACCGAGAGCGGCATTCGCCTCCGTCCGTGGCAGCTGCGATGGACAACCCCGCCACAACTCGACGCCATGGCGGCCAGCGCTGGGCTGAGCCTCGTCGAACGAGTTGCCTCGTGGCACGGCGACCCGTTCGATGACGATGCCGATCGACACATCTCGGTGTATCGGTCAGCGAACTGACTGGAACGTGCCAATGGGCGGCCTCAGATGTTGATGGTCGCCAGACCGCCGGCATCCGCAATCGCCAGGGTGGCAGCGAAGAGCGCGATCACGGCGGCAATGGCCGCAGCCTGTGCAATCTGATGAGCCTGTTTCGATCCGCCGATCTGGTTCGGAAGCCATGCGACGATGCCCGCAATCAGAAAGCCCCCGATGATCCCGCCGAAGTGACCCCAGAACGAGATGCGAAAGCCGGGGATCAACGGCAGCAGCAGATTGATCAGGAAGATGCCGCCAAGTGAGGTCTTGAAGATCGACCGACCTTGGCTGGCCATCACGGCCGCGAGACCACCGGCCAGCCCCAGAACGGCGCCAGAAGCGCCAAGGGTCGGCGTCTCGAAGTCGAAGGCGATGACGGCCAGACTGGCACCGAGAAGGCCGCCTGCGTACACCAAGGCGAATCTCACCCGTCCAAGTGCTTGCTCGAGCGCCGGGCCGAAGAGGTAGAGGGCGTACATGTTGAAGCCGATGTGTAGCAGTCCGGCATGGAGGAAGCCGCCGGTGACGATCCGCCACCACTCCCCGTGCGCAATGAGCGGACCGAACTGCACGAGATCGATGGTGACCCGACCGGTTTGCAAGCTCGAACCACCCGTTGCCGTCTGGGCGAGGAAGGCGAGGACGCACAAGCCGATCAGGGTGAAGGTGACGACCGGTTGGTTGACGAGGTCGCCGGGACGGATCACTTTCTGGGCACCGGCCTTGGTGCACTGAGGACAGTGGAACCCAACCGAGGCGGAGTGCATGCACTGAGGGCAGATCGGACGGTCGCATCGTTGACAGCCGACCGCTGCCGGTCGATCACGATGGATGTAACACATTGCATCGTCGGCGACCACCAAGCGAGCGTATCTTCACGGCCGTATTTTCAAGACCGTCACGGCCGGGCGCGACACAGGGTCGCTTTCCCGACTCGAGATCTGTGACAACATCTCCGGTTGGCGCGACTTCTAGTGCAACGGTTGCGTCGATCCATGGTCCGGCCAAATTGGCGGGACCCAAGTACGAGGAGAGAACCAGATGGTCCAGGAATTCAAAGACTTCATCAACAAGGGTGGCGTATTCGAAGTCGCCGTCGGCCTGATCATGGCCCTGGCATTCGTGCCGGTGGTCACCGGTCTCGTCGACTTCATCCTCATGCCGATCGTTGCCGCCATCTTCGGCCAGCCCGACTTCAGCAACATCGGCTTCAACCTCGGCGACTCACGAGTCCTGGTGGGAGCCTGGTTCAACACGATCATCAGCTTCGTGATCATCGGGTTCGTCATGTTCGTGCTGGTCAAGGCCTACAACACGATGGTCAAGCCCGCCGCCGAAGAAGACGGTCCGACCGAGATCGAACTCCTCACCGAGATCCGCGACAGCCTCAAGCGCGGCTGATCAAGCCAATCCCGTAGGACAACATCGCGGCGATGCGGTCAGTCGGCTTCGAGGAGTCGGCTGGCTGCATCCCATGGCGCCAGCGCCCGATCAGCCACCGCATCACGGAGGCCGGCGAATTCGCTGCTCGACTCGATGTTGCGCACCTGCTGATCGATCCGCTCCCGCAGAATGGCGTTGAGTTCGTCGTTGCTCCGCTTCCGGCGTCGAGCCTCGAGTTCTCCCGATTCGCTCACATGTGACCGGTGATCGGCAATGGCGAGCCACAGTTCGTCAAGGCCCGTGCCTTCGGTGGCAACGGTGACGACGACGGGTGGTCGCCAATCCTGTTTCGCCGAAAGGTCGAGCATGGACTCCAGATCACGCCGGGTGTCGTCGGTGCCGACCCGATCACCCTTGTTGATCACGAAGATGTCGGCAATCTCCATCAGTCCCGCCTTGTTGGCCTGCACGGCGTCACCCCAGCCGGGGTTGACCACCACGACCGTGGTGTCGGCTGCTCCCACGATTTCGACCTCGACCTGGCCAACACCGACCGTCTCGACCAACACGTAGTCACGCCCGGTTGCTTCGAGCAACCGGACGGCCTCGGGCGTTGCCAATGTCAGCCCACCGAGGTGGCCGCGAGTGGCCATCGAGCGGATGAAGACCGATTCGTCGAGGGCATGGTCCTGCATCCGTACACGGTCACCGAGAATCGCCCCACCCGTGAAGGGCGACGACGGGTCGATTGCCAAGACCCCGATGGCAAGATCATCTCGACGCATGCGAGAGACCAGGGCACCGGTCAGGGTCGACTTACCGGCTCCAGGCGCACCGGTGATGCCAACGGTGTATCCGTGACCGGCGTCGGCGAACGTCAGTCGCCCGAGCTCGCGGGCGGTGTCGCCGCCCCGTTCGATGACCGAGAGCAGACGCGCCAACGCCGCTCGTTTTCCGTTTCTGGCGTCGGCGTAGAGCACGGGAAGATCGACCGGTCGTTTCATTGCTGGACCCACCTTGGGGACTCGACGATTCCTCTGGTTCTCCGGTCAATCATGTTGCTCCTGAGCTGGTGAGCCTGCGTAAAGCCCACCCCGATGGCACTGCGACCAAGGTATCGCCGTAGCCTTACTTGCAGTGAATCCTGTTGGCGCCATCGCTCAAGCAGCCAGAGCTCGAACAACTCGAACAACCGGTACTCGAACAACCAGAACTCGAACAACCGGTGCCAGTCCGACCCCTGGCCGCATGCACCACATGCAGGTACTCGTCCTCGTGCCCATCGTGGCTCACCAAGGCGGCTGGGATGAAGCATTGCTGGTTGGGCTACCCCTGGGACTCATCGGCCTTTTGCTCTGGGTTGCGAACCGGCGTGTGTCGGCTCAGCTTGCTGAGACCGCAGCCAACGGAGACACAACGGCCGAGGACACAGCAGCCGACGAGGACACCACATCGAAGGACACGCCCTCTGCTCCGTAAGATCCGCTCGTCCTGCCACCCCTCTCGACGCCGGCAGCACCCTCAACGCCCGCAACACCCCTCGGCTCCTGCCACCCCTCGATGACCGAACCAACCGCCCGAACGGCCCTTCTCGCCCCATGCCAACGATCACGACGCGACACACCCTGCCGGTCGACAACGACACCGATCGGGCCATCGCCGACGCCATCCTCAGCAGCCGCAACGATGTCCTGATCGAGACCGAGATCGAGCCCGGCATCTTCGAGCAGAAGTTCGGTCCGTTTCACCACTATCGCCGGTCGGTGACGAGGGTCGACACCCCCGACGATGCCGCCGACGGCAGTGTCGTCACCGAGAGCACGGTCATCGACGAAACCATCAGCTTCAAGCTGGCAATCATCCTGTGGCCGTTCCTGTTCAACCCGCTGATGAAACGAGCATTGGCCGGGGTCGATCGTCGACCCCAAGGGCGTTGGTGGTGGCCGCAGGCGGTCATCGGCGAGCAGACAACAAGACTCGTCTCACTGCTTTCCATCCTGTCGATCATTGCCGGCTATCTCGGCGTCGTCATCAGCCAGACGATCGCCTTCGCCGCACGCGACTTCGACGTCGACAATGACGTGCAGGGTTTCACGCTGGCGGCGATCCGCCTGGGGGTGATCGTGTCGGTCGTGCTCATCCGCAAGGCCGATCTCGTCGGCAGGCGCCCGATGCTCCTCGGGTTCTGCTTGGGGGCCGTCGGTTTCACGATCCTCGGTGCGCTCTCCACGAACATGGTGATGCTGGGCTTCACCCAGGCCATCGCCCGCGGTTTCGACACCGGCCTCCTCACCCTGTTGAGCCTGGCGGTGCTGGAGGAAGTGCCGGCCGGTGTTCGTTCGCTCGGGGTCGGGCTCATGGGCATGGCGTCGGGACTTGGCGCCGGGTTCGTCGTGATGATTCTGCCGGTTGCCGACACCAGCCCCGGGGGCTGGCGCTGGGTCTACCTGGCGTCGGCAGCGTTTCTTCCGGTCCTGTGGTGGGTGGCAAAGCACCTACCCGAGACACGCCGCTTCGTCGCCGCCGATCAGCAGCTCGCATCGGGAACCATCGACCGGCGGATCTTCCTTCTCCTTGCGTTCGCTGCCTTCGCCGGAGCCATGTTCTTTTCGCCTGCCTCGCAGCTCAAGAACCAGTACCTGCTCGACGAACGCAACTTCAGCGCCGCGAAGATCAGCTTCTACCAACTGGCGATCGGCACACCGGTCGGTCTGTCGATCGTTCCCGCGGGATATCTGGCCGACCGGTTCGGCCGCAAACCAATCGGCGGTTGGGCCCTCCTCGTTGGCACCATCGCCACCGCGGCACTGTATTTCAGCGACGGGGCCGCTCTCTGGATCTTCTCACTCGCCGGTATCTGGGCCCTCGGCGCCTCCTACCCCGCGCTGCGAAGCTTCCAGACCGAACTCTTTCCAACGCGGGCGCGCGCCCGGGTCGGGGGCTGGCTCGACGTCGTCAGCGTTTCGGGCAGCGCCGTCGGTCTGGTGATTGCCGGGGTGTTGGCCGAACGATGGGGCAGTGTCGGACCAGCCATCACGGTGCTGATTGGTGGGCCAATCCTCGCTGCTCTCCTGGTGCTGTTCGTCTACCCGGAGACCGCGAACCGCGAACTGGAAGAACTCAATCCGACCGACCCGGCGCCCGCGAGCTGATTCGATCGAACCAGTCGTTCGTTGCGGCGACGATCTGGTCGTCGAACGACGCCTTGGGGTCGTGGTTCGCGCCGTCCAGCCAGACCTGATCGAGTGGTCCGCCGTACGACGCCATGTGTTGTTCGAACTCCTGAGGAGTGCCGAACGGATCTCGGGTGCCCTGGATCAGGAGACCGGGCACGCCAACCTGCGGGAGGTGCTCGGTGCGTAACTTGTCTGGCTTGCCGCTGGGGTGCAGCGGATAGCTGAGGAGGAGCAGCCCGGCGGCCGGCATGCCTTCGGCGACGGCCATCGAGCACGCTCGACCACCCATCGATCGGCCGCCGAACACGAGCGAGAACGGCGACACGCCCCATCCGTCGGCCAGTTCGGCTGCACGCTCACGGATGGATCCGATGAGTTTCGGCATCCGGTCGGGGGGACGTCGGCCGGGTCCCTTGTCACGGTAGGGAAAATTGCAACGGGCGACCGGCAGTTCTAGCTCTTCTTCCATCCGCAGGTAGAGACGATGATTGCGGTCACCACCGGCGCCGTGGAACAGGATCAGACCGCCGATCCCAGCAGCGCTCACGAGGTGAGCAGAATCTTGCGGGCGGCGGTGAGATCGGCGATGCGCTTTGCTGCGTCGTCGGAACCTCCGCCGTGGTCGGGGTGCGCTTCTCGCAGCAGTGAACGGAAACGTCGCTGAACGATTCGCTTGTTCGGTGCGTCACCGTCGTCGCCGGTGAGATCGAGGATCTCGAGCGCCCAGGCGACGGGATCGTTCCACAACTCGAGATCGATCAGCGACGCCGTGCGTCCGCCCATGACAGCCGAGATGAACTGCTCATCGACTGGGCGTCCCCACATCAGGGCAAAGCGCATGGCATCGAACACCGCCGGCCGTGCCGTGAGCGGGAGACTGCCTGCGCAATACAACGCTCCAAGGGCGAACTGCACCGGCTTGCCTCGAGCATCACCGAAATCGAACAGCAGGTTCGTCCCGTCGGCAAGCAACCGGTGCGTGCTTCGAAGCAATCCGACCTGATCCCGCTGGTAGCGGTGCCGGACCCGAGGTTGGGTGACTCGCCGACCGGCGGCGAGCTCTTCGAGCAGCCACATCAGGTGCTCGCGCAGGTCACCCTCGATATTCGGCGCGGTATTGGCCAGGATGCCGGCCAACAGAACACCACCGGCTCCCGGAGCAGGATCGATCGGTAGGTTTCGAGTGCCGAGCGCAATACGCCGGGTGGGCGCTATGGGCCGCGAATGATAGATCTCGAGCTCCGCGACAATCACAGTAGTCAACGCTATCGCGTGACCTCGACCATCTATGAGTCGGAGCATGGCAAGATCTGCCCATGAGCTTTCCCATCGATGACCTGCGAGCAACGCCCGGCAAGAAGATCAAGCTCGACGAGATCGACACCAACGACACGCCGGGTTGGGACAAAGACGATCGTGACGAGGCCGAGGCTCGTACCCTCGAGCTCAACGCCAGGCTCGAAGAACTCCAGGAAGTGATGTGGGCTCAGGGCACGAAGCGCCTGCTCGTCGTGCTCCAGGCGATGGATGCCGGCGGCAAGGACGGCACGATCCGCCACGTCTTCGACAAGGTGAACCCGACGGGCGTTCGCGTCGCGTCGTTCAAGCAACCCAGCGACCGTGAACTGGCTCATGACTACCTGTGGCGGATCCATGCCGAGGTCCCCGGCAACGGCGAGATCGTGATCTTCAATCGAAGCCACTACGAAGACGTGTTGGTCGTGCGCGTCCTCGAAATCACCCCCGAAAAACAGTGGAAGCGGCGCTACCGCCACATTCGAGCGTTCGAAGAAATGCTGGCCGACGAAGGCACCACGATCCTCAAGCTCATGTTGCACATCTCCAAAGACGAGCAGAAGGAGCGGCTCCAAGACCGCCTCGACAAGCCCAACAAGCACTGGAAGTTCGATGCCGGCGATCTGGCAATGCGCGACCGCTGGGACGACTTCATGGCGGCGTTCGAGGACGCCATCAACGAAACCACGACCGACGACGCGCCGTGGTACGTGATCCCGGCCGACCGCAAGTGGTATCGCAACCTCGCCATCAGCGAAATCATGGTGCAGACAATGGAATCGATGGGTCTCGCATTCCCGCCATCCGACGACCTCGAAGGCATCATCATCCCCGACTGACCGCTCCTCCGACGGCCGACTCCAGCAACTCCTCTACAGAAGTGCCGAAAACGGCACTCAGGGAGAGGAGTTCGCCCGACGACCGCATGTCTCGCGTGCGAGGGACGAGCACGCCAATGAGCGTGCTACCCAGATCTGCGAAGCAGGTGAGGCGACAGCCGAACCAATGTGACAGGACGAGCACGCCAATGAGCGTGCTACCCAGATCTGCGAAGCAGGTGAGGCGGCGCCGAAGCTAGGTCAGAGCGGGCCTGCGATGGCGGAGAGCTTGTTGATGGAGTGCTGGGCGTCGATGACGCGGACCGTACCCGAGCGTGAGCGGACGACGAGCGATTGGGTGGTGATCCTGTCACCGTCGAAGGTGACGCCCTTGAGCAGAGCGCCGGTGCTGATCCCTGTTGCTGCGAAGAAGCAGTTGTCGGTCCTGACCAGGTCGTTCATGGTGAGCACGGCATCGAGGTCATAGCCGGCCGCTTCGGCGGCTTCGCGTTCGGCGTCGTCTCGGGCGTAGAGGCGGCCCTGAAGATCGCCACCCATGCCCTTGAGTGCACAGGCCGTGATCACACCTTCGGGGGTGCCGCCAATACCAAAGAGGATGTCGACCCCGGAGTTCGGCATCGCGCAGGCGATGGCTCCTTCGACGTCGCCGTCGCCGATGAGGCGGATGCGGGCACCGGCCGCTCGGATCTCCTCGATCAGACCCGCGTGGCGGGGACGATCGAGGACGACCGCTGTCAGGTCTTGTACCGCGACTCGTTTGGCCTTGGCCAGCGCAGTCAGGTTGCGATCGACCGGGAGGCGTATGTCGACGATGCCGGCACCGCTCGGGCCGACTGCGATCTTGTCCATATAGACGCATGGCCCCGGGTCGAACATCGAGCCACGGTCGGAAGCCGCGATCACGGCGATGGCACCCGGTTGACCGTTCGCGGTGAGGGTGGTGCCATCGATCGGGTCGACGGCGATGTCGGTGTGTGGTGGAAGCCCGTTGCCGACGATCTCACCGTTGAACAGCATTGGTGCTTCATCTTTTTCACCTTCACCGATGATGACGATGCCTTCCATCTCGACTCCACCGAGCACATGGCGCATGGCGTCGACCGCGGCCTGGTCGGCCCCGTTCTTGTCGCCGCGGCCGAGCCAACGGGCTCCGGCCATGGCGGCGGCCTCGGTGGTGCGGACGAGTTCGAGCGCAAGGTTCCGCTCAGGGCGAAGGCGTACATCAGTCATGACGGCCCACCGTAGTGAACCAAACCGCTCGTTGGGAATCGACGAAACTTCCCAGCGGCTCGAATGTCGGAATCAGGCGGAAAACAGCCACACCCGGCTGGTATCTGCAGCCGCAGACCTGACCGGGTGTGACGAACGAGGTTGTCGTACCGCTGTCAGCGGTTCCTCAAATGATCAATGAGCTGCTTGACTGGCGCCGGTGAGACGGAGGCGCACCTCGGCCCACCGGAGGTCTTCACGAGCGAAGGGGTCTTCCTCGTTGGCAGCGAGGGCCGCTTCGGCGGCGGCCTTGTCGGCCTGTGCGACCGAAACGTCGATCTCAGAAGCAGGAGATGCGGCATCGGACAGGACCGTTACTTCGGTGCCGGTGACCGAAACGAAGCCGGAGCGAACAGCGAACGAGAGCACATTGCCGCTCGACTCTGTCACCCGTACTTCGCTGGGCTGGAGGCTCCCGATGAACGGTTCATGCCCGGCGAGGAAGGCGATGTCGCCCCCGCCACGGGTGCGAGCAACCACCTGGGTGCCCTCGCCTGAGTACAGCACGGCCTCAGGTGAAACGAACTCGATCTGGAACGGCATCAGGAACCAGCATCCTTGCGGAGCTTCGCGGCCTTCTCTCGAGCCGAGTCGGCGCCACCGACGTTGAGGAAGGCCTGCTCGGGCAGGTCGTCCAAGTCACCGCTGACCAGGGCCTCGAACGAGTCGATGGTTTCCTCGACCGGAGTGAAGATGCCGGGCAGGCCGGTGAAGACCTGAGCAACGAACATCGGCTGCGACAAGAACCGCTCGACCTTACGGGCCCGGTTCACCGTGACACGGTCTTCTTCGGACAGTTCGTCGAGACCGAGAATGGCGATGATGTCCTGCAGCTCCTTGTAGCGCTGGAGGATCTCCTGCACTCGTCGAGCGACTTGGTAGTGGCGGTCGCCGACGACCTCGGGGGCCAGAATCGATGAGGTCGACGACAGCGGATCGACCGCGGGGTAGATGCCCTTGGCTGCGATGTCACGGGACAGCTCGGTGGTGGCGTCGAGGTGGGTGAAGGTGGTGAACGGTGCCGGGTCGGTGTAATCATCGGCCGGCACGTACACGGCCTGCAGCGAGGTGATCGAGTTGCCGCCGGCGGAGGTGATGCGCTCCTGCAGAATACCCATTTCGTCGGCGAGAGTCGGCTGGTAGCCCACGGCCGATGGCATACGACCAAGGAGGGTCGACACCTCGGAACCGGCCTGCACGAAGCGGAAGATGTTGTCGACGAACAGCAGCACGTCTTGGTTCTGCACATCGCGGAAGTACTCCGCCATGGTGAGGGCCGAGAGGGCGATGCGGAGGCGCACACCAGGCGGCTCATCCATCTGGCCGAAGCAAAGAGCCGCCTTGTCGAGCACCGAGGTGACGCCGTCGCCCATGAGGGTTTCGCCCATCTCGATGAAGAGGTCGGTTCCTTCTCGGGTGCGCTCGCCAACTCCGGCGAACACCGAGACACCACCGTGGTTGGAGGCGACACGGGTGATCATCTCGGTGATGAGCACGGTCTTGCCGACACCGGCGCCACCGAAGAGTCCGATCTTTCCGCCCTGGAGGTAGGGGGTCAGGAGGTCGAGCACCTTGATGCCGGTCTCGAGGACCTCCTTGGTGGGTGCCAACTTGTCGAAGTCAGGGGCATGGCGGTGGATCTCCCACCGTTCGGTGATGTCGAGCGACTCGACGGGAACGTCGAGCGGTTCACCGAGCACGTTCCAGATGTGTCCGAGGGTGACGTCGCCAACCGGCACGGTGATGCCGCGTCCGAGGTTGCGCACTGGCGTGCCACGGCGCAGACCGTCGGTCGGCTTCATGGCCACGGCCCGGACTCGCGAATCACCCAACTGCTGGGCGACTTCGGCCGTCACGTTGATGGACTCACCGGCGATTTCGACGGTGAACTCGATGGCGGTGTTGATCTTCGGCAGCGAATCGGGCGGGAATTCAACGTCGACCACTGGGCCGGCGATTCCGACGATGCGGCCGTCTTTGAGCTGCGGTTCGGTGGCAGTCATGGTGCAATGCTCCTGGGGTTACTCACTAGTCGTTGCGATGCTCGTGGCGCCCGAGATGCTCGGGAAACACGTGCGCCGGCTGCAGATGGTCGATCAGAAGGTCTTCGTCGTCGGATTTGTCGGCGTTCAGGGATTCCGCACCGGAGACGATCTCCATGATTTCGGTGGTGATGGATTCCTGTCGGGCCCGGTTCATGATCCGCGAAAGCTTGGTGATGAGCTCTTCGGCGTTCTCGGTGGCGGCCTTCATTGCTCGCTGGCGGTTCGCATGCTCGGAAGCCGCGGCATCGAGGAGGGCGGTGAAAAGACGGGCTTCGACGTAACGAGGAAGAAGATCCTCGAGGACCCCTTCTGCCGACGGTTCAAAGTCGAAGCTGGCGAGCGCGGCAGCCTCGCCACCACCAGCAGTGGCGATCGTTTCCGTCGATTCGAGGGGGAGGAAGCGGCGAACGATGGCGTTCTGGGTGCCGATCGAGACGAACTCTGTATAGATCAGTTCGACCTGATCGACCTCGCCGGCGTCGAAGAGTTCCCGAACCCGCCGTGCGATCGCCCTTGCATCTTCGAATGTGGGGCTGGCGGTGAAACCCTCGAAATGGGTGTCGATGTCGAAGCCCCGGAAGGTGAAGTAGTCGGCGGTCTTCTTGCCAACGCTGATGAGCTGGTAGGCGCCACCCTCGGAACGAAGGGCTTGGATCTCGCGCTCGGCGGCGCGAAAGACCTGTGCGTTGTAGGGACCGGCGAAACCGCGGTCTCCTGCACAAACAACGAACGCAACGCGCTCGACCTTCTCGGCCTGACGAAGCAGCGGGTGATCGACCGAGGCCCCGCCGGCGGCGAGGTTCTCGATCACACTGGTCAGCCGCTCAGAATAGGGGCGAGAAGCCGCAGCTCGACGCTGGGCCTGGGCGACACGGGTCGCAGCAATGAGTTCCTGGGCTCGGGTGATTTTCTTGGTGTTCTTGACGCTGCCAATACGGCGGCGAAGAATTCGCTCGGCTCCACCTGGCATTGGCGATCAGTCCTTGACTCGGCTCACGTCGGCCTCGGGCAGGGTGTGCGCAGCGTCGACCAACTTCTTGGTCGCTGCTCCCTGATCGGTGGCCTCGGGGGCTTCGGTGATCGAAGCCGCACTGGAGAACTGGTCGGTGAAGGCGCCGATGGCAGCCTCGAGGGCTTCCTCGTCGGCGACGGTACCGGTGTCGACGATATGCGAAAGCTGATCGGCGTGGCGGCTACGGAACCACTCGAGCAGCCCGTCTTCGTAGCGGCGAACGTCGGTGACCTCGACCTTGTCGAGGTACCCACGGGTACCCGCATAGAGCACGACCACCTGTTCTTGCACCGGCACCGGCTCATTGATCCCCTGCTTGAGGAGTTCGGTGAGTCGGTAGCCCCGGTCGAGCTGCTGCTGCGACACGGCGTCGAGATCGGAACCGAAGGCGGCGAACGCTGCCAGTTCACGGAACTGCTGAAGATCGGACTTCAAGGTGCCGACGGCCGACTTCATTGCCTTGATCTGGGCGGCGGAGCCGACTCGAGAAACCGAGATACCGACGTCGACGGCGGGGCGAATGCCGGACTTGAACAGATCGTCTTGGAGGTAGATCTGGCCGTCGGTGATCGAGATCACGTTCGTTGGGATGAAAGCGGAAACGTCGCCGGCCTTGGTCTCGATGACGGGGAGGGCGGTCAGCGAACCGGCGCCGTTCTCGTCGGAGAGTTTGGCAGCACGCTCGAGGAGACGGCTGTGCAGGTAGAAGACGTCGCCGGGGAAGGCTTCACGGCCTGGCGGGCGACGCAGGAGAAGCGAGACCTGACGGTAGGCCTCAGCCTGCTTGGAGAGGTCGTCGTAGACGGCAAGGGCGTGCTCGCCGTTCTCCATCCAGTGCTGGCCCATGGCGCAACCGGAGTAGGGGGCGAGATACTTGAACGGTGCGGGATCGCCGGCCGAAGCAACAACGATGACGGTGTAGTCCATGGCGCCGAAGCCGCGAAGAATCTCGACGGTCTGGGCAACCGTCGACGCCTTCTGTCCAATCGCCACGTAGACACACTTCACGCCGAGGCCCTTTTGGGCCAGGATGGTGTCGATGGCGATCGTGGTCTTGCCCGTCTTGCGGTCGCCGATGATGAGCTCCCGCTGGCCTCGGCCAATCGGGATCAGTGAGTCGACGGCCTTGATGCCGGTCTGCATTGGCTCATGCACCGGCTTTCGACCGGTGATGCCCGGAGCCTGGATCTCCATGCGGCGCGGCTGCACGTTCTCGAGCGGACCGCGTCCGTCGATTGGCTCGCCGAGCACGTTGAGCACACGTCCAAGCACGCCGTCGCCAACCGGAATCGAAAGGATCTGGCCGGTTGATTCAACGGCCTGACCTTCCTCGATGGCGTCGACGTCACCGAGGACCACCGCACCGATGGAGTCTTCATCGAGGTTGAGAGCCAACCCGACGGTGCCATCTTCGAAACGGAGAATCTCGTTGACGGCGGCATCGGGGAGGCCGCCGACGCGTGCGATGCCGTCGCCGACTTCGATCACTCGCCCAACCATCTTCGACGCGAGGTCGGCTTCGAAGGAGTCGAGATTTTTCTGCAGGGCCGAGGTGATGTCGGCTGGATCAAACGAAAGTGCCATGTAAGTGTTCTTCCTCTAACAGGTTCTTGGCGCCTACAGAACTTCGCGCATCTTGTTCAGGCGGGTACGGAGCGAGCCATCGATCACGGCATCACCAATGGTGGTGACGGCGCCGCCGACGACGGAGGGATCAACGACGACTTGGAGTTCCACGTCGCTGCCGGTTTGGGTTTTGAGCGCTTGGCCGAGACGTGCCAGCTGGTCGTCGCTGAGCGGAACCGCGGTTCGCACCGTTGCGACCTTTCGGCCCGCCCCCGACGCAGCCTTCTCGATGAAGGCCTCGACGATCTCGGTGAATTGGCCGCCCCTACCGGAGGTGACGATCATGCCAACGAGCGCCCGAGTGTTGCCGGCAGCATTTGGAAGGAGATCATCCACGATCGAGCCGCGAACTGCCGCCGGCAACAAGTTGTTGCCGAGTGCAGTGCGCAACGCATCGTTGCCTTGCGCAGCGCGGGCGAACGCACCGAGCTCGCTTTTGACGATCTCGAGGTTGCCGTCAGCCTGGGCGACAGCCAAGAGGGCGTCGGCGTAACCAGCGGTTGAGTCTGACATGTCGTGGAGCTCCGGGTGGGGGTCGGCGGGTGGTCAGCTCTTGGCGAGCTGGCCGACCTGGTTGATGTAGGCCTCAATGAGGTCGGCGTGAGCCGCAGCATCGAGTGAGTCGGTGACCACTGCTTCGGTCGCACCGCGGGTGAGGCGGGCAACTTCTTCGGTGATATCGGCGAGTGCTTGACGCCTGGAGTTCTCGGCGTCGGCAACTGCTCGGGCCTTGAGCGCAACGGCGTCGGCATGAGCTTTTGCCACCAGATCGGTCTTGAGTCGTTCGGCGGTTTCGTTGGCCTCACGGCGCAGACGATCGGCTTCGGCGTCGACGTCGGGAAGATCTGCGGTTGATGCGGACAACACTGACTGGGCTTCGACCTTGGCGGCCTGGGCTTCAGCCAGTTCGGCCCGGATCCGGGCGGTACGGCCATCCATCATCTTTTTGATGGCCGGGAAGCCCTTCATCACCACCGGAATCATGAGCACGAAGAAGGCCAGGGATCCCCAGTAGACCTCGTTCATGTCACCGGCCAGGTGGCGACCGTTGGGTGCTTCGGATGCGAGTAGCGTCAGCATGTCGACCTCAGTTCGAGTTCTCGAGGAAACGCGATACGGCGGGCTGCGCGGCAGCGGCGTCGATTGGGCGGTTCATCACGCGGGATGCGGCTTGACTGGCAAGAGCCGCGATTTGTGGTTGTACACCAGCAAGCGCCTGGGATCGAGCAGCAGCAACTTCGGCTGCAGCTTCGGAGCGGACGACCTCGGCTTCGGCTTCGGCGGCGGCGAGGATCTGCTGAACCTCGACATCGGCCTCGGCCCGAGCAGCATCGACGACTGCGGCAGCTTCAGTGCGCACATCGACCAACTGGTCTTGCACCTCTGAAGCAGCAGATCCTGCTGACAAGCGAGCGTTGTCGGCTGCGTCGAGATCGGCGCGAACGGTGTCGGCTCGCTGATCCATGATCTGCCGCACTGGCGGAAGCAAGACGAATTTCACCAGGGCCCACAGTGTGAAGAAACACACCGCACCCCAGAAAAGTTCGTAGCTGGTGGGCAGGATCGGGTTGTTGGCGGCTTCCGCCACCCCTTCCCCTGCCTCGGTGGCGAGAAGCGTGAGCACTGGCTGACCCCTCAGGCGAACTTGAGCAGAATGAAGACCACGAAGCCGATGAGGGCGAGCGCCTCGGTGAAGGCAATACCAAGGAACATGGTGGTCTGGCCCTGGCCGGCCGATTCGGGCTGGCGAGCCATGGCTTGGACGGCTTGACCGACGAGATAGCCAATACCGATACCGGGGCCGATGGCGGCGAGGCCGTAGGCGAAACCGGCGCTCGAGGCACCGGCGGTTGCCTTGTCGGCGTCGGCGGTGTCGGTTGCCGCCTCAGCGGCGATTTCGACGATGTGAGCTGCAGTGCTGGCAAGGACGCTCATTGGTTGGTGCTCTCCTGTTGGATGTTGCTTCATTGCGAAGCGTTGCTGTTCCGCCCGAGGGCGAGAATTGGACGAACCGGGTACGAGGAACCTCGTGCTCAATCGACAAACCGGGGCTGGCGAGTGAGTTTCAAACCGACGATCAGTGGTGCGCAGTACGTGACAGCGAGATGTACACCGCTGTCAGAAGAGCGAACACGAATGCCTGAATGAGCGATACGAAGATCTCGAAGGCGGTGAGGGCCACGAGTGTGATGAAACTGAAAGGCAGGACCGCAATGAGCGGGCTCTTCTGCCAGAGAGCGATGCACAACACGCCGAAGGTGACCAGCAGGATGTGACCGGCGATCATGTTGGCGAAGAGACGAACGGCCAGGCCGAACGGCCGAAGCAGGAAGGTGGAGAGAAACTCGATCGGGGTCACCAAGATGTACAGCGCCTTGGGCACGCCCGGAGGAAACAGCGAAGACTTGAGGAATCCGCCGACTCCCTGGGCCTTCACACCGACGGCGATGAACGTGACCCAGGCAACGAGGGCCAGAAGAAGAGGGTTCGCCATGCGGGCATTGGCCGGCATCTGGAAGGTCGGGATGACTTCGAAGATATTGCCGAAGAAGACAAAGAGGAAGATGCTCAGCAGCAGTGGCAGGTACTTGCCGCCGTCGGGCCCGATCGCCGATTGAGCGATCTGCTTGTCGACGAAACCGACCGTGCTCTCCACGATGTTCTGCAGTCCGGTCGGGACCAACTCCTTCTTGGAGACGAGGAACAAAACCGAAGGAATGATCACCGCCAAGACACTGATCAGCGCGATCTTGTTGAATTCGAAGATGGTGCCTTCACCAAAGTAGGCAGGCC
>RCMY010002535.1_pt1 | contig 16537 bp, 19 predicted proteins | sample 2041341 | NCBI WGS metagenome assembly RCMY01 (sample SAMN09708234, study PRJNA481090) | Marine sediment metagenome, whole genome shotgun sequencing project. | reverse complement strand
GCGCGGATCAGGAACATCAGCAGCCGGTCATTATATTTGCGCTTGGTATAGACATGTTGCCCCTCCTTATCGAGCACCACATCGTCGACCCCGTTGATCGCGCGGTCAAAGGCAATATCGACCAGCCGCCCGGAGGACGCGTGCTGGGCCGCTTCCCAGGCGGCGGCGAAACCCTCCGCCCCCGGCGCCCGGCGCAGCGTGTAGGCGGCGGTATCCGACATCCCGACGCTGCGCGCCGCGTCGATCACCACTCCGCTATCGGCCAGCGCCCCGATAAACGCCCGCTGCCGCTCCGGCGTCCAGCCATCCTTGCGCGGCTTGCGCAAGACCGGGACCCAGTCATAGGCGGCGGGGTCATGGCCGTGCCGGTCTGAATCGGGGGCGTCTGATTGGGAGGAGTCGAGGTCTCCGTTTTCGGGAGCGGTGGAATTTTTTTGGGGGTTTTTGTCTGTCATGAGAGGGATATTAACCCATTTGGTTGGTTGTAGGAAAGAGGGTTTTGGAACAACTTTCTTAAACCCCGAGATTCGTCATCCTGAACTCGTTTCAGGACCTCGTGCGGCAGGCGCGCAATCTAGAGGGATCCTGAAACGAGTTCAGGACGACGATGCGATGACGACGCCCGACCATAAACAACCCACCATCTTGCCAATCCTAGCGCAATTCTGTACACGTATTGCCATGGCCCAGATGAACATCTCCCTCCCCGCAAAGCTCAAAAGCTACGTCGAATCCCGCGTGAGCGAAGGCAGCTACGCCAGCAGCAGCGATTATGTCCGCGATCTGGTCCGCCGCGACCAGGAATATGAGATCAAGCGCGACCGGCTCCACGCCGCGATCGAAGAAGGCCGCGCTTCGGGGATAAGCGAGCAGAGCGTGGAAGACATTATCGCTGATATGAAAAAGCAAATACGCAAGGAAGCGAACGCCAAGCGCAAAGGTGCGGATTGAATTCAGCGGTGCCGCCAATGCCTATCTGACGGGACTATGGCATAGAGAATTTTGATTAGGGCGAATGCCTGTAGTTTGTTGGTAAGGTGAACGGCTATCTCTACCATAAGAGCAAAGATAATTTATCTGCTTTATTGAAAAAGAGAGAGTAATTCAGACAACTACCAACCAGATTCAATCACAGTCATCAACCGGTAGGTTCAGCATCTCACGATGGTATCGTTGAAGTCGATCAAAGTGTGCTTGAATTGCACCAGCAATTTCTTTTGAATTTTTCACGGCCAAAAAGTGCCCGACAATCTGTGTGTAATGCTCAGCCTGCCTCGGTAGCCTCAGAGCAGGGTCACGCTTGTCCTCAATTTCATCATTTCCCATTACTTGGACAACTTGTTGAGGTTCCGGGATCACAAATCCTTCTGCTGGTTGCTTTGGAACTTTACCGTTCATCAATGGAGAAATGGGGTGAAATTCATGAAACAACGCATCCTCCAACGGTTCGATCTCTGGCTTCGAGCTTACTGGATAAGCCCAAACCCATGCTATTTCCCAAACATCTATTTGTCGGTTCGCGATCACATCGGATCTAGCGGAGGTCAAATGGCGTTGAACGCGCTTTCTAATGCCATCTGTAGACTGCCCCACATAAATAGGGACCTGATCCAAATCGCACAATACATAGCAGCCGATCTTAGTTGTAAGCTTGCCTACTGCTACTTTTCTAAATGCAAGATCAATCGCCAATTTTCTTCTGCTCTATTCTGCTGCAATCAGTGTGGATTCGTAGCAGTTGGCTGATTGAATTGGGTTTAAAATAATGTCTCGAATATGTCTCACTACCGGAACACACACGCCGTCTCCTGATACTTTATAGGCGTCATTATATCGCTGAGGTAATTTATAATTGTCGGCCAATCCCATCAATCGTGCCGCTTCACGCGTGGACAACAATCGAGTGCGTACATTGTCGCCCTCAACAACGATAATAGTCTGGCGGCTGGAACCACCTCCTGGCGTTCTTAAACAACCAGCAATACCGTCGAAGCGGACCTCTGCTCGTTGCTTTCTCCTTCCGTTTTCGGCTATTCGAGTCCGCTTATAAATGGTGCCGACGACTATGTTATTCAACTCCTTCGCAGACTGAACTTTTGCAAGATTGACTTCAGACATCATGGCCAAAAGCTTCTCAGTTTCTTCCGAGCCATGCCAGTCGCACCCAGTTGGGGTTTCTTCAAAAATATCAATTAAATTCAAAGATCTAGTACTAGGAACCGGCACGTTCCACCACAACCACTTGTCTTTGGCCTCACGCGATAGATGTTTCTGCGCACGTTGAAGTGCGTCCGGATGCAAAAGTTGATCAGGTTCACCACGCAAAAGATTTTGGGGAATAAAATAGTCTTTAGAGACCGCGATCAAAAATACCCGCTTTCTGCTCTGAGGGACAAAATGTTTCGCGTCCAGAACGATAGCTCCGAAGGAATAGCCAACTTGCAAAAAGGCTTCACACACCGCTGAGAAATCTTTTCCCGCGTTAGAGGTAAGCAGGCCGAATACATTTTCCAAAACCATCATATTCGGTAGAATATTTTGTTTCTCCAATCCAAGAATGAGCTTCCAAAACGGCCAAAACGTACCTGACCGTGTTTGTAGATTTGCGTCTGCATAGCCTATCCCAAGCCCATTCCCTGCCAACGATAAGTCTTGGCATGGAAAGGAAGCCCAACATAGCTCCGACTCTACTCCGATATCTGAACTGCAAACCTTCGCCACATCTTCACATAAAAGATGCTCGCCGCCCCAGTTGGAACTATAGACTCCTGCTTTCATTGCATCAAAATCGTTTGCAAAAACGCAGTCCCAATGGTCACCTAATCCGGCACGCGCCATCCCGCCACCCGCAAAAAACTCTAGGAAGGTTGGTCTCTTCATAGTCATGCCTTAAAAATCGTTCCCCGAGCCTTGTAATTTGTTCTTGATTTGTTCGCAAGCAAAAAGCGAAGCTTTCAACAGCCTTCCAACTGCCTTAGATTTTCATGATGGTCAACACATCCGAACCGCTCGTCGCAATGCACACCGAAAGCACATAAAGTAAAATCAGATACTCATGTAAATATATTTACAGCTTAACACCAAAAATCCCAATTTCTCCGACATTCCGACTCAAAAATTGACAACAACCTCTGGCACATTCCGCTAAACTCGGCCAAACATCATTACAGACGCTGCAAATTTTTTGACAGCATGATGATAACCGCCTCCCCAGTTTAAGGAATTAGCCCATGTCCTATCAAGATTTCAAGAAGTCCGCCGATAGCCTGATCAACAGCCAGAATGGCGCGTGGACCGGTATTGATGCCGAGTCCGTTGCCCGGATGCAATTGCAGAATCGCTTCAAGACCGGCCTCGACATCGCCAAATATACCGCCGCGATCATGCGCGAGGATATGGCGGCCTATGATGCCGACAGTTCCAAATATACCCAGTCGCTGGGGTGCTGGCACGGGTTTATCGCGCAGCAAAAGATGATTTCGATCAAGAAGCATTTCGGCGATACCAAACGCCGCTATCTCTATCTGTCCGGCTGGATGGTCGCGGCATTGCGCAGCGAATTCGGCCCCCTGCCCGACCAGTCGATGCACGAGAAGACCTCGGTGCCGGCGCTGATCGAAGAGCTTTACACTTTCCTGCGGCAGGCCGATGCCCGCGAGTTGAACTTGCTGTTCCGCGACATTGATGCGGCGCGCGACGCCGGTGACAGTGCGGCGGAAAAAACGGCGATGGACAAGGTCGAGAATTTCCAGACCCATGTCGTGCCGATCATCGCCGATATCGACGCCGGTTTCGGTAACGCGGAAGCGACCTATTTGCTCGCCAAAAAGATGATCGAAGCGGGCGCCTGCGCCTTGCAGATCGAGAACCAGGTGTCCGACGAAAAGCAGTGCGGTCACCAGGACGGCAAGGTCACCGTGCCGCATGAAGATTTTATCGCGAAAATCCGCGCCTGCCGCTATGCTTTCCTCGAGCTCGGCGTGGACGACGGGATCATCGTCACCCGCACCGACTCGCTCGGCGCCGGCCTGACCAAGCAGATCGCGGTTTCGAACGAGCCCGGCGATCTCGGTGACCAGTATAACAGCTTCCTCGATTGTGAAGAAATTGACCCCGCCACCGCGAAAAACGGCGATGTCATCATCAACCGCGGCGGCAAGCTGATGCGCCCCAAGCGGCTTCCGTCGAACCTGTTCCGGTTCAAACCGGGCACCGGCGAAGACCGCTGCGTCCTCGACAGCATCACCTCGCTGCAAAACGGCGCCGACCTGCTGTGGATCGAAACCGAGAAGCCTCACGTCGAGCAGATTGCCGGGATGATGGACCGGGTGCGCGAAGTCGTTCCCAATGCCAAGCTGGTGTATAATAATTCGCCGTCGTTCAACTGGACGCTGAATTTCCGTCAGCAGGTCTATGACGCGATGAAAGCAGAAGGCCTCGATATCGCGGAATATGATCGTGATGATCTGATGGATGCGAAATATGACGACACCGAACTGGGCGAAGCGGCTGACAAGCGCATCCGCACCTTCCAGGCCGATGGCTCGAAACGCGCCGGTATCTTCCATCATCTGATCACGCTGCCTACTTATCATACCGCCGCCTTGTCGACCGACAATCTGGCCAAGGAATATTTCGGCGACGCCGGTATGCTGGGCTATGTCCTTGGCGTGCAACGCAAGGAAATCCGCGAAGGCATTGCCTGCGTGCGGCACCAGAATATGTCGGGCAGCGACATTGGCGATGACCATAAGGAATATTTCGCCGGTGACGCAGCGCTCAAGGCTGGTGGTGCGCACAACACGATGAACCAGTTCGGATAAGCAACGAGCAGTTCGGGTGCCCCCGATGCCCCCGTCGCGGGGCACCTGATCCAAACAGTTTTCCTGGGGAGGAAAAAACTATCCGTCGGCAGCAATGTCGGCGGATTTTTTCTATGTAGACAAATCTCCGACTCGCTATCAGGGTGGATCATATTGGGTTCAGACTATCGGACCTATCGTTCTTCCCGTTGGGCATAAGGGGGCAGCATGGCATTACGGAAATCCGGTTCGATACTGGCACTGGCGGCGCTGCTCTCGTCCTGCGGCGGCGGTGGTGGCGGCAGCAGCAATGTCGTCAGCCTGCCACCCGGTGGTGGCGGGGGAACCCCGGTGCCTTCGCCCGGAGGCACGACCTGCTCGCTGCAAAGCCGTCAAAACTGGGCCTTTGACCAGATCAACGAATGGTATCTTTTTCCCGAAACCCTGCCCGCCGGGTTGAGCCCGACGCCTTATTCCTCGGTGCAGGCTTATGTTGATGCGCTCACCGCCACTGCGCGCGGTCAGGGACGGGACCGGTTTTTCACCTTCATCACCTCGATTGCCGAAGAGAATGCCTTTCTGAACTCCGGCGCGACCGCCGGCTTTGGTATCCGGCTAAGCTATGACAGCCCGTCGTCGCGGGTGTTCATTCTCGATGCCTTCGAAGGCGCACCGGCGCTCGCAGCCGGGCTTGATCGCGGTGGCGAGATACTGGCGATCGGGACCAGTAGCAGCAACCTCCAGACCGTAGCCTCGCTCTTCGCACAGGGTGGCGCGGGTGCGGTCAGTGCCGCGCTGGGTCCGTCGACCGCGGGCACCAGCCGGGTGCTGCGTTTTCGCGACGCTGCGGGCAACGAGACCACCACCACCGTGACCAAAGGTAATTTTGCCATCCAGCCGGTCTCTCCGCGCTATGGCGTGCAGATACTCGACAATGCGGGGACCCGCACCGGCTATGTCAATCTGCGGACCTTTATCGACAGCGCCGAACCGCAGCTGCGCGACGCGTTCCTGCAGTTCCGCGACGCCGGCGTGACCGATCTGGTGATCGACCTGCGCTATAATGGCGGCGGGCTGGTGCGGACCGCCGAACTGTTTGCCGACCTGCTCGGTCGCAACCGCTTTGCCAATGAGGTCCAGTCGGTGACCCGCTTTCGACCCAGCAAGGCGAGCTTCAATGAAACCCGCAACTTCCAGACCCAGCCGCAGGCGATCGCCCCGACGCGGATCGCCTTTATCACCACCGGCGGCTCGGCCTCGGCCAGCGAACTGGTGATCAATGCGATGATCCCCTATCTCGACCCCGATATGGCGCTGATCGGCAGCAACACTTTCGGGAAGCCGGTTGGTCAGGTGGGGCTCGACCGCGAAGCCTGTGACGACCGGATCAGGATCGTCGCCTTCGCGACCGAGAATGCCGATGGCAATGCCAATTATTTCAGCGGGCTTGCCGGTTCGGTTGCCAACAGCTGTCAGGCGGCGGACGATATCACCCGGCCGCTCGGCGATCCCGGCGAAGCGTCGACGGCGCGCGCGCTCGGCTTTCTCTCCGGAGCCGCCTGCACCCCGATCAGCAGCGCTGGCAGCGGCGCAATTGCCGGGCAGCGCGAGCCGCTGTCCCTGCCCCGCGAACTGCTGATGCCCGCGCGGCCAACCCCCGCCCAGCGCGAAGTTCCGGGGTCCTTCTGATACCAGCCCGAGAGATTGGTGCGCCGCAACCCCGCACAGGGCATTTGACAATAGCACCCCGATTATGGCTATGTTGTACCGATGGATGCAGCAAGTGATCATCTCCTGATGGAGGCCAGCCTTGAAGCGCTGGACGAGCGCTATGACGGAATGGCCGCCGAACTGTTCGACCGGTTCATCGCCGATCACCCGCAATATGCGCCCGCCTTCGTCAATCCCGAAGCGGCACGCGAACGGATGACCCGCGAGACGCTGGAGGCGATGCTCGGCCTGGCGGCGGGCGAAGCCTGGGTCGATCATGTGGTAACCAATTTCGTCGACCTGCACCATGATTATGCCGACTTCACCCCGCAAGATTATGCCGCCTGGTTCGCGCTGGTCATCGAGACGATGGCGAGCCGCGCCGGTCCTGACTGGCCGGCCTGCGCCAGCGATGCGTGGCAGCGACAAGCCGATGGGCTGGTCGCGAAAGTCGCCGGGGTGGAGCGGAACAAGGAAGTGCCCGAGCGTATAATCATCTCATCCTGACCCGTAGAACAGCGGATGGAAGCCGATTACGGCATCCGGCACCGTCACCCGCAGCGGCAGGATCTGGTAATAGTCGGCGGGCTCGCCATCCGGACAGAGGTCCGGAAAAGCTCTGAAGCCAAAGCGGCGGTAATATCCCGGATCGCCGACCAGCACACATCCCGCCGCTTCGCGTTCGCGGAGCATGGTAAGGCCCGTCTCGATCAGCTTGCTGCCGATATGCTGCTTCTGCAGTTCCGGTTTCACCGCAACCGGGCCGAGCGCGTACCATCCGGGCGCGCCATCGGCCGCGAACGCGTCGGTAAAGGTCACCTGTCCTGCGACAACACCGTCCCGTTCCGCCACCAGAGAAATCGCCAGCGCGCCGGCCTTGCGGAACCGGTCGATCAGATCCTGTTCGTTCCCGCCGGCATAGGGCATGGGCGCGAAGGCGCGCCGGGTGATGTCGCGAATCGCGGCGTGATCTTCGGGCGTTTCGGGGCGGATCAGGGCTTTCATCGCGCAGCAATCGCGCCGATCAGCAGGGCCAGCGTGCCGGCACAGCTCAGGGTCCGGACATGGTTCCACGGCAGCCAGCGCTGCACATAGCGGCGCCACATTGCCTCGCCTTCCGCTGCGCTGGCATCGCTCGCCTCGAGCGCGTTGTTGAGCGGGACATTGGCGAATGCGGTTACCGCCAGCATGCCGACCAGATAGAGCGTACCGCCGCTGACCATCTGCCATGCGCCGGGCGTGCCCCATATCATCACACCGAAGACCGCCAGCAACAGACAGGCGAGGCTGCTTGTGAAAAACAGCGGCAGGAATAGCGACTTCAGGATGACCCGGTTGATCGACTGCATCGCCGCCATCCCGACCGGCCGCCCGGCGGCGTCCAGCGCCTGCACGACGAATATCGAGAAGGCGAAATAGATACCCGCCATCAGGCCCGCCGACAGGGCGGCGAACCAGAGCGTTGTGGTGATCACCAGCTGCATCGGACTATCTCCCGGACTGTTATCCCGTCACCTTCTCTGCCTAAGCCTCGGCGACCGCTTTCGGCATCAGCACGCCCAGCACTACGGCGACCAGCAGCAGCGCCGGGACGTCGCCCAGCATATGGCCCATATGTTCCGGATTCTGCATCGCCTGCACCGCCATGATCCCGGCGTGGACCACGCTCGACCAGATGGTGAACCAGATCAACGAGCGATGCTTGGCGGGATTGGCGGCGGCGCGGATCAGGAAAAATCCCAAAGTCAGGTAAATGCCGATGATCATCATATAATAATGGGAGGCCACCGGCGGGCCTTCGTGCCACATCCAGCCCGACGGCCAGACCAGCGCCAGCGGATAGACCAGACAGAATATCGCCCCGAACAAAACCAGGGCGACCTGCAAAAAGCTATAACGTCCAATCATGTCATTTTCCTCCCGTAGCGACCCCGCGTCAGGCTTAGGGCGGTTTCGCCGCGCTGGCAAATCGGGGCCCTGGTTTACACCGAACCGTCCTTTTATTTTCCGTGACCTTCCGGCTCCGCGTCCGCATCCTCCTCCGGCGGAACGATCCGGTCGAGACGCGCCAAAGCCGACAAAAGCGCGCGATTGTCGGGTTTTTTGATCGTCCCGACATAGCGCCCGCCGCGCATGATCGGCCGGTAGGTGTCGAGCTTTATCCGCTGGAACAGCCCTTCGAGTGTGACCTTTGCCGGAGACGCACGGGTTGTCCCCGGCGCGCCCAGTATTGTGTCCCACGCCGCAGCAAATTCCTCCGCCCCCTGCTTGCGGCGCAGCCGGTAGGCGCTCTCCCGGCTCATCCCGACCAGCATCGCTGCTTTCTTGATGCAGCGGGTTTCGGCGAGCAGGCCGATAAATTCCGCCTGGCGAACCGGCGTCCACCCGTCGGCGCGGGCGCGCAGCGATACGGGGGTGAAGGCGGGGATGCGGGAGATGCGGCGCTGCTGGACAGCCGCGCTGCGCGGGTCGGGGCGTTTGGAGTTCATGGCGGGGATTAAGGCATAAACGGGGTGGTGTAGGAAAGGGGTTTTTGGTGGGAACGAACCCTGACCATCACATTCAACGCAGATAGAGCCATCGTGATACCCGTCACGCGCAACTGCGAAAAAAGGAACCTATTTCTCTCATGTTACTCATTAAACATGAAGGGAATCATTATGGTACAGGCAGATTTTGCTACCGAAATTAATCAAAGCGTGGCTGACAAATTGCTGGATTCTACCGGCTACCCGCTGGTGGTGTCGGAGAAAAAAGAGGAGTTCCCCGGCTGCGATAAAGCCAAGATACTGGAAACCGATGAGCTTTATCGTCTTTCCGATGGGGAAATCGACGAGATGTTCCGCACCGCCGTCGCGAAGCTGGATGAGAAGGATGCTTCGGAAGACCGGGACGAGAACACAATTTATGATGATATCGTGATTTTTGCCGGCGAGGTGATTGAACAGGCAAAAAAGGTGCTCGTCGCGTCAGAAGACGATCGCTATGAGGGCCCGCCGCCGGAACAACTCGAAGCGATTATCGACGGCGGCATCGAGCAACTGCCTGCAAACCTGAAGGCCATGAGCAGCGATTGGGGCGTTTACTTCTGGTGCCCGTTGCTGCGTGTGACAATCAAGGAACGGCCCACGTTGAGCCTTGAGTCACCAACGGTCCGGCTGGCCAACCTGCGAGCCGAAATCAGGGCAAAGGGCGAAATGTGGATAAAATTTCCATGGTTCAATTGTTACAAATGGTGCCTTCGCTGGAAAAAGGTCATCAAATGCAAGCGTGTTGGCTCGATTTCCGTTTCTCCTGATATCGCAGTGGATGCACAGATCAGTTTCGAGGGTCGCGGTGCTCAAGTTTATGCGAAAGGAAAGTTCAATCGCCTTCGCCTCGATTACCCGATTCTGGAAAAATTGCCTCTGGAATCCATTGCCAATCTTGGCCTCAAGAAAAAGGAACTGATGGTTTACGACGCTCGAAAGCTGCTCGCGACAGTGCCCGTTCTGGAATCCGATTTTGGCGTCAAACAAATCGGCCTGCCCCAGCATGGCAATGGAATGAGACTCGAAATCGAGCTGGAACAGCGCAACTAGTTCTACAAAACTCGTGCCCGGCTGGCTGCATATCGGGCCAGCCGGACATGACCCTGCCGCCCCTCCTTCGTCATGCTGAATTTATTTCAGGACCTCGTGCGGCAGGTGCGCAATCCATGACGGGAATTAAGGCATATTTGGGGGGATGTAGGAAAGCGGTTTTTTTAGTGGGGGTATGTGCTGACTTCGTCATCCTGAACTCGTTTCAGGATCCATTTCCGGCCTAGAAGCCTGCCCTGCGGTGGCACGATGGATGCTGAAACAAGTTCAGCATGACGGGTGTCCCCTTCGGCCAGCCACTCCCCACCAGCAAACCCAATTGCATTCCCCTCGCCACTACGCGAAACACTCCCCAGAAAAAACAGGAGAGAGACAGGATGACCGACCTCGAACAATCGCGGCTGAAGACCGTGCGCGATCATATGGCGCTGGAGATCAGCCATGAATGGGACGCGGTCATCGATACGTTCGACCATCCGCGCTATGAATTATACGGCAACGGTACGATATTCGACGGCGAGGAAGCAGTGCGCGCCTATTTCGCGATGTCGCGCACACCCTTTCCCGACCAGGCCAATGAAGTGATCGCGATCGGCGTAGCCAGCGCGGATGTCGTGCTGGTCGAATTCTGGCTCACCGGCACCCATCTCGGCCCGCTGACCATCGGCGAGCGGGTGATCGAGCCGACCGGAAAAGCCTTTCGCGTCCGCATGGCGGCGAGTTTTGAATTCGCGCCGGGGACCGACCGGATAATTTGCGAGCGGGCTTATTTTGGGGAGGGGATGATTGCAAAGGAGTTGGGGTTGTGAGGGGGTGTAATGAATCTAGAATGGACTTAGCAAATTAGCTCACTGCCACCGTAACCCCGCAATTCAAAAAATTAGATCATTTTGGCCTACTTCAAAAAGTTTATTTGTTTTTGTGAAAAATCCCAAAACTCATCAAACTCCCGTATCATCGCCACTCTAGGGTTGTTTTTCATGTTTTCAACATAGGCAGAATCTTTCTTTAACTGCTCAGATATTTCCTCAAACAGCGTCTCGTTAGACTTAGACATTATCCAATACCTTGATATCCTTGATAATTGAAATTCTACCAACTTGGGCAGCCACCAGTGCCTCCCTCGGTAAATGTGAATTGGAGACGCTGGCGCATCGAGGCAGTGCCTCCTTTTTTTGCCAGTCCAAAATATAGCCCTCTTGGGTTTTTCTTTTTGGAGCCGAAAATACTTGTTCAAAAAATCGCGGGGCCACACCAGTAAAAGGTTCAAATCTTACAGCTTGGTCTGAAACCTCCATGTTTCCCGCTTCATCGTCGATTTTAACTTCACGGTCGTACAATTCTCTTGTCATACTTTTTGGATAAGGTTCGATATATACTACACGATCAATGTTCGCTGCGATAATATGTCGCCCACACATGTGGCAAGGAAACGTTGTTGTATATACTGTGCCACCATCAATTGAGACACCTCTCCGAGCAGCCTCAACAATTGCATGCATTTCAGCATGAACAACACGCCCAAATTCGATCAGATTGGACACTCGAAGGTCTTTAAATTCACCCTGAAACTTACCAAAAACCAAATCATTTACAAGTTGATTTGTATCTCCATCATACCTGTTGTCAAATCCTACGTTTTTCTTCAAAAAATCCAAAAGTTCTTTTATAACATCCAGTTTTTTAACGGCATTAAAATCGCGACCTTTTGTAAAATCTCGATTGTCATCAACATTATCGTCGTCTTGCCAAAATGCTCCGCCTTTAGGACTTGGCACTTCATTGCAACCTCTAGCAACTACGAAACCCTCACGATCAACGATGACTGCACCGATTTGGCGAGATAAATCTGAAGAGCGTAAAGCAATAGCTTGAGCTTCATACATATACATCTCATCACGAGTTGGAGTAATGTATGGATGACCAAATAACGATCGCAAAAACTTTTTAAGATTGGCTTCAAAATCTTTGTCCGTGGAAACAAAATAATCAGCTAAGTGAAACGTACTTGAAAGATTTTGACCGATCTTTGAGCCCGGTTTATTTTGATCTAGAGAAATCAACTCCAATGCCTGACCAGTAAAAGCTTTCTTATCTGTAGTTTTATGTGACTGTTGGATTTGCTTTACCAAGTTCGTTACCCGGCTTTGGTACTCAGAAAATGCAGAAACCAAGATGAATTTCGAGCCGTAAATTTTTCGTAAAAGCTTGATCTCGTCAGGGTGCTTCAAGCTATTGATTAGGGAATTATCCCCTTCAAACATGTACTGGCAGAATCATGATTGATTGTGCTAAGGAGGTGGATGACGAAAAAAATTCGCAGATCGGACATAAGGTTATCGTCCGTATTGGTTCCAATCAGTCAGGTGATTCCAGCTACACTGATTCCAGAACACGAAATTTATTTGAAGTTGGTTGCTGCTGTGCCTGATTGGTTATTGCCTGTTTCAATTGGCTTTGCTTTAGCTTCCTATCTTTGGGATCCATTCCAGCAAGACTCACGGCTGCGCCAGCTATGGCATTTCGTAACGGATCGCTATCAGACGGAATGCGTGGGCGTTAGTGAAAACAGCCATACCGGAGAGGTGCATTTTCAAATACTGCTCTCATTTAGACGTTCTATTAAGGGCGTTGAACTTGATTTTTATGAGGATGATATGCTTGTGCACACCATAATTATTGGAAATGTAAAACGAGGACAAAGGCAGTGGGCTTTGATAGCGAAGGCGGATGACAATCGCCGCCTTTCTTATGGGCAAGATGGGGAAGGGCGTTCTATGCGACTCCCACCAAGCATACTTCGTATGAAATCTATGCTACAGAATACAGAAATAGAACTCAACGGGCAGTCTACTGAATATGAAACGGATGGTTCAAAACTGCTGATATTCCCTAGGATTATAGAAAAATGAATTACAATTCAAACAAACGCTTCGACGCCCTTCTAAGTGCAATGACAGGGACTAACGCTGAAAAGCCCCAAACAACTCGTCGAGCATCGCGTGAGGCGCGTGACGCCGATTGTAGCGAAACTCAAACTCGCCAAGATACTTCGAAAGGTGCTTCCCGCTGACATGTATATGAGTGCCATTGATACCGCGCTTGAGCATCGACCAGTAGCTTTCGATACCGTTCACAGTCGCGCCTTCAAAGCCAACATACTCGCCAGCGCCATGATCGACCGTCTGGTGGCGATAGCCTCTCAAGTGCAAACCGCTGTAGCTGCGCAATTCGTCCGTATTAACGTGAGAACCTTTTTCGACATTGGCTTCGATAATGGGCAGCAACGTAGATTTGCGGACGTTGGGAACGACTTTCGTCATAATCTCTCCATCGCGTTCCATCATGCCTACAACAATGGTTTTACCTGCTGCACCGCGACCACGCTTGCCGGGACGAACGCCGCCGATATAGGTTTCATCAACTTCGACCGCTTCACCTTGACCTCCAACGCTATCGTCACCATCGACAACAGCCATATACTTGCGGATTTCGTGACACATGCGCCAAGCCGTTTTGTAAGTGACGCCGATCTGGCGCTCAACTTCTTTGGCAGCGACACCGTTGCGGGTGTTAGTGAACATGAACATCACATAAAACCAATCGCGCAAGCTAGTGCGGGTGCGATGGAAGGGCGTTCCAGCGGTAGGGTAGATTTGAAAGCCGCAATGCTCACAAGAATAGGCGCGGCGGGTCGAGACCCGATAAAATTTAGCATCTTTGCCGCACTTTTCACAATCATGGCGATCACCAAAGCGGGTACGCATAAGGTGTTCGAGGCAGCTATCTTCTGTTGGAAAACGGTCTTGGAATTGGCGAAGGGTCGGAGCTTTAAGTTTCTTTGTCATGACAATTGTATAGCAGATTATACTACATGTCGCAAGGGGATACTTCCCATTGATTATGTAACATCGATTATATAACTCAATGTCCTCGACATCGACCGTACATTTTTCTGCGAGCAGGAATTTCTGGCGGAGTTGTCGAATTCTTGACAAAATGAGAGGGATTATCGCTGCACCGCTTCCAATATCACGTCTGATGTGATCCGCAGCATTCATTAAATACAGCACCCGCTTTTCAAATTTTGCGGTATCCAATTTCTTTGATACAGTTTTATCACATACTGAAGCAATTAGTTCGCTGACTCGAATCTGAAAGCTATTATAGCCGTATGGTCTAATCAGATCCGCCAAACTATTTGATAGTTGTGTAAGGTCTGTTCCTGCCGGACCGGAAATACCTATGATTAACTCTGGCTTCGGATTGTTAACATTATAATGCTTCAAATTCGCACCTGCAATATAGATTGAAACTTGGTTTTACATAACCTGAAGTAACGATCAAAACTAGTGGCTAATTTTTACGGTATATTAGTCCATAGTCCTTCACTTCAGGTTGATCTAACCCACGTTTTATAGTCAGTGTCCCTCGACCATCCTAATATTACGCCATGCAAAAACAACCCGCTTTTGATATCCTCCCTCCCACCCACAACAGCAGGAGGAACCCCCATGACCAAATCCCAAACCACCGAACGCCACGGCCATTGCCTGTGCGGCGCGGTCAGGATCACCGCGAAACAGGCGGCCAGCCATGTCGGAGCCTGTCATTGCCGGATGTGCCGGCGCTGGGGTGGCGGGCCGTTTCTGGAGATTGATTGCGGGACGGATGTAAGAATCGAGGGCGCGGATAATGTGACCGTCTATCCCTCGTCCGAATGGGCGGAGCGCGCTTTTTGCGAGACCTGCGGCAGCAATCTGTTCTACCGGCTCAAGGACACGGGCCAGCATATGGTCTGCGCCGGGATATTTGATGATGCCGGCAATGATAGCCTGACCTTCAAGACCCAGGTGTTTATCGACGAGAAACCGGATTATTACAGTTTTGCCGAGGATACCGAAAATCTCACCGGGGCCGAGCTGTTTGCGATGGTTCAGGGGGAGCAGGAATAAGTTTTATCCGTTCGTGCCGAGCTTGTCGATGCATGGATGGAAAAACGCCGATCACCTGCAGACGCCGACCCTTCGACAGGCTCAGGGCAAACGGGGTATTGGACGTGGTTGTTCCTGCCCCACCCGATCCGTTCGTGCTGAGCTTGTCGAAGTATGGATGGCAATAACCGACCTGCATCATAGACGCTGTCCTTCGACAGGCTCGGGATGAACGGGTGTGTTTGACAGGCTAAGGGCGAACGGCGATGTGCAGCGCTCGCTCCGCCGGCAACAAATGTTAGCCGCATTGTCGTAAGGGGCGGTCACAGTCCGCCAAATCGACAGCCCGTTTCCCCATAGCGCCAGTTTGTGATTGCGGCGGGAACCATCCTGCGGTTCATGCATAGATTAACTATGCAAGCGCGATCGCCTGCACCCCCGCGGGCCGGCAATCCGGCTCAATAGAAGGAGTAAGAATATGGGTGAACTGGTAGACAAGGTAAAAGGCAATGTGAACGAAGCCGTTGGCAAAGCCAAACAGCACAGCAATGATCCCGAAACCCGCGCCAAAGGCAAGGCGCAGGAGACCAAGGGCAAGGCCCAGCAGGTCAAGGGCGAGATCAAGGGCGCTCTGGGCGACGATATCTGATATTGCCTCAACCTGGCGCTGCCCAACCTCCCTCCTCCATCGGCAGCGCCAAAAGAAAAGCCGGCCCTCGCGGGTCGGCTTTTTTTGTGTGGTACGGCATAGCCCCTAACCCGTTCGTGCTGAGCTTGTCGAAGCACCTTCACGCGGCCCTTCGACAAGCTCAGGACGAACGGTGGTGTGCGGCGCATTGCTCCCGTTACACCCGGGTGCCCTGCATCCAGATCATTCCGGCTTGCGCGCGACAATCTTGATCTCGACCAATGCCGTCGGTTCGTAAAGCGCGGAAATCCCGATCGCGGTCCATGCCGGGAAAGGCACCTTGATGTAGCGGTTCTTGACCTCGGCAAATTCGTTGATCTGTCCCGCGAGATCGGTGTGGAAGGTGGTCAGGTCGACGACATCGTCCCAGCTCACCCCGGCCCGGGTCAGGGTTGCTTCGAGCCGCCTGAACGCCCGGTCATAGGCCGCAGCCCCGCCGGTTTCATCGGGACCGGGTACGGCAACAACCCCGGACAGATAGACCGTGTCGCCCGCAATCACCGCGTCGGCGTAACCGACTGCGGTCTGGAAGGCGAGCGCTTCGGCATCCTCGGGCATCAGAACGTCTTTCGCATCCTTTGCGTGCAGCGGTGCGGCTGCTAGTGTCGCAGCAGCAATGGTCGCAGAAATCAATGGGAACAGGCGCATGATGGTCTCCTTATAAGTCGTTTAATATCAGGCGGGCCGGGCGTGTTGCGCTCACTCCGCCGGATCAAGGATGATCGACAGGATCTTGGGGAAATCGTCGCTCATCACATTGCCTTCATTGTCATATTGCTCGCCAATGCCGATGGTCGCGGTGGCGCTGCGTCCGATAAATTC
>RCMY010002533.1_pt1 | contig 16538 bp, 19 predicted proteins | sample 2041341 | NCBI WGS metagenome assembly RCMY01 (sample SAMN09708234, study PRJNA481090) | Marine sediment metagenome, whole genome shotgun sequencing project. | reverse complement strand
AGCTCGACATCTTCGAGAAGGACCGCAAACCGACGATCCGGACGGCGACTATTATGAAGAGGAGCATGAGGGGCGTTGAAAGGACTATCAAACCCGCTTCTGTCCAACTGGTGCTTAGCCAGTCAGCGATCATTGCTCTAGGTGTGCAGGCAGTGTCCGCAAATCAAGCCATTCGACGAGACGCTTCCGCTCCTGGTCATCGGTCGAAGTACCGGGAAGATACACCGTCCCCCTCGTGTCTCGGTCCAGCCAGAACTGTCCCGGCCGGCGTCCTTCAGCGCCTCCCGTGGCCAGCCAGACCATTGTGTCGGCCCCGAGCTCGACGCTCCGTAGCAACGGGCCCATTATCTTTCCAAAGAGGGGAATCCCGTCCGACACGCCGCCGGTATCAACCCAGCCGGGATGCATGGAGTGCATCTCGATCTCCGGCGCCCACTGCGGTCCGAGGTACTGGACCATCTCCACCTGAGCTCGCTTGGCCCGGGCGTAGGCAACCGCTCCCCGGTACTCGTCCTCGGCCATCTCGAGTTTGTCCACATCGAGGCCCTGGGTGTACATCCCTCCGGAGGACATCCATAGGACCTTGGCCCCGTAGCTGAGCTGCTCGCGCAATTGGGCAGTGAGTGCGTAGGGTCCGATCAGGTGGGACGCAACGGTGAGTTCGGTACCACGGTCGTTGGTTCTATAGCTATCGCTAAGGGCTCCGGCGTTGTGAATCAGCACATCGATTTCCCGGGTCTCACCGGAAAGTAGTTGGACGAAGTCAGCGATTGACTCGAACTCTGCTGTATTCAGGGCCGCGCCCTGAGCCGAGCCGTCGCCGCTACTTGTTTGTTCAATTTCGGTCGCTGCTTCCTCGGCTCGATCAAGGCTTCGACTGGTGACAACTACATCCGCTCCCAGATCAACCAGCTCTCTGGCTACCTCCTTCCCAATTCCTGATGACGAGCCCGTCACCACGACGAACTGGCCTGTCATATCCACATCAATTTCCTCCCAATTCTCCAGCCGAGAACGGGCGGCTGGGCCAATTCGGGTGAAACTACCGAGAATTGTCGCTTCAAGAACAGCGTCGGCCAATCGGTCCGAACGGAGGGCAGAGGGAAGTTTCATGACCGGGAGGTACCCGGATTTGCTGCATCCGAACCCTCCTTTATTACGTGTTGCCAAAGGAGCATGAAATACGCACCTGATCACCGGTCCATGAACTGGATCCTCTCCCACACTCCCAATTCGAAGCGTTCGTCGGACAGGGTGACGCGCCGACGCAGCATCGGGAGTCGGCAGAGCCACCGCTCGATCGTCTCAGCGGTCTGCGGGTAGTTCGTCCGGCCGGTGTAGTGGACGGCAAGAACATGACCTCCGGCCACCAGCCAATCCTCTAATCGCTCTCCCAGCCTCGCCAGCTCGCTATCGCTCAAGTAGTAGGCAACCTCGGAGAGGATCACCAAGTCGCCGTAGCCGGGTGGCCAGTCATCTGGAATACGTCCTCGGACAACTTCCACGTGCACCTGTTCGCGCAGGCGCTCCTGTGCTCGCAGCGCCGGGGCCGGCACAAGTTCCTGCGCTATGACCTCAGCACACCGCCCGGCGAGCCGTTCGGTTAGTGCGCCATTTGCACAGCCAGGTTCGAAAGCCCGTCGATATTCCTGCCGTGGTAGTGCCGCCATCGTGAGGTCATACTTGCGGTGCTCATACCAGAGGGAGTCGAATCCCCACGGATCACTTCCCGAAGCATACTTTTGCTCGAAATACGATCGGTCGGTTGCATGGCTCATCGTACGAGCGCACCCAACGCCGCTAGGTCCTTGTTGCCATGATGCTGCCGAAGATAGAGATGGAGGTCAGCAATCCTCTGATCCACGCCGCTGTTGTTCGCCTGCGGACGAGGGCCCAACGATTGACCGAATGCATCGGCCAGCAAGGTGCACATGCGCTCCACTGCGCTTCGCACCGATAGGGCTCGGTATTTAGCAGCTGCAAGATCGTTCGGATGGAGATCAATTTCGGCTCCGGCCTGCGCCAATACGGACTTGAGGCTGAACTCAGCAGTTCGCATCACACCGAGGTAGGCGAGTCGATGGGGATCCTCGCACGGTTGGCCCTCGGCGTAATCCAGCAGGCCCAAGGCTGCTCCTGCCCAGCAGGCCGCCGGGGCGCAGGCGCCGTGCCAGAAGCCGGAACGGGTGAGATACCAATCACCCCTGCCCACCACGGATTCTTCGAGGACCGGGTGGTCGATGAAGTCTACGGAACCCGTGGCCGTTGCCTGGAGGCCGACCGCTGCCCATGAAGCTGTGTTGACATGCACCGTCGGCCCCGGCCTCACGTCTATGTCGAGCAGCGCAGACTCGCTCGAAGCAGTCCGAACAGTGCAAATCGCCCGGTTGACAATCCCCAGACCCGAGGCGAAAGGCATGTGTCCGGTCATGGTCATGCGATCGCTATCAAGCACGACGCCACCCCCCGGAGCCTGTGAAGCCCAGACCCCGTAGAGGCCACCGGCGATCCCAGGTGATCCTGCCTCGGCCAGGATTGCTAAAGCATCCGTGTGGGCTTCGACGAGGCGGGCCAGACTCACTGAGGAGTTTCGAGCTAGCACAGTGAGGCGACGAAGCCGTTCTGGGGTAGAACCGCCGCCCGGAAGCGGGTAGGGGCGCAATGCCATTTGGTTGACGAGGCTGGCGAACTCAATTGCCATGTCCCGATGCATTGGGGCGGTCACGATCCGATGGCCCCTGCAAGTTCGCCCCGCTGGGGGGTTCCCGACACCCCGATCGAGGTATCGGCCAGCACTCGGAGATCGGCCGCGAACCCCATCGGTGCACGCGCAACCAACCTATCGCTGGTCCGCACATGGAGGGCTGTTGTTGAAATGACCGCTCCCGCCACTTTGAGACGATTCCAGAGGTCATGGTCCTCCCCCGTTCTCAGATGTCTCCATCCTCCCACCCGAAGATACGTCCCAGCGGAAAACCCCATATTGGCGCCATGAACGTGGCGGTGGGACGCGGGTCGGTGCGCCGCTGGAGCGACCCCATTATCGTCGAGATAGGCGACGCTAAATGGCAACCGCAATTGAGAAGATTGGCGCAGTTCCACTACGCCTGCCACGCCGCAATAGCCTGCGGCGGCCGCCTCCAATTGAAGCTGCAACCAATTTGGCGGTACAACCGTGTCTGCATCAGTGGACGCTATCCACGTGGTGCGGTCGAATTCACCGTTGCGGCTCAAGGCATCGGTAACGCCAAGCCGGCGCGCCGCTCCGACATTCCCCGCATCGAGGGTCACGACCGTTCCCGAAGATCCGAGGGCTTCCCGGGCCAGCGCAACTGTACCATCGCGGCATCGATCTGCCGTGACGACGATTTCACCGGTTGTCCCCTCCGGTAAATGTTTCATCGCGGCGATCACCGATTCAATCGAGGCCGCAACGCAGCGCTCCTCATTATGGGCGGGCACGACGGTTACGACATGCCGAATTTCTGCAGGCTGTAGACGCAGATTGCGATTCATTCGACGTAGAACTCCTTCTGCCAGTGCATTGGTCCCAACTCTGCGGCCGTCAACACAGGGCTGCCCGTAGCGTCGCCCTCGACCTGGGTGCGGTGCGCTAGAAGCGCTGCCTGGCGCCGGCTAAACTGGGATCGGGTGAGCGGGAGGTAGGACAGGCGCTCTGCGCGAAGCTGCGTTGGCTCGGTCCGATCCCAAGCCCAAAACAGGCTTCCGAGGAGCCGCCGCCTTGGCGTTGCCGCTGCCAGCGATGCCGCCCTCCCGACCGCCTCGTGGTCGCAATGGTGGTCGTGGATCCAGGGCGCCACAACCAATGCATCGGCCGGTGCCAGGCGATCGATTGCCGCTGCGAGAGAAGATTCGAACTCAGCGACGCGTCCGTCGGGAAGCCCCAGACGTACCACCGGCGTATCAGGGCGGAGTTGTCCTAGTGCGACCTTTTGCTCGATCGGTCGCCGCAGTCGCATTGCGGGCGCGAAGCTCGGGCCATACGCCGCTTCGCCATCGGTGACGGCGACCACTATCACGGGAATCTTGGCATCCCTGGCGCACTGGAGGAGGCCCCCGGTGGACAGCGTCTCATCGTCGGGGTGGGGCACCACCAGAACGATCGGCTGCGTAGAGAGCTGTAGGGGCTTGGCGGCGTCACGAAGGTCCGCCCAGCGGATCTCGACAAGGTTGGGGGATGCAGTCACGACCCGAGCCCTACCCGCTTCGTGCCAATTAAACCCATCGAAGATCGAGATGTCCCCGTTCGGATACTCTTCGCACCGCAGTCCCGCGACCGTGCCAAAGTTTGGGCTCTCTTGGCGAAGGACTTGAGCGGCTGACATCTTTTGGTTCAGACCCCGGACAGGGGGTAGGCCACAGGCATGTTGAAACTTCTCCGCTCCGCAGTCGCAACTACTATCGCTGGCTATGCCTGGCAGAATCGGCGACGACTCATCGACTACGCCCGAAATTTAACCAAGTAGAACGGCTGACTGTCCCGCCTTCACGTCTTCGATCGAGGTGGAGCGCCAATTGTGGCGGCCTGTATTGACGCGTCGCTGCCAGAGGTCAGGCAATGCGCTAATCAACCAGGTGGGATCGGGCCTCCGAAAGCGAGATCCGTTTGCGGGTTGCCCAGCGCAGGATTGCAGCAAGCGCTAAGACTCGTGCTTCATCGATTCCATCGGCTTCGATTGTCCACCACCGTTGGCCACGTTCCCCAAGAGCCCTCTTAGCGAGATCTACATGGGCGCGGGCGGCCCGCAACGCTGCTGGGTCACCCGTTCGGTTTGCGTCGCGAACCCATCGTCGACCCTCCATCAGCGCATCGACGAGTTGTTGGCGAATGTTCTCATCAAGCCCTGGGTCGGTGGTCCGCCAGTTCTGACCCTTCACTTCGAACGTCCGGGGCGAGGTGCTCCGCAGGGCCTGCCGGGAATCTCTCACCGGTTCACGCGGAAGTTGAATCAGGGGACTTCCTGTCCATAGATGGTCGTATCGACGATTACCCGACCGGTCTGCGAACCTCCAGAGACATTCACCGCCGACTCCAGAACGCGCACCCACATTTCCGTTTGCACCAGTTTTCCGACTTTTGCAATGTGGTAGAGGTTGTTGAACGCTCCGTCACCAGAACGGGCCAGCGACTCAATCTGAAAAACAACCTCGCCGTTCTCCTGTCGGGTGGAAAACTGAATCCACCCCGCTTCCATGTGACCCTGGCGCGTTTCGAGCCGCACGGATCGTGAGTCAACGCTCGATACCAAGATCGGTCCGTTCCAGGGGCCCGGTAGCCGCACCGTCAGCTCCTCCCCCGCCCGCATCCCTCCGAGGTCCGGCGCTGGATCGAACACGGCGAACTCGGTGGGACTGAAGCGGTTCGGGTCGGTGCGGAAGTTTTCGAGGAGTTCCTCTGCCGACATTTTCGAGTTGTTGATATGGACCTTGTAGAGCCGCTGCGTGAGGGGGCCAGTACCGTCATCTGCATGTTGGATGTCAGCCCCGGCGCTCATCTCAACCTTCGGTCCGGAAGCCTTGAGACCTCGTTTGTCCTCAATCCAGTACTCTCCGAGTACTGCCCTCTTCAAGAGAGTCACTGCCGGCGCCATGGCTCGCAGCGGGGCCATGGCGGTGCGCCACACTGAGCCGGCCCGGCCCTCTATCGGCTGCCTCATCGGGTATTCCCGATGCAGTCAAGGAATCCCTGAGGATCTGCAATCGTGAGCGTCAGACCCGGATGATCCCATGGCCCAATGACCGCCCTAATTGGACGTTGAAATTCGAGGCAGACACCCCTCTCGGCATTGGTACCAAACGTTAGGCCATGGTCAGCCAGCGAAAGCCGGGGGCCGATGACCTTCAGAAAGCTGTACGGGCCGCCCGATCTAGCGGATCGAATATTGTCCAGTTCAACGACGGCTTTAAGTAACCCGAACGAAGCCACTAGACGTCCAGCGTCCACTCGCACACCGTCGCGACCCTCTCGCACGCCCACGACCCGTAGAAGTGGCCGTGCGAGTTTGTTGTATTTATACGGAAAGAACATTTCAGGTCCATTCGAGGCGCTAGTGGGGCGAGTATCCCCATACCCACACCGCACGCACTTGAACCGTCGCGCTCCCGAGGAGTCTCCCAAGAAGCCTTCGTTCTCCAGGCCGCCGGTTACACGTGGTCGTTGAGAAATGCAAGGGTCGCTAGGGATTCCAACATGGGAACGCCTGTATGGGAGCCGGGGTTTTCCCGGAGTGTCTTCTCGTTTGCTCCTACTGCGGCAAAGAGAGTCCGAACGGCGTCGCCCGGTACGACTTCGTCGTCCAGCTGCAGTAGAAATCGCACCGGGCAGTGAACCTCTGGGGCCAGTCGGAGTAGATCTTCTGCGTTTGGGCCCCAGACGCCCATCAGACCCAGTACAGCGGCCGAGATTCGGGGTTCCCTAGCAATGACCGGAATGCCCATCATCGTTCCCATCGACAGTCCCCACCAACCCGTTGGGCGAGCGCCGTCTTCGGATTCCAGGTAGTCAAGAGCGGCGATCCAATCGCTCACAATCCCTTCTGTTCCGCCGTCGCTTTCCCAGGCAGCGGTAAATTTCTCGGGAGTGAAGGCGGTCGAACCCGAAGCTGCGGGACGTTCGCCATGGCCGGGTCCGTCGATGGCCATCGAGGCGATTCCGTAGCCCGCCAGGCCCATCGCCAATAGACGTATGTACTCGGCCTTCTTGTGGAGGGTGCCGCCGTGCCCGAGCAACACAAGGCGATTTGCGACGCCAGTAGCCGGGCTCCACGCGACACCAGGAACTGCACGTCCAGCTTCATCTAAGACGAAGCTACGTTCAAGCAGGTTCGCAACTCGCTTCTCAGGTCGATTCCACGACATCTTCTCCCCCTCCAACTAAAGGTCTCGCTCCGACTCGTTTGTTGGCAGATACCCAATGCCGACCGGCCGATGGTAGAGGCTAGAACCGACCGTTGACGCGCGCTATTGCAACGCCAAAACGTGCGGCTCGACCTAACCCTCCCTCGCCCGCTGACAAGCGCAATCTTGGAACCATCCCCGGTGGTTCCGGAGGAGTACGGGGGGCCAGGACGGCCCCCCGATCACTCCTAGGCCCCACGCATAATTTGCATGAGGGCGCTTCTCTTTACCTAGCTGGCAGCGTCTCGCAACTGCTCCAGCTCCGCCTTTGACGACGCAATCGCCGCGGCCTGTTCAGACACAAGTGGGAGGTAGCCAGCGGACAGATCCTCGTCCTTCAGCGCATCCTCGAACTTCTCGAGCGCATGCTCCTCGCCCGAGATTGCCGCTTCGAGTGTGCCGTCGGCATCGTCGCCTGCCACCATGTCCTTGAGGCTCATCCACGTGCGGTGGAGACCAGCAAGGGCGGACCCGTCGCTGTCCACGTCCATTCCATCGCCTCTGGCAGCGCTCTGGAGGCGAGCGGAGAATTCTTGACGCTGCTTGCTTAGACTTTGCATTTTCTGCGACCAGGCCGCGTGCCCCGATTCGGACAGCTTCTCGGCAGCTTCGGCGTAGCCTTTGCGACCATCTTCCAACGTGGTGATGAGATCCTGAATAATTGACATTGAATGCCTTTCGGTAGGGGGATACTCGTCTCGGTATTCCACCTGAAGCTGCGATCAAACAACACAAAAGAACATTGACCCGAAGTGGGATATCTCGTATTTGGGCTCGCAGATCCGCCCAGGGTCGTCGGCCGACCCCGAGAACCCTAGGCGGACTTGCGAATGCCACCCCCTGGGGTGACCTCGTCGGAATCCTGTAGAGCAGCCTTGAAACTCGGCGTAGCCTGAAGCGCGATGATGTCGGCGGGCATCTCGATCCCCGAATGCTCCAGAGCCTCTTTGACAGTTTTCATCGCTTCATCGATCAAGACGCGGACGTCGTGCTGCCGCGACGCACACCAGAATCTGGCCTGGATATCGACCGTCGACACGCCAAGATCGTTGATCAGCGCCTCCGGTTCGGGTGTGGCGGCCACACCGGCTATCCCTCGAAGCGCCTCCACGACAACCTTGGTCGCTTCTCGCGCGTCGTTTTCATAGGCGACGCCTACGACGAAGTCGACTCGGCGGTCATCGAAATGTGTGTTGACCTTGATGACGTTCTTATAGACATCACGATTGGGGATCACGACCAACCGACCATCGTAAGTTTTAATACGCGTCTCACGAATAGTGATGGCCTCAACCGTGCCACTTTGATCGACCACCTCGATCTGGTCGCCCGATTCGAAAGGCTGTCGAATGAGAAGGAGCACCCCCGAGAGTGTGTTTTCTAGGATGTCTTGAAACGCAAAGCCAATCGCCACGGAGAAGAACCCGAGGCCGGCAAGAAGGTCGACCGGCTTCACCGATGGGAACGCAGCGGCGGTCGCCGCTAGTGCAAAGACAAAGAAGACGGTCCAACCGGCCAACTTGCTCATGACCCTGGCGAACGATTCGGTCTGACTGCGCTCGAAGAGCTTCTGTAATCCGGATCGAATGATTCGGGACAGGACATAGCCGATCAGGGTGATGACAATCGCCACGCCGACGCGGGGAATCGCCTCGAGAAAGCCCTCGACCATCTTGCGAGCCGAATCACTGACCTCCTCGCTCGGAGATTCCAGGGAGGGCTCAGTCTCTTGGAGGAGACGCAACGTGATGTGTACGAGATTCATTGAGTTCGTGAACCCTCCCGAGCGGTAGAGGGGAAAGAAGTCAAGGGCAGCGGGAAGAAAAGTTCGAGAGGGGCCATCGCCCGATGAGTCTAGATCGAGGGGTTCAGAGGGCGGTGAATGCCAGGACAGCGTGTCACCGCTAGGTACTCCCAGGCCGGCCGTGGCCAGTGGGGAGTCGATAGGGGCCCTGCTTGGAGAAGCTCGCCCCGCAGCTTCCATCAACGTCGTTCACATCGACGCCGTCGGCGAAGCGTCTGACGGGCACCGTCTCCACCCGAAGTCTGCCGATTACCCAGCAGCTTCAGTGGGTACACCTCGCAGATGGAATTTGACTACGACCTGGCCGTGATCGGTCTCGGCAGCGCTGGAGAGAACCTTGCCGGCACGATGGCAGAGCGCGGTAAAAGGGTGATCGGCTTTGAGGCTGGCCACGTCGGTGGCGAGTGTCCCTACTTCGCGTGCATGCCTAGCAAGAGCCTGTTGCACGACGCCGCGGCCGGGGGACGGGATTGGCAGGCCGCCGTAGCCCGACGGGACGACATCGTCCACCACCGGGATGACTCCCAGCATGCTCGCGGCCTACTCGACAGCGGAGTCGAAATAGTCCGTAGCCACTGTCGCATTACGGGCAAGCATCAAATTGACAGCGAGGGCACTTCCTATACGGCCAGGAACGTAGTGATCGCCACCGGCGCCGCTCCCGGCATCCCCCCCATCGAGGGCATCGAAGAGGTGGACTATTGGGTAAGCCGGGATGCGCTGTCGTCCTCGGACCTGCCCGCTCGAATGTTGATCGTCGGCGGAGGGGCCATTGGTTGTGAGCTAAGTGAGATGTACGCAAGATACGGGAGCGAGGTTGTCCTCCTTGAGCGATCCGACAATCTCGTAAGTGACGGTGAACCCGAGGTCAGCGCACTCGTGGTAGCCCATCTCGAACAGCTCGGCGTAACCGTGGCCACCAGCACCGAAGCTCAAAGCGTTTCCTCTCACGGAGATCGGGTTGCCGTCAAGACCGCTGGTAGCGACTACAGAGTGGACCGCCTCCTGCTAGCCACAGGCGTTGCTCCGCGCCTCGCCGATATAGGGCTTGCGTCGATCGGCTTCGACCATGAAGCGGTGTCGATCGGTGCTGATGGCCGAATCAATGACTCCGATTGGCTCTGGGCTGCTGGGGATGTGACGCCACAGAGCAAGTGGACCCACGGGGCCAACAACCAGGCACGTCGGCTGGCCGATCGCTTCTGCGATCAAGCCTGGCGAGAGGACAATCCGATCATGCCACGGGCGTTCTTCACCTCTCCCCCCTTCGCCTCGGTCGGGATGACCCTCGCCGATGCCCAGGCAGCTGAGATTGACGCAGTGGCGGGATTTGCGCCGTACGAGAACGTCGCGCGGTTTACTACCGACGAACTGGCCGAGGGAATGGTTGCGATCGTCGTTGATCGCACGACTGGCGAAATCCTCGGCAGCTCGATATTTGGGTCGCGAGCGGATGATCTGATCGCCATCGTGGTGGCGCTAATGGCAGGGAAGGTTCCGATCATCGAAGCCGCCCGTTTGGTTTTTGCCTTCCCGACGATCGCCCAGACCGTCGAAGTAGCGCTACGAGAAGCAGCTCGCTGTGCTGGCTACGAGACCTGAGCAGAACTACGACCTCTTCGAGCCGGTCCCTGAGATCACTGGCACCTAGATACTGACCACAGCATAAATCGTGAGGATTCGTCCATCGGATTGAACCTCCAACGACGTCGACAGTGCATCGACGATAGCTAGGCCCCGTCCCCGCAACGAACTCGCCGGGGGCATCGAACCCTTACGCAAGAAGTCTCCGCCTCGGTTCGAAACTGCCACAAGCACCACACCGTCCCCTCGATCCAGTTCGAGATCCAGGGGTTCACCTGCCTCGTTGGCCTCTGAGGCATTGGTGAGCAACTCGGTGACGATCAGCGAAACGTCTTGACTCAAATGGTCCAATTCCTCCGCCGCCAGCCATTTCCGAACTTCGACCCGAGCCTCTCTCAGGGTGAAGTCCGCTTCACTCCAACTTTTTTTCACGACTCGACTATCCCTTCGCTCCTGAAGAGGCCGGGAAACAGCGCTTGGCTGATCGACCAAACCCAATCTCAACCGCTCTCAGAAGCACAAATTTCATTCTAAATCTTCCCGCCGCCGAATGTCTCCATTAATGGTTTCATTCGCCTGCTTCCGCTGGCATTCGGCGATGTCGAGCCGACGCAATGCAGAACAGCCCGTAGGCGAATAGTCCAACACCGGTCAATCCGACAAGCAGACTGCCCCCAGTGTTCTGAGTCGTTTGGCGTAACGTGCTATCCAAACCACCCGCTTCGCCAGCCTGACCCTGCCATCCAGCCACGACGAGGAACGCCGCGATAAGGAGGAAGGAGACCGAGCGACCAGCTTCACCAACTCGTCCGAGTGTGTCGATGAGACCGGACTCCTTCCCGCCCGCGAGGCGCATCTTCAAGTCCTCGGAAAAATCTCCTGTAAACACCCTTCGGCCCCGACGGACCGCAATAGCCGCTACAACCACACCAGCAATGGCCAGCGCAAACCGGCCGAGCGGGTACTCGAGGGCAATTGAGGAAAGGCGCTCGACGGTCCACGTCGAGTCTGACGATTTGTCCATCAAGGCCAAACGAATCGCCGAAAAGGCCAGGGATCCGTAGAAGAAAACCCCTATCACCTTCCCCACTCGATCGAGCCAGGTCATTACGTCGAGTCCGCGCATGACGGTCAGGTAGGTGGCCTCCCATATCGCGAAAAGACCCAACCCAACGCCCAAGACGAACAGAATGACCGGTCCGCCCCTGGCTTCAGCGACCAATCGAAGTGCGCCCTTCTGATCCGCATCCTCGGCGAAGATCCCTACTGCGAGAGCGAGGGCAAGTCCGCCCACAATCGCATAACTGATGCCGCGAGCCGCCCACCCAACGCGAGCGAGAGGTGCAACCTGCTTCGTCCAGTCATCGGACACGGGAAGGGCTTCCACGCCGGACTTCGCGATCGACATTACTCCTCCACCGACCTCGAAGGGAGGCCTCCGGAAGCGACGAACGGGTCGCCATCGGCACCGTCAACTTTGAAGTCCTTGCTCACAACACCCGTCCTTTTCGGTCGAGATTCTCGAACGCAGGCTCAGGATCATCGGATTGTCTGACCTCGGAGGGCCTACTGGCCGAATCCTCGAGTGTCTCGGCATGATCTGCGGCATCGGTGGCAGGGGACTCTGCACGGGGGTTCATCTCCACCTCGCCGTTGCCGGCTTCGGTGGTGGGGACCGGTGCAGTCTGCTCTTCACCCGGCATCTACTCGTCCCCAACTGTGTCTTCTTCGCCCAGGCTCTCGTTGTACACACCTTCAGGTCTCTGGGCGATGTCCTCGGCCTTCTCATCCTCGCTGCCGGGCACGTTCCCCGAGTCCAGGTTGAGACCACCTTCGGTGCCCTGCTCGACGCCATTGGCCGGAGCGTTCACCTGTTGTTGATCTGGGAGGGTGCCTTCAATCGGGTCCTCGTCGAAAACCGTCGTTGTGGTGTCATCGGAGCAGCCCGCTGCGCCCAGAATGAGGGCCGTACTCATGACGACACCCGAAAAGACCGATCGATTTCTTCGCATTGGATCCATTCGTCAGTCCTTCCCGGCTGGGACAAACTCAAACCGTCGGTTTGTCGGCGCGTCAGGGGGGTACATCGCCAACCGTGAACAACTCGAACCCGACCGAATCTGATCCGAGTGCACGGGACACCGATCATCCCGATCCCCGTCTGAACGAGCCCGGGAGCCAGGGCCAGCCCGGGACATTCGATGACACACCCGGCAATCTGCCCGGGAGTCAGAAGGATCCGAGGATGCCCGACTCTAAAATTGATCCTGAGGCTCCCATCAGCAGTGCCCGCGGAGCGGCATAGATCCTCGCGGCGCGGTCAATCGCCGGCACAGCGCCGCAGTCTTTTGCCGCATAGCCTTCCGGCGTGCGAGACTTTTTCCTCAATAAGGGCATACTCCGCCTTCAAGCCCTTCAGCTCCGATTTACCCAGTCACTGTTCTTCGTTCCAGCGCTGATCGTCTTTGGGTGCGTACTTCTTTCGCAGGTCACGGTGGCGATAGACCGTTCCATCGCTGACGACTTCCTGCCGGGGATCTTTCAGACCACGGTTGAGAGTTCTCGTTCGATCCTCGCAGCCATCGCCGGTGGCACCATCACCTCGGCCTCGATCGTCTTCTCGCTTACTCTGGTAGCTGTCCAGTTGGCGGCCAGTCAGTTTTCGCCTCGCGTGCTTGAGGGATTCCTAAGCGACCGGTTTCAACAGCTCGTAATGGGCACGGTGGTTGGCACCTTCTCTTTTTCCTTGCTGGTGTTACGTGAGGTGAGCGATGAAATTGGCGACGAGAGTGCCTTCGTTCCCCAGCTCTCCATCGCCGTGGCGCTCGTGCTGGCCCTGGCGTCGCTGCTGGCCGTCCTGGCTTCTATCGACCACACGGCTAAGGGCCTGCGCGTGGGCACGGTGATAGATCGCGTGATGAATCGAACCGTTGCAGTCGTCGAGTCCGTGCTTGCCAACAACGATGCAAACGGTGAACTCCTCCTAGACGCTCCCACTCGGGTTAAGCCCGCCGTCGCTGACGTCGCCCTTCCCGCCGTCACTGACCCGCCCTCTCATGCCCGGTTGGTGCTTGCTCCTCGAACGGGGTGGGTGACCGGCTTGCAAGCCGATCAGATCGCCGAGGCAATCCCCCGGGACTCGACGGCCCTCATCGTGGCAGCCGTAGGAACATACGTTGTTGTCGGTACACCAGCGATCTATGTATGGCCCTGCACCGAAGACCAGTTCGCAACTTTGGTGCAGAAGCTGGACGAAGTTATCCGGATTGATGACGAACGCACATTGCAACAGGACATCAGCTTTGGGATCCTTCAGCTCAGCGATGTCGCCCTCAAAGCCCTCTCCCCCGGGGTCAATGACCCCAACACGGCGATCGAGGTGCTCCAACGTCTCGGCGTCGTCGTCACGACCCTCTACCGCCACAAACTGGGACCAGCCAGGACTGAGTACGAGGGACGAGTGGTTCTCCGACCTACGGAACCTTCGCTCGAGGACTACGTCCGTCAGGCGTTCGAGCCGATCCGGCGTTACGCCCGCACCGATCACTTAGTGCTGTCAGCCATGGCCCAGACCATCTCGGCAATCATTGAGGACGGACGTCGGAGACAGGATGATGTTGGGGAACCAGCGCTTTGGGCCCAGCTCGAACTCATGGCGGTTGAGATCGATCTACTGGCGACCCAGGCCGACCGGATAGCGCTCCGCCAAGTGTTAGATCCGATTCTGGCCGAGCGCTGAGCTGACACATAGCCCGAGCAGTTGAAGACCGGATCAGCGTTGACCGGTAACTATCTGTAGTACCGCACCGACCAGAGCGAACATCGCCACGAAGGCGAACACAGAAAGGGCTGCGGATGTCTCTGATCCACTCGCCCAGTACAGCGATACAAGCACCCCACTGATCGCACCGAGCGCTGCTCCCTCTGTCGCCCGGGTGCTGGCGGCCCGCCGCAAGCCAGCGTCTCGGGGCGCGCTCTCAATTCGTTCCCACCTCTGGGCACTTGAAGGAAGAGCTCTTGTTTCTCGGTGGTAAAGGGCCATTTGTTTGCGATGCCCACTCTCGGTGAGATTCAAACCCTCGATTGGGACAAGCGAGGGCCGCCCTTCCCATTAGCCAAACGACGCGGAGAAGGAGCCTTACAGGCTCCTTCTCCGCCATCCTCTGGTTTCTCCCCGCCGCACGCGGTGCGAGCTCTAGTTGTCTACGACCACGCTGCGGTCCTTCTCGATAACCGTGTGTTCGGTGCTGGTGCTACTCATCGCAATTGTGGCCACGATGCCAATCGCGCCGACGATCATCATGATTATTCCTGCCGTATTGATGTCGAAGCCCGATGTCTCGACCGTCACTGCAAACGCCAGAATGGCGCCCAGTGCGAGGAGAGCGAGCGATCCGCCAATTCCTGTGGTTCTCATTGTGGTCTACCTTTCGATGGTCCCGTCGTAACGGAACTCGGAAACGTTGTAACGCATTTCCCACTTTCTGTGGGTTCTAAACCTCTATCGGTAGAAATGGCCTCAAGGTTGACCCACGTCTGAGCGACTGTGGATACCTCGAACATGCAAATGGCAATAGCCCGCATCCATCACCATGGGCTAGACCTCGACGCCATTCGCCAACCGATCTGCATTTCCCTACGCCTTTCCAATCGAAGAGTATTCACTCTCCCCAAAGCATTGTATTCATCTTCGCAAATGCGAAATAAACGCCCGCCCTCACGCCTTCCCCAGGATGGTTCGACACGGATCTGCGTCAACCATAATTGCAAATGGGAATACGCGTTACTCGCTTGAACTAGGATCCAATGTCAAACATCACATACCGAATAACGCAAGAAAGGTCAGAACCAGTGCGAAGATGCCGAAGCAATTACCAGACTTCGGTGATTCACTAGTAGAACGCATGACCTCAACCCCTCCCCAACATCTCGTCGTAGACGGCTCCAACATCGCAACGGAGGGCCGGACCAGCCCTAGCCTCGCGCAGCTCGACGAGGCTGTCTCTGCCGTCGGCAAACAAGGCTATGACCCCATTACGGTAATCGTAGATGCGACGTTCCCTCGGCGGATCGACGCATCCGAAGTTGACGAGTTCGAGCAACGTACGCTAGATGGAACCATCGTGACGCCACCTGCGGGAGTTGTCGGGCGAGGGGATGCATTCATCCTCCAAGTGGCCGCGCAGGTCGATGCCGTTGTTCTGTCCAATGACTCATTCCAGGAATTCCACGGTGAGCACGAGTGGCTCCTAAATGAGGACGGTCGACTCCTCGGCGGTAAGCCCGTGCCCAACGTCGGTTGGGTGTTCGCCCTCCGCGGACCCGTTCGAGGAGCAAAGAGTCGCCAAGCGGTTCGCGATGCGAAGGAAGCAAAGCCGAAGACGCCGACAAAGAAGGCGACAAAGAAGGCCAACGGCGCCACGAAGTCGACCAGCACGGCTAAGTCAAGCCGCTCGGAGCAGAAACAACGGCGCGGGCGGCCTAAGAAGGCCGACGAAGTGGACGCCACTGGTCCGGCTCCCACGCCGAACAGTCCTCCGCCCCGGCAGAAGAAGGCGGCGGCGAAAAGGCCGGCCACCGACTCGTCAGGTCACAAGAAATCGAAGGAATCCAACTACCTCAACGACATCCCGGAGTTCATGAGCTTCGTCAGTGCGCACTCGATCGGTGACACGATCGAAGGCGAGGTGGAGCGGTTCTCCAGTCACGGTTGCTACCTACGGGTTGCGACTGCCCAGTGTTATCTGCCAATCAAGGCTATGGGTGACCCACCCCCGACTAAGGCCAGGGACGTTGCGTCCAAAGGCCAAATGGTTCGGGCCAAGGTGGAGTCACTTGATGCCGAACGACGGGGGATCAATGTTTCGCTGATCAGCGTGCTCCCCCGGGCAGATCGCAATGATCAGTATGCAAACCCGACTGCGTCAAAGGGCCGGTCGACTATCAACACGCCCCGTAGGAGCGAAAAAACCATGGCAACACCCAAGAAGGCTGCGAAGAAGCGGACCACCAAGAAGGCTGCACCAAAGAAGGCTGCAGCAAAGAAGACGGTGGCAAAGAAGTCCACCGCCAAGAAGACGGTGGCAAAGAAGGCACCCGCCAAGAAAGCTGCACCAAAGAAGGCAGCAGCAAAGAAGCGCACCGCTAAGAAGGCTGCTCCAAAGAAGGCTGCAGCAAAGAAGGCACCCGCCAAGAAAGCTGCACCAAAGAAGGCAGCAGCAAAGAAGCGCAC
>RCMY010005734.1_pt1 | contig 16540 bp, 14 predicted proteins | sample 2041341 | NCBI WGS metagenome assembly RCMY01 (sample SAMN09708234, study PRJNA481090) | Marine sediment metagenome, whole genome shotgun sequencing project. | reverse complement strand
AAAGGTGCCTTGATTTTCTCGATACCCTCGGTGGGTTGTCCACCATAAAAAGGAACGGCAGCGGCCAAATCGGGAACTTTTACGGCCATCATATTCGAGATCCATCCGCCAAAGCAAAAACCGACCACGCCCACTTTGCCCGTACAATCGGGATGTGATTTCAAGTATTCGAATCCCGCAATAAAATCCTCCAACATTTCATTGCGGTCACGCTTGCTTTGCAGTTCCCTACCATCGTCGTCGTTACCGGGATAGCCTCCCAGCGGCGTAAGGGCATCCGGTGCCAACGAGATAAATCCCGCCAAGGCCGCCCGTCGCCCGACATCTAAGCGTACGCCACCCTTAACGCCCCACTTTTCACCTTCATAAGAACCCGTACCATAGAGGCCGAGCACTTTTTGGTCGTAATTGAAAATATTGGTAAGACCTGTATCGTTTACGAACGAGCCGTTGATCAGATTGTTCACTTCATAATCGTTGCTAACATCGTTCAACACATATTGAGCACCCGTTTCCATAGTCCATTTTTCGGTAAAGGGATTGGTATAATCGAGTTTAAAGGTATATACCGCTTCCTTGAAATCGGTACGGGTCTGCTGCGTATCATCCCTGTCCGTTCCGGCAATAGTCGTATTTATAAACTCGGAGGATTGGTCCTTTCCGAAGAAATTACCCAATCCGCTGAAAAGCAGTGTGTGGTCCTCGTCGTTCTGGAATTCCTTTTTGTACTGCAGCTCATACTGGAATTTCGGGTTGTTGGCCTCGGTAACCTCGTTGCGTTCCCATTGCGAGGTGATTTCCCCGTTTGAATCAAGTGCCGCAAAACTGGTATTCGAAGGCTGGTCCTCGATTTCAAGGGCAAAATTCCCGGAAAGGGTCAGCACATTTTTGTCATTGATATGGTAATCCGTTCCCAGAACGAAATTGTAATATGTTTCATTACGGTATTCCGTACCGTTGCTCAGGATCGTGGTGTTGTTCACTAAATCGACGTTTCGGGTCTCAATATCGTTCGGCAGATCGCGAAGACCCACCCCAAGCTGGCTGAAAAGGTTGAACTTTTCGGTACGGCGGTTCAGGCTTACCCCGACACTATGGCCGGCGGGCGTACCCGTATTTACCGAAACGGAGCCATTCAGTCCCTTTCGCTCCTCTTTTTTCAGGACAATATTGATAATTCCGGAGGTGCCCTCGGCATTATATTTTGCCGAGGGGTTGGTGATTACCTCTACCCTATCGATCATATCCGCGGTAATCGTACCCAGTGCATTACCCTCCTCACTGGCGATGATCGAGGGTTTGCCGTTGATGAGCATTTGCACCCCACGGCTTCCCCTAAGGCTTACCTGACCCTCGATATTTACATTGACCGAAGGTACATTGTTCAATACCTCCAAGGCACTTGCCCCTGTGGTACTCAGGTCTTTGCCTACGTTAAACACCCGTTTGTCCAACTTGAATTCGGTACGTGAGATTTCACCTTCCACTACAACTTCCTGTAATTGTTCGGCATCCTCTGACAGGGCTATCGTTCCTAGATCAATAGTTTCGCCAGCCGTGGGCGGTTGCCCAAAGGTTTTTGTTTGAAAACCCAGAAAGCTGATTTCAATGTAAAAGCTGATGGCATCGGTTTCCAATGTAAAACTTCCGTCATCTAATGTTGTCGTACCGTCTACGGGCTTCTTGGTTTCGTTGTCGGCGACCATCACCGTAGCGAAGGCTATGGGCTGGCCACCATTCTCCTCCACTACCTTGCCTGTTATTGTCGTGCTCTGGGCAAAAACATTTGCCGTTGCCAACAGAAAGCAGCCAAGCAAAAAAGTGTGGATTTTGTTTATAGAAGCCATAGCGTCAGATGTTTTAAATGAATTCCGGTAGTTTAAATGAATACCGGAACAAAGATGTAAGTTTGGAACCAAGTACATTACCAATTTTCTGTAAACGGCAGAAACTAGTACGTAAACGACACAGCTATCTAAAAATGTCGTTTACAAGGCCAAATCGGTCGATGACAGGTTTAGGGGGAAGCTACTGTCCGTAAAATAATAGTTTTGGGGGATGGTACAAAAATTCAAAGGATTCAATAGTGTTTCTATGGAAGTATTCTTTCAGATACTTCTGCATGCCGTACTATTTATTTTCTTCTCCTTTGACCGCCGAAACCCCCGGGATACAGGAATATCAGATCGCATTTTTTATCAATTACGCCATTGGGGCATTTATCATCAATTACGTGCTGTTGCCCCGTTTTTTTTATCGAAAAAAGTACCTGTTGTTCTTTATCTTTTTCATCTTGATCATAACCGGAATTATTTTGATAGAGGAATTCGTGCTGGAACAGATTTACTTTCCCGATTCTAAAAGAAGCAAAAACTTCCCCGGTGTCTTTTATAGTCTTTTGGATGTGATGCCAGTCATCGTTATCCTTTGCGGATTTAAATTCGCCTGGGATGCGGCCGGGAAACAACGGGAGGTCGATGAACTTCGGGCCTCAGTTAAGGAAAGCGAGCTGCAGTTTTTGAAATCACAGATCAATCCCCATTTTCTGTTCAACAATCTCAACAATCTATATTCATATGCCATCGACAATTCCCCGAAAACGCCGTCCATAATTTTGGAACTGTCCGCGGTGTTGCGCTATATGCTCTATGATTGCAAAGAAAAGTTTGTTCCGCTATCCAAGGAAATTGAACATCTACTAAATTTCACCAAATTGCACGAGCTTCAAATCGAAGATAGGGGCAGTGTGACCTTCAAAACCGAAAATATTTCTTTGGGATACGTTATCGCCCCGCTCATCCTGTCCGTTTTTTTGGAAAATGCATTTAAGCATAGTACGGCAAGCCAATCGGAGGACATTTCTATCGATGTTGACATAAAGGTTACCGAACAGGGACGCTTACAATTCCAATGTATCAACTCCTTCCGGCCTATAACAAATACCGACGACCTATCGCATGGAATCGGTCTGCAGAACGTCAAGAAGCGTTTGGAAATTCTTTATCCCGATGCCCATATTCTTTCCATTAACGAGACGGATACCCTATATTCGGTAAGTCTCGAAATGCAATTAAAACAAAAAACGGAATGATACGTTGCATCATAATAGAGGATCAGCCACCGGCTCAGCGGGTACTGCAAAAGTTTATTGGCGACCTTGAAAACATGGAACTGAAGGCCACTTTTGCAGATGCACTAAAGGCCATGGATTTTCTAAAAACGCACGCTATAGATTTGATTTTTTTGGATATACATTTACCCAAGATTTCGGGTATCGATTTTTTGAAATCGATACCCGATGCTCCGCACGTTATTTTGACTACTGCCTTTTCGGACTACGCGTTGGAAAGCTATGACCTGAACGTGGTGGATTATCTGTTGAAACCCTTTTCGTTCGAACGTTTTGTAAAAGCAGTCAACAAGATTTCCGTAAACACGGGCGAAAAACAGTCGCAAGAATTGGCTATCGGTACAAAATCAAGTCCAGAGATACTCTTTATCAAATCAGGATATGAGCACCTGAAAATACAAGTTTCGGACATTTTTTATATCCAATCGGAATCCGACTATACCGAAATCTTTACATCCGACAAAAAATATCTGACTTCACATTCACTACGACATTGGCTACAAACTTTGGATGATGGCATTTTCGTACAGATACATAAATCGTTTATCGTGAACACGGCCAATATCACAAAGGTATCAGGCAATCGTATTCACTTTGATTCGGATATCCATGTACCAATCGGCAGGGCTTATAAGGAAAGGTTTGCGGAGCGGTATTTGAAGTAATCTACATCTCGTTATTTCAACAATACGATTATATGTTCATGGTAATATTTCAATGACTATATTACCCCGTTTGCGTCCCGAATCGACATATTCATGGGCACTTACAATTTCGTTGAGCGTAAAGGTTTTGTCAATAAAGGGTTTTAGATTTCCTTTTTCGGTAAGTTCCTTTATTTTTTCAAGGTATCCGATTTTCTCTTTTGTCAGCATTTTAACCGAAACGAAAACACCCCCGGTATCTAAGACTTTTTTAGCCTTTGCTTTGGAAGTTTTGCCAACGGCGTCAAAAACGATATCAAATTTTTCGTTGCGCTCCGAATAGTCCTCTACTTTATAATCGATTACCTTTTCAGCACCTAGGGATTTCACCATTTCAAAATTGGTGCCGCTACAAACACCAGTAACCTTTAATCCTTGTCGATTTGTAAGTTGAACCGCATAACTGCCAACACTACCGGAAGCACCATAAACCAAAACCTTCTGTCCTTCTTTTAAATTTGCTTTCCTAAGAAGGTACATAGCGGTCATAGCTCCTACGGGCAAAGCCGCTGCTTCCCTAAAGCTAAGGTTTTCGGGTTTCAGTGCAACAACACCATTTTTCCATTCCTGGGGCAAACAAATATATTCTGCATATGATCCAGTTTTTAACATGGTAGTAGTTCCGAATACTTGGTCTCCCACTTTAAACTTTGTTACTTTTTTTCCGATTTCTTCAATTGTACCGGACAACTCATGGCCCAGAATCTTCTTCTTTGGCCTAAACATTCCAAATATCAATCTTGCTGGAAGCCAAAACAAGGGCGGGAAATCTGAACTACGAAGCCGTACATCTCCCGAGGTCACCGTTGCCGCATGTATTCTGACCAGCATTTCGTTGTCTTTGGGACTCGGCTTTTCAATTTCCTTTAATTCAAGGACGTTTGGAGGCCCATATTTAGTATAGACTACTGCTTTCATTCTAAAAATTTTTAATACTACGGACAACTTCAGTTTCAACTACATTCTAATTTTAAAGAAGGTAGATTCTATTTTCAGGTAGGATGCGTTGAACACGGGCATACATACGGTTGCTAAATTGGGAGAAGAATTCACCTTAAAAGTACAAAATTCATGAAATAATATCCTATGCACCCTTAATTACCATTTTCTGCGCATTGTTACTTACCGATTACAACTTGTAGATGAAATATAGGACTTCTGTATGATCTTTCGAACTTTTAGCGGTAGTACCCATTACCCAATCATCGGAGATGGAATTATTCTAAAATAGAAAACATTGTAATCGGCCCAAGAAATTACAAAAAAAGTTTTTCAAATTCTATTTTGCTATCAAGTGGGTTAAGTACCTGAATTTCTGCATCATATCTTCCTATTTTTTTTCTCCCCTACCATATTAAATGTTAAATATTGTTTAAAACAGTACCTTTTTATACATAGTACTGTAACAAAAATGACACCTCCTCGTCTATCTATTGTAAACGAATTAAAAACAACTGTTAAAAACAATTTTTAAAAGTAGAAATCATGAAAGCATCAATCACAAAAACAGCAACCGAATCAAGAACAGGTCAGTACTTCTCTTCACTTAGCAATAGCAAGAGAGCACAATGGGCACAGTACAGAAATTTCAACAGATAGTAAATATCTAAAAACAACAGTTAACAATCCATAAAAACAAAAATCATGAAAGCATCAATCACAAGAACGGCAACGGAATCAAAAACAGGACAGTACTTCTCATCCCTAAGAGGATGTAAAAGGACCCAATGGGCACAGTTCCGGAACTTTAATCGCTAATCACGATCATCGGACTCAAGGCGAGTCGTAACAGTATAATCAATCCATAAATAGTATAGTCATGAAAACGTTCATCAATCAATCCCCAACGGAATCTAAAAGGTTCACTTTCCTAACCAACTTCAAGGACAGTAAGAGAATCCGCTGGGCAGAATCCAGACACTACCTTCATTAAGAATCCTACTTTATAGGATTAAAAAAAGGGATAGACCCTCATCAAAGTCTATCCCTTTTTGCATTTCACTTATTTATCAATAATTCCGTGTCATAATCACGAGATAAAGCACCAACAGGCATGCATGTTGAATTTAAATCGGTTGGCAAATTTATTAGGAAGAATTCCGCAATTATAGGTTTTTGCCCTATTTAATTTCTTTTTTAATTTTAAGAAAACAGTAATTGAAATGTTGTACCTATGTTGACCCAAAATAAAAAAGCCGACTCCTAAAAGTCGGCTTTCCCTTTGTACAGGCGGAGAGACTCGAACTCTCACACCTTGCGGCACTAGATCCTAAGTTTTTTCCGATTTGTACCTAAAAATACTAAAATACCTTATTATCAGGCTTTTATAAAAGTTTACAAATCAAATAAAACCATAAAAAGCCATGTAAAACCATCAAATGTTTTAACATTGTTTTACCAATTTTTGTATCTTTAAAAAAAGAACAAATGGCAACAATCAAAGCATTACTTTGGAAAAAAGAGAATAAGGCGGGAGAATGCACTATTGCCATTCGCATTACTAAAAATAGGAAATCAACCTATTTCCATACAGGTCAAAAAGTTAAGCCAAAGTACTGGGATGAAATTACAAGCAAGGTCAAAAAAAGTCATCCCAACTCGGCTCGTTTAAACAACTTCATATCCTCTAAAGTTATAGAAATAAATAAAACGCTATTAGATGTTGAGACCGAAGTCAATTCGAAAACACAAATTGCCGAGATAAAAAAGACCATTTCAGGTAAATATAAAAGTAATTCGTTTTACACATTTGCTGAAGCTTACTTTGATGAACTAGAAAAGAACAAAAAGTATTCTCGCATCAATTGCGAACGACCCTTATTGAATAGGATAAAAGGATATCCAAGGGCAAAAACGTTGACCTTCGAGGCTATTACCCCTCTTTTTTTGCGAGGCTTTATCTCCTATTTAAGAAGCACGAAAGATTCCGTTGGGGAAAGAAGTATAGTAAACACATTGATTTTCATACGTACGTTGCACAACAGAGCCTCACAACAGGGCCTTGTCTCCAAAGACAATTATCCTTTTGGAAACCACGATGGAAAGATTAAAATTAGAATTCCCAAATCTATTAAAATCGGTCTTACTTCGGAGGAAATCAAAATGATCGAAGATTTAAACCTTTCTGACAACCCAAAACAACACCACACTCGCAATGTCTTTCTTTTTAGTTTCTATCTCGCCGGAATGCGGGTTTCAGATGTAGTTCGAATGAAGTGGGCAAACGTGCAGGGAGAACGGATATATTATACCATGAACAAGAATCAAAAAAACCTTTCGCTCAAAATACATGGTAAACTTCAAAAAATATTGGATGAGTACTTAAAGACAAAAAGTTCCAATACCGATTATATCTTTCCGGAATTAAAAGAAACCGTCAATAATCCTAAAGCTATTTTAAGGGATAGCAAAACAGCAAACAAAAGATTGAATAGATATTTAGGGCAAATTGCTGAAAGAGCAGGAATCACAAAGAAAATTACAATGCACGTATCACGCCATTCCTTTGGCAATATATCTGGAGACCGAATTCCGCTACAAGTCTTGCAGAAGCTTTATAATCATTCTGATATTAAAACAACCATCGACTACCAACAGAACTTTATAAATAAAGATTTGGATGACGCTCTAGATATTGTAATCGGCCTTTAGTCTAATTAGGCGTTATAACAGATTGCGTTCAAATAAGATATCAACCTAGTTTTTTGTCGATATTCTTTCATTTCAAAATAATTATGTATTTTTGTTCATAATATTTATGTGTTCACGTTTTCGTGAACTATAAAATAAAGTGAACAATGAACGATCAAGGAATTGTGCAATACGCATTGGCCAACCTTCAGAAAACAGGTAAAATCGAAGCCAAATGGCTTGACCACGCCCCTAATGAAGTCTTAGATGGTACGATAGCCCTTACCCTGAAGGACCGGACTATCAAGCTTGGCATAGAAATTAAAAAAGAGCTAAGAAATATCCATCTTCCAAAATTGGAGGCATTCGCCAAGGAGTATCATCCATTTATGATCGTTGCACAAACCATATTTCCCAAAATAAAACAAGAGCTTCGTAACAGGAATATCGCCTATCTTGAGGCGAACGGCAATATTTACCTCAACGAAAAAGAAACCTTCCTTTGGCTCGATGCCAATGAACCCATCGCAATAAAGCAAAAGACGACAAATAGGGCATTTACCAAAACCGGACTAAAGGTTGTTTACCAGTTCCTATTTGACGATACATGGGTCAACAAAACCTATCGTGAGATAGCCGATAAAACGGATACAGGTATCGGTAATATTACGAACATCTTCAATGGCCTAAAGGATGATGGCTTCCTCATTCCACTTACCAAGGATACCTATATAATGGATAACAAAAAAAAGCTCCTTGAAAAATGGATTATGGCCTATGAAAAAAAGTTGAAACCAAATCTGGCCATTGGAACATACCGCTTTGCGGATAATGATACTTTTTTTAACTGGAAGGACATTAAATTAAAACAGGGGAAAACGTTATGGGGAGGGGAACCCGCTGGGGATATCTATACCAATTACCTACGACCGGAAGAGTTGACGCTATACACCACCGAACCAAGAAACGAACTGATGAAGAACTATAGACTTGTTCCCGATGAAGGCGGCAATGTCAAGATTTATGAAAAATTTTGGAAAGAGAATACCAAGGAAAAAGATGCGGTTCATCCTTTGCTTGCTTACGCTGACCTTATAATGAAAGGAGACAGACGATGTACCGAAACCGCAGAAAAAATATATAATGAGTACTTACAGGATAAATTTTAAACAACTCCGCCAAAGACCCGACTTTTTAGAAATGTTGGCAGCTTTAGAACGAGGTTTTAAAAAATTCCATGTCGATTTTTATTTGGTCGGTGCCGTCGCCCGTGATGTATGGATGACGGCAATTAATGAAATTTCGCCAGGCAGAATTACAAGAGACATCGATTTTGCGGTCTTTATCGAGGACAAGGGAACCTATGAAAAACTAAAACGTTACCTAGTTGAAATCGAACACTTTCAACCTTCCAAAGAGAATACTTTTGTGTTGTTATGGCAGGGAAGAATGCAAGTGGATTTACTTCCCTTCGGAAACATTGAAGATGAAAACGCGAAAGTAAGTTTTGAAGGTACAGGGGGTACCAGTTTGAATATGCCCGGCTTTATGGAAATCTATGAGAGTGGTCTGCCCGAATTGGAATTGGAAGGGGAACATCGCTTTAAGTTTTGCACCTTGCCTGGAATCGTTATTCTAAAACTCATCGCTTGGGAAGACCGTCCTGAAATCAGAAGGGATGACCTAAAGGACATTCTGACAATACTAACCCATTTTTTTGAAATGTACACCGACCAAATTTACGAACATCATTCAGATCTATTTGGCGACGATGATTTTGGGCTTAATCTTATCGCCGCACGTGTAATGGGCAGAGAAATGAAGAAAATAGCGATTAGGAATGAAAAGCTTTATGATAGGCTCTCTAACCTTCTAGAAAAAAATACGAAGGATGTAAATACTAGCGAAATGGGGAAAATCATGGCAAATTGGAGCAATACTACTGTTGCCGAAAGTCTAAAGCCGTTATCGGAAATTCAACTTGGTTTTCGAGACGATTAAAAATTAATTTTCCGTCCTACCCCAAATCTTACCATAACTTTAACTGCGCGTGGATCCTGCGGAGTTTCTTTAGCGTTCCGGCAGATAAGCGTTAAGAAGAAACTTCGTAGGGCGCAACCGAGCCTTGGCTGGGTGCACGATACCCTTTCTCTCCCTATCTACAAAAAAGCGCCCGCAGGGCGTAAAAACCCATGACCGAATCGTTTCTTTGAATCTACATCGAAAGTCCCCTACCCTTATATTTAGTAAAATCAGTAAACTCGTCCTTGAACCCGTTGAACATTTCTTCTTCTCTATAGCTACTGCCTCCCAACAGGTTGCCCAGGACATAAACACCTTTTCTGAACGAACGGTTTGTTTGGATACTGGATTGCCTTTGAGATACTTGAACTAGACACTGCCGCAATCCATTGTCCATATGGTGGTGCACCATCTCCCGATGTAGGTTCGGCCGTACATTCTCTGCCGTTATTATATAGGTGGCCTTGTCGTACATCCCCCTTTCCATTAAATGTCCTGCCCATAGGTTTTCGAGCTTGTTCCTACCTTCTTCAACAAGGTTGTTGATGACCGGGTATTGTTCCATTAATGTTGCAGTTACGTCGGGAATGGAACTCAAATACTGGGCTGTTCTTTTCGGCAAGGTGCAACCTGTATTGTTGTCAGTATAAATCGATTTGACCTCGAAACCCTTTTCCCCTTTTACAAAATAGAACCCCTTGGCATTAAAAAGGGCGATATAGTCCTTCGGGGATTTCTCAAAGGGAGCGTGCATCCGTTCGGCGTTTTTCACATAAGAACCTAAGGCGACACTTTCATATTGCTTTTTGTAAACGGGATTCATTTTTTCGTAAAGATTCGGGAATATCATTGGAAGGAACATAGCAGCTGCCGTCAGTTTGGGGCTGTTGTCAGAAGACTGCTCCGCTAACATTTCCAGCGTCAAATGGTTTTGACGGACGAATCCCGTGGAGACATATTTTTCCATGGCCTCGGGAAAAGGTAGCTTACCCAATTTTACGGGAACCGTATGTCTGTCCGAATTCGTAAAAGACAATTTGTTGTCATGATACTTCACGCCCAAAGCTTGGAACAAAAGACAAACGCTCCCTTGTTCCGTACCGACATTGAAGATACCTTTCTCCAATACATTACCGATAAGCTTGAATTTGCTTTCCAAGGTTTCCTTTTCCTTTTTGGTTTCAAGTTCGTACAATCTTTCCCTGACCATGGGGAAGGCATTTTCTACCGTTCTCCTGAATTCTGTCCTTTGATTTCTTGGGATGTAACGTTCCAAGAAATTATGTTTTTCCGAGGCCATCAAGCTCGGAACGATATCGCTAAAATTCCTGGTCATGATATGTTCCGAGAGGAGTCCTTCTGATTTCGGGGATTTTAGATAGGATGTGGTCAATGACTCTTTTATCGTTTTTTGGACTTCCAATCTGAACTGTTTGCTTTCGGTATCGATTCGAGTGGGTTCATTGCCATTCCCGAAAATATCCTTTCGGTTCTGCATTCGGATTTTTTGGGCAAGTTCCCTTGCCCTGAAAACATATTTCGATTTGTCATGGATGGTAAATCCCTCGATAAGGTCTTCTTTAATATCCAGTTTTATGTCGATGTCTTGATACTCCTTTAGGACTTCTTCAAATTCCTGCGCGTGGATGGTTTGAAAAAGGTCATAGGTAGTCTCTATCTGTTTCAAAAGGCGTTTGCGGTGCATCGGCAACAGCTTCGACTTGGAATGGATATCGAATACCTTTTGCAGTTTCGGACCGCTCAAGTTACGGTGCACCTCGGAGCCGTTGATAAAACTCGTTCGATACCCTTTTTGGTTGTCCAGTCCATACTTTACCCCTATCCTTCCTGATTCGATTTTGGTGGTCTTTACTTCAATATGATAGGGTCTGACCAGTCTCGCGAGTTCCTCGAAACTGCGCACCTTGTATTTTTGATTGATGCTGTTGAGTACATCCTGTAAATAATACCGCGTTCCTTGGGTTGCGTCCGTACCTGTTTGAAGTTCGGGCAACCTGTGAATCGGCAGTTGTTCTTTCCGTTTCGTTGTCGGTGCAGGTATCAGGCCATATTTCTTTTCCAGATATTGCCGTGTCGCCATGCTTTTTCTATGGCTATTGAAAATACCGAGCACTTTGCCATCTTCCTTTACATTTGTCGTTACGATATGGACATGTTCATGCTCGGTATCCGTATGCCTAACCACTACATAAGGCTGTTGTCCATAACCCATATTCTCCATGTATTCTTCTGAAATTTTAAGGAAGGTTTTGTTATCAAGGTGTTCTCCGTGGGGAAGGTTCAGATTGATATGGGCATACCTATTCTTGGTGGCGTTGCGCTGTCCCTGAAAATGTAGGACGCTTCCGAAGAACTTTGGCGATATACTCTGGGAAAACGTGTTACCGTAACCGAGTACTTGCATACCTTCTTTTCCGAAGACATAGTTCAATGTTCCCGTACAAGTTTCGCCATAAATGATTTTTCCTATCATCCTATTCGCTCTTCCGTCGTAATTTCGATAAGTGAGTACAGCAGTTTATTCGTTCTTTGTATCTCGTTTTGCAAACTGCTGTTCGGACTTCTCATGTTCTTATGGTGTGCTATCTTGACTAATTGGTTGATGTTGTTGCCTATCTTGTTGATGTGGTAGGCAAGGTTCGAAGCATCGGGGAGCATATCCTTTTCTTCGGCCTCTTGTTGCAAGACCAATCTTCTCAGAAGCGGACTTATCACTCCCCTTTCCGAAATATCCAGATGGTACGATTCGCAGATTTTCCTCAATTTACCATATTCCGTATCGTTGAACCTCAGCATTACGTTATGGTACCGCTTCTTGTTTCCCAATCGTTTTCGGCCTCTTTTCCGTTGTTCCATTTCAGTTGCTTTTTAATGCAAAACACTTCGCAAGAAGTAGACAATTCTAAGTTACTTAGAATGCACCTTGCTATCCGTTTTACGGATAAATATATATAATCATTTTTGATTACAACTATCTTATAATCAATTATTTAACTTATAAAAACATATAGAACCATATAAGATTATATGGGTACAAATACAAAATTTATCTGGTCTAATATGGTGTTTAAAAAATGGAATAAATATAGATATGTTCAAGTTTTTTGTGGTTAGGGAGAGAAAAGTTCAAGCGGTTTTTTTACCGCTTGTGCTTTTGCGCGGCCGCGAGGATGTCGTGCAAAACTGGAACGGAAAGACTTCACGGGCGGACCGGCGAAGCGTGTCCGCATGGGGAGGATTGTAGTGGAAGGTCTGTGCGATTTCCGCAGGGGCTTGGGAAATTAAAAAGTCGAAGAAGAATCATTCAACTTAACATCAAAAAGTCATATTACATTCTGACCTAAACTCTTAACAAAAGGTGCATTCTGTAAAGAGTATGGCGTAACTGAAACCTAAATGAATGATCTATAAAAGCAATAAAAATTGTTGTTCATTTATTTTGTTCACTAATTAACCATAGTTTTCGCGTAAAGTTTCAACATGATGATAGTACCCTTCAAATACATCATCTAAATTCTTCTTTAAAATTTTCTTTAATCCGGTTAAATGATTTATCAAATTAATGTGCGGTGCTACTTTTTCATCAATTTTAGGTACAAAATATAAACTTAGACCGGAGATACGTTTATGAAAATCAGCATAACTATTGATATTATTTTCTGTAACCGGAAATAGTATGGGATAATTCAAATCCATTTTTCCCATTGCCTCGTAGAGCTCTTTTAGGACTTTCAATGTCGGCTTTTCATATAAGATTTCATAATCATTAGGTCGAATTGATGTTATTTGTCTTGGATGAACATAAACCGATGCATTTTCCTCATAATCACAAGGTCCTTTTGTGTCCCGACAGTTATAAAAAAAACCTCCTAACATATTTGACACTTTTATCTCGTTCAGTATTTCAATTAAATTTTCAATCTTCGAAATGTGCTGTTCAATGTTTTCATGAAGTTCCTTAGCCTTGTCGAATGGGATTACTATTTCTTCAATTGGTTTCATAGTTTATTGGTTATTTTGAACACATAGTTATGATTTAACTCTTTATAGATAGGGGGCTGTTCTATCCTTAATTTTATTGCCCTATTTATTATCATTTAGCTTTTAAAGTTTTATCCTGAATAGTTTATTTTCTCTAAGCTCTCTATAAATGACTTGAAATTCTAAATACCAGTTAGAAAAGTCCACTTTTTTATCAGGTAATTTCTTTTCGTAAAAATTAATGTATGTCATCAACAAAAAATTCAAAGTGTGAACCGTAATATTTTGTGCGTCTTTAGGGAATCTAATTTGAATGATATCAGTTTGTCCGTTTTTATTAGATGCCAATTTACTTTTCATCACGTCAGTAGCATGAACATTATTCGAAAGATTGCGATATGCAATTTCATAAAGCGTATGATGGTTTAAACGTTTGGCAAGTTGTTCTATATCGTTTGGCCCGTCGAAAAGTGCAAACCATTTCGGATTTTTACGAACCTTGTATGTCCGTTGATATTCCTTTTCAATCCACTCATAAAGTGGAAGCTTTAGAAGTTCCAGCGAGTTTTGTTTTACTGCCTCTAAAAGGGAAGCATTTCTTTTAAATTCTTTGACGTGTTGGTCTTTTTTAATTTCTCCTGAAAATTGTTTTCCAACTTGGCTTGATTCATTTAGTTTCTCGCAAAACTTCAAATCTTTATGTGCCATCCAAACATTATAAGACAAAGCACGATTCTTTTGGTCCTTTTCCAAAAGATATTCTAAACCGAATGAATTTTCAAGAAGTGAGCGTAGTAATGGCTTTGCAGGGTCTACGGAAGAATTTCTTATTAGAATTGAAATCGCATCTGCCAATTCCAATATGTTTCTAAAGAAAAGAATAGGGACTAAATGATGGTCTCCTTCTTGCAATTTATCGGCTTGCCATTTTAGTAAATGTGTTCCAAAATCGACGGCATTATCAATAGCAGAAGATAGTTTTTCCAATTCAGCCTTTACATCTGTTTGGTTTCTTGGGAGAATGTCATTAATTGCTTTATACATTTTCTGAGCTAGTTGCTATTCGGCCTTATTCCCATTTCAAATCGCCAGTTTTCACATCAAACGATATCATATGGATATTCCGATGATGCTGACCCCCGTTCCGGTCATGTTGACCCCTCTGTAGATTTTGGTCTCAAAAAGATAGAGTATGACAATATTACAGTTTTTTTCTTAGACTTTTTCCCTTGAGTTCTATCCGGTGCGACGTATGCACCAAGCGATCTAAAATTGCGTCGGCGATGGTAGCCTCCCCGATGATATCGTACCAGCTTGCCACGGGCAGTTGGCTGGCGATAATGGTTGACGACCTGCCGTGCCTGTCCTCGATGATCTCCATAAGGTCCATCTGTTGCTTCTTGTCCAGGTTCGCCAGCCCAAAATCGTCAAGGATCAGCAGCCCGGCCTTTGCGATGCGTTCGAACAGCTTGAACGCGCTTCCGTCGAGCCGTGCCATCTTGGTCTTCAGCAGCAGTTTTTGGGCGTTGAAGTAAAGTACCTTGGTCCCCTGTGAGCAGGCCCGGTGTCCCAGTGCGGAGGCGACAAAGCTCTTGCCGCAGCCCGTGGCCCCGGTGATAAGGACGGATTCCCCTTTGTCGATATACCCTCCGGTGGCGAGTTCCGTGACCTGGGACCTGTTGAGCCCCCTTTCGGTGCCGAAGCCGAGTTCTTCGATAGTGGCGCTGTACCTGAACCTCGCACTTCTTTTCAGGCGTTCGAAGCGCCTGTCGGTACGGTCCTCCCCTTCGGCCTGTAGGAGTATTTCCAGGCCCTCGGCCAGGGACAGGTCGTGGTGCTGGCGCGTTTCCGTAAGGGCGTCCCATCGGGACGACATTCCGTGCAGGCGCAACTGTTTCATTTGTTCTTCGATGTTCGTCATAATATGTCGGGTTTAAATTAATGATCTTTTCGTTGTTCGTTGTTCGTTATTTGTAGGAGGATGCGCCCCGGATATTATCGTGCTCGGGCAACGGGGTATCGGGCGTTTCCGCTTCGGCCCCCGCCGTCCCGTTCTCCAGTATCCGTTTTAAAAAGCCGTAGGAATAGTTGGTATGTTCCATGGCGAGTCCGCAGGCCTTTATGAACTCGTCTCGACCGGTAAGTTTGGAGAGCTTCAATATCCCCTCGCAGCTCCTGTAGAGCTGTTCGGGATACTTGTCCTGTCCGAACAGGGCCTTGATATATTGGTAGAGTTCCTCGGAGTGGCCGTACCCCCTCTGCATGTAGTAGGTGGGGCTGCGCTTCTTATAATATTGGTGGTGCGAGCACAGGTGTTCCTTTTTGGTGGTGTAGCCCGATTTTCTGAGCCCCCTGGGATGTACGGCGATCAGTTTTCCGTTACCGCCGAAGATCCGGACGATGCTACGGGTATAGATCACCCTGGCCTGTTCGCCGATATACGTGTAGGGTACGCTATAGTAGTGTTTGTCGCTGCCGAGATAGATATGGTTGTTCTGGGCCACCTTCAGGCTCTTGTAATATTTCACCTCGAAGTCCTCCGTGGGCAGGGGCCGTAAAGTATGCTTCTCGTCGGCAATGAATTTTTCCTCCCTGGAATGTTCCCTGCGCTGCATCCGGGTCTGGTTGTGCGCAAGCATTCTTTCCTTTATGGCCCTGTTCAAAGAGGCAAGGTCGAAGAACCGTTGGTCGCGCAGTTTTGCATATACTCGGCTATATACCAGTTTTACGTGGTTCTCGACAAGGGCCTTGTCCTTCGGTCTTCTTACCCTTGCCGGGGTTACGGTGGTACCGTAATGGTTGGCAAGGTCCTCCATCACCTTGTTGATACCGGGCTCGTACCTACTGGCCTTGGTAACGGCGGACTTCAGGTTATCGGGGACAAGGGTCCGGGGCACCCCGCCCACATCCTTCAGGCAACATTGCAGGGCATGGATAAAATCGTCGGTCCTCTGGCTCGGGACTGGAGTGTCTATATTTGTTGTGACGATTGACAATGTCCTTTTAAACACTTATAACGATGTCAAAGAAACCTTATGATGATGATTTTAAG
>RCMY010002532.1_pt1 | contig 16541 bp, 16 predicted proteins | sample 2041341 | NCBI WGS metagenome assembly RCMY01 (sample SAMN09708234, study PRJNA481090) | Marine sediment metagenome, whole genome shotgun sequencing project. | reverse complement strand
GCGTTCAGGCCGAGGATCTTGGCCCGCTCTGCGTCGGAAAGTGCGCCCATGGTGCGTTCGATCGCCGGGGCGCTGTGGGGCCAGCTTCCTTCGTGGTGTGGGTAGTCGTTGGCCCACATGAAGTTGTCGACCAGGTCGTGTTCGCGAGCCAGTGCCAGCCCGGCGCGATCCTCTTGGAACGTCGCGAAACCTTGCCGCCGGAAGTACTCGCTCGGCAACAGTTCGAGCTTCGGCCGCACGAACATGTGGTGTTTCAGGTACGCCTCGTCCATTGCGTCGAGCGCCCACGGAACCCAGCCGATGCCGGCCTCGACGGTGCCGAATCGCAGCGTGGGTCGCGCCTCGGCGACGCCCGATGCGCACACGTTGGCCAGCGGCTCGATCGTCTGAGACAACGAGTGCACCGCATAGTTGATGATCGCGCCGCCTCGGCTGCGCGACGATTGAGGTCCACAGACTTTGTCCAGTCTCCGGTTTGCGTGAAGGCCCGCAGCGCCGCGCTTTCAGATGAATCAAGCGGAGCCGCCATCGTAGTCGTAAGCCTCACATCCGCCCCGCCGGCAGTAAGCAGCAGCTCATGCCCCAAATTTTCGCCCTCGGCGATTAAATCCTGAAGGCAGCGTGCCGCGCTCGGCAAATCATAAGGCAACCCCGGCGGCGTCCAGATCTTTCCGCCTTTTGCCGTATCGGAAGGCACGGGCAGTCCGGGATTCAAAAAGTACACCTCTTCAGGCAAAAGGCCGGGCGCCAACTCGCGGTGCAGGCAGGGAAGATAAAATACGCTCGGATTGAATTTTTCAGAACACGACATCGAATGGCAAGACATAAAAAGCAACCTGTTTTTGAGCGGGCATTACCACAAAACGGCGCAAGCGCCCTGTTTCTTTCGTACCCCAGGCCTTAAACCTTGTCCAGTCATTGCTGCTTTCAAGCTCCGGATTTTTCCGGCGTACTTTACAGTCCACCCGCTTTCAACTATGGAATATATAATATTCAACCCCATCAACAGGTGAGTGATTATGTTCGGCATCGGCCTACAAGAACTGTTGGTTATACTTTTGATCGTGGTCATCATTTTCGGCGCCAAACGCCTGCCGGAGTTGTCCAGCAGCCTGGGGAAAGCCATACGCAACTTCAAGCGCTCCATGTCCGAACCGGATGAAATCGACGTCACTCCCGATAAAAACAAAGCTTCCTCTCCAACCGATACAAGCAAAAACAACGACAAGGACGAGGACAAAAAGGACTGATCACACGTGAAGTTGCTCATTACCGGCGGCTGCGGGTTTATCGGCAGCAATTTTATCAGATATGTTCTGGACCACGCCCCTGAAAGCGTGGTCATTAATTATGATAAATTGACCTATGCGGGCAACCCGGCCAACCTGGCCTCCATACAGGAAACTTACGGCAAAGCCCGCTATGCGTTCGTTCACGGCGACATTGCCGATCCTGCCGCCGTAAACGCGGCCCTGACCGCCCACAAACCTGACGCTGTCATCAACTTCGCGGCCGAGAGTCATGTGGACCGTTCCATTCACGACCCCTCGCCCTTTGTAACCACCAATATTCTGGGCGTGCAAATTCTCATTCAGGCCTCGCGTCAGGCGGGCATTCCCCGCTTTGTTCAAATTTCCACCGACGAGGTTTACGGCTCGCTGGGGCCGGAAGGTCTGTTTACAGAAGAAACTCCCCTGGCGCCGCGCAGCCCCTATTCTGCCTCCAAAGCCGGGGCGGATCTTCTGGTGCAATCTTTTGTGCACACCTTCGATTACCCGGCCATTATCACCCGCTGCTCCAACAACTACGGCCCGTATCAATTTCCGGAAAAGCTCATCCCCCTTATGTTCAGCCGGGCCATGGCCGATGAGCCCCTGCCGGTATACGGCGACGGTCTTAATGTGCGCGATTGGATTCACGTGCGCGACCACTGCAAAGGCATCCTGCTGGCCCTGACCAAAGGTCGCCCAGGCGGCGTGTACAACTTCGGCGGCGCAGCGGAACGCACCAACCTGCAAGTGGTTGAAGCCATTTTGCAAACCTTGGGCAAACCGGCCGACCTCATTCGCTTCGTCAAAGACCGCCCGGGGCACGACCGACGCTATGCCATTGATTTTTCGCTGGCCGCCGCGGAACTCGGCTTTGCGCCATCCTGCACCTTTGAAGAAGGCCTTGCGGAAACCATGGACTGGTACAAGAGCAACGGCCCGTGGCTGGAACAGATCAAAAGCGGCGCTTACCTGAAATTTATGGACGCCTGGTATAAAGATCGCGCTTAAACCGCTTTTCTCACTCCGGGAAAGGAACATTCATGCTCAGCAATGTTTTAATTTTGGGGGGATCCGGCCTTTTGGGCCAGGCCCTGGCCACAGTTCTGCGCCAGTTGCGACTCCCGCCGTTAGCCCCCACGCGTAACGAATTAAACGTGCTGGACTTTAAAGCGCTTGAGGATTATCTGGACACGCACCGGCCTTCTGTAATTTTCAATGCCGCGGCCTACAGCCAGGTGGAGGACGCCGAAGATGACGAAGGCGCCGCCATGCCCCTCAACCGCGACTTACCGGCGCAATTAGCTGATTTTACTCGACGCCGGGATATCCGGCTTATGCATTACAGTACGGATTTTGTGTTTGACGGGAAAAAACGCGTTCCCTATTCGCCGGAAGATGCGCCCAATCCTTTAAGCGCTTACGGCCGCAGCAAGTTGGCCGGCGAAAACGCCGTGCTGAGCGTAAACACGACCACCGCCTGCATTGTGCGCACGGCCTGGCTGTTTGGTCCGGGACGCAAAAATTTTGTGCGTGCCATCCTCGGCAAAGCGCTGGACGGCTCTCCACTACGCGTGGTCGACGACCAACTCGGCTCGCCCACTTTTACCGAAGATCTTGCGCACTACAGCCTGAGCCTGGCCCAGACGGGCGCGTCGGGAATTTTTCATATTGTCAACCGGGGCATCACTTCCTGGTATGCCCTGGCTAAAACCGCGCTGGAACTTAAAGGCCTGAGTACGCCGATCATGCCGGTAAAAACCGCAGAGTTTCCCATGAAGGCCACACGGCCGGAGTATTCCGCCCTGCATACCAAAAAATTCACCCAGGCCACAGGCATTGTGCCGCGCCCCTGGACAGAAGCCCTGGCGGATTATTTGGGCGCTGACCCCGCGTAAAGCTTAGAAACAAGGACAATTTTTTGCTGCTATCACTGCTTCGCATCCCCCCCCTGCCCGTCATGGGCCGCAATTTGCTGGATGTTTTCCGCCAGGCCTGGAGCATGGCCTGGATGCTTTACAAAATCATCATTCCCATGATCATTTTGGTTAAGATCCTGATCGAGTTGGACTTAATCAAATACCTGGCCGTCCCCCTGGAGCCGCTCATGTCTGTTGTGGGGCTGCCGCCGGATATGGGCCTGGTATGGGCCACAGCTCTTTTAGCCGGGGTCTGGAGCGCCTTTTTACTCTACCTTGCGCTGCTTCCGGTCACGGGTCTTTTGTCCATGGCCCAGGTTACCGTGCTGGCCACGCTCATTCTCATCGCCCATGCCATTCCGGTGGAAGCGCGCATCGCCCAGCGCAGCGGCCTGTCTTTCTGGGGACAGGCGATTCTACGCGTGGCCGGCGCTTTTGCCTGCGCCATGCTTTTCCACCAAATTTTCACCCACTTCGGCATTTTGCAGGAAGTCAGCCGGCCGGGCATCGCCCCCACAGCCCAGGATGCTGATCTTCTACACTGGGCGCTGGCTGAAGCGCATCGGCTGGCGGCCATGTTCTGGGTTATTTTCGCCATGATTTTATCGCTGCGCATTCTGGACTATATAAAAATCCTCAACCTCGTACGTCTGGCTTTACGCCCTTTGCTCGCCCTGCTGGGCTTAAGCCGCGAAGCTTCCACCATTGTGCTGGTGGGGCTGACTTTAGGCATTTCTTACGGCGGAGGGCTGATCATAGCCGAAGCGCGTAGCGGCCGCCTGTCCAAGCGCGACGTATTCATCGCCACTTCGCTCATGGGCCTTTCACACGCCCTGGTGGAAGACACTTTCGCCATGGTGCTCATGGGCGCCAGCCTGAGCTTTGTGTTTGGCGGTCGTTTACTCTTCTCGCTGCTCAGCGTATTTTTGTTCTCCCTGGCCTATGACTACTATCTGCGCCGCCGCGATTTTAAGGAAGCCGTATGAGCAAAACCGCCCCCTCTTCGCCGCGTGTGTTTATATCTTGCGGAGAACCCTCCGGGGATATTCACGCGGCTGAACTTTTGCTGGCTTTAAACAAGCGCAGGCCTGACCTCGCTTGCAGCGCAGCGGCCGGGCCTTCCCTGCGCGCGGCCGGCGTTGAGGAAGTTCACGGCATTGAAAAGCTTTCCGTCATGGGCTTCACAGAAGTTTTCTCCGCCCTGCCCCGCGCCCTGCGCATGCTGGCTGATATAAAACGCCACTTGGAAATAGCCCGCCCCGCAATGGTCATTCTGGTGGACGCGCCGGAATTTAATTTCCGGGTGGCCCGCATCGCTTACAGTCTGGGCATTCCCGCCTATTATTACATCAGTCCTAAAATTTGGGCCTGGCGCACGGGGCGTGTGCATTTCCTGAAAAAATACATCCGCAAAATCATCTCCATTCTGCCTTTTGAGGTGGATTTTTACGCCCGTTACGGCGTTAACGTCGAATATGTGGGCAACCCCCTGGTGGATATTATTAATTTGCCTGCCCTGGCGGCTGTAGCGGTAAATGAAAACAATATCGGCATCATGCCCGGCAGCCGCAAAAAGGAAATCGACTCCCTGCTGCCGGAATTCGGCCGCGCCGCGCAAATTTTACGCCAAAAAAATCCGAACCTGAATTTTTTGTGCCTGCGCGCACCCAATGTCAGCGCCAATCGGCTGCGCGCCCTTTGGCCCGCCTCCGTGCCCGTCAGCATAATTGAGCCTGAAGAGCGCTACCGGGCGATCAAAAGCTGTAATTTTATGATCGCGGCCTCGGGCACGGCCACTTTGGAATGCGCGCTTATCGGCACGCCGACCATCGCCGCTTATAAAGTATCCAAGCTGACGTACAGCTTGGGCAAACTGGTGGTCAAAGCGCGCTGGATGAGCCTGGCCAACTGGATTTTTGAAGAAACCGTACTGCCGGAGCTCCTGCAGGAAGAGGCCGACGGGCCAAACGTGGCCGCTTTGGCCGGCCGCTGGCTGGAAGATCTGGAAATTACACGTACCATGCGCAATCGGCTGGCCACGCTGCCCGACAAGTTGGGACCGCCCGGCGCGGCGGACAGGGCTGCAGCAGTAATTTTACGAGATTTGGGGCTTGAAAGCTTATGATTATTATTTACACCGGCAACGGCAAAGGCAAAACCTCCGCCTGCGTGGGCCAGGCCATCCGAGCGCGCGGGCAGGATTTTGAGGTGCTCTTTGCCCAATTTATGAAACGCAGCGCTGCGGCCGGGGAGCAACGCCTGCTTTCCCGACTGCTGGGCGACGCTTTTTTTTGCAACGGCAAGGGCTTTTACCACGGCCGCACGGAAGAATTCGCCGCGCATCGCGCTTCGGTGCAGGAAACTTTGGCCTGGGCGCGCAAACGCCTGGATCTGCCGATCCAGAGCAGTTCCTGTCCGGGCCGGATGCTGATTCTGGATGAAGCCCTGTACGCCCTCGGCCACGGCCTGCTTGAAGAAACCGAACTGCGTGAGCTTATGAAGCTGTGCCGCGAGCGGGAGATTCACCTGGTGCTCTCGGGTCGGGGCTTGCCGGACTGGCTGAAAAAAGAGGCCGATTTGGTCAGCGAAATTCAGGAAATCAAGCACCCCCTACGCTCCGGCGAAAAAGCCCTGCCGGGCATAGAATTTTAACGATCTCTTACGCCGACGTATTGGTCGAGCCCTTTATTTACGCCGATTGCCAAGGGGCTCCGGAACGCCGGATTTTAAAAATGCTTGACATTTATCCCCGCACCTAACTATGAAAAAGGTGGCTTTTTTCGCCTGCGCCAGGCGATCGAATGAAGCGACTTATGCCCTGCGGATATTAAATTACGTAACCCCTATCGATGGAGAGGCCTATGTCCAATCTTGAAAACCAACGCACATACGCAATCGTGGGAACCGGCGGCTGCGGCAAAACTTCTCTTGCTGAAATGCTTCTGTTTAAAGCCGGGGTCATCAATCGCCTGGGCAAAATCGAAGAAGGCTCAACCACTCTCGACTACGAAGAAGAAGAAATCAACCACAAGGCCAGCATTCAGCCGGCCTTCGGCACGTTGACCTGGAATAAAAACCGCCATTTTTTCATCGACAGCCCCGGCGACGGCAATTTCATCGGCGATCTGGGCTATATCCTGACTGCCGTAGACTCGGTTGTTTTCACCATTGACGCCGTGGACGGCGTACGCCCCTTAAGCAAAAAAATCTGGGGCACCTTAAAGGACATGGGCCTGCCGGCCATTATTTACGTAAACAAAATGGGACGCGACCGGGCTGACTTCAACATGGCCCTGGATGATTTATCCGGCGTGCTCGGAGTCAAACCCGTGGTCTTATACATGCCCATCGGCGGACCCGGAGAGTTTAACGGCGTGGTGGATATTTTGGCCAACAAGGCCCTGATGTTCAGCGCCGACGGCGGCTATACGGAAAGCGACATTCCTGCGGATCTTGCGGAAAGCGCCGCTACTTTACGCGAAACTACCGTGGAAAACATTGCGGAAAGCGATGACGGGCTTATGGAAAAATACCTGGATGAAGGCGAACTTTCCCGGGAAGAGCTGGAAATGGGCCTGAAAAAAGGCGTGCTTAACAGCGAAATCGCGCCCGTGCTGGTGGGCGACTCCCTGGAAAACAAAGGCGGCACCCTGCTGCTTAACGCCATCCAGGCCCTTTTGCCTTCGCCCCTGGAACACGCCGACTGGCAAGGCGAAGACGGCAGCGTGCGCAAATCCTCGTCCGATGAGCCCTGTGCTCTGTTTGTCTGCAAAACTATTGCCGACCCCTTCTCCGGACACCTGAGCGTCTGCCGTATTCTATCCGGCTCGATTACCGGCGAAATTTCGCTGATCAACACAACCACCGGCGAAACTGAGCGTGTGGCCCCCCAACTGCTGGTAGGCAAAACTCACACCCCCTACAAAGAAGATATCGGCCCCGGCGCGCTGGTAGCCCTGGCTAAGCTCAAAAATACCAAAACCGGCAACACCTTGAGCGACGACAAGAAACCCTTTACCTTAAAAGCTCCGGCCCTGCCGCCGCAGCTTATCGCCTATGCGTTGGGCGCCAAAGAAAAAGGCGAGGACGATAAAGTTTACAGCGCCATTCAAAAACTGCTGGAAGACGATATTACCCTGCGCCTGTACCGCGACGAAGCTACCGGTGAAATTTTGCTGGCCGGCATGGGCCAGCTGCACGTGGAAATAGCCGTGGAACAGGCCAAACGCCGCTCCAAGGTGGATATTGTGCTCAAAACCCCGCAAATTCCTTACCGGGAAACCATCCGGGGCAGTGCCCAAGTACAGGGCCGCCACAAAAAACAAACCGGCGGCCGTGGGCAATTCGGCGATTGCTGGGTGGAATTCTCGCCCCTTGAGCGCGGCGCTGGCTACGAGTTTGAAGACGCCATTGTCGGCGGCTCCATTCCGCGCCAGTATATTCCGGCTGTGGACAAAGGCATTCAGGAAGCGGCGATTCGCGGCTACCTCGCCGGATACCCCATGGTGGACTTCAAGGCCAAACTGTACGACGGCAGCTACCATAACGTGGATTCTTCGGAAATGGCCTTCAAAGTGGCCGGATCCCTGGCCTTTAAAAAAGCCATGGAGCAGGTTAAGCCCGTTCTCCTGGAGCCCATTGTTCTGCTTACGGTATCCATTCCCGATGAATTTATGGGGGATGTTATCGGCGATCTTTCCAGCCGACGCGGCAAGGTGCTGGGTTCCGACTCGCAAGGCGGCCTGACCGACGTGCGCGCCCATGTGGCCATGAGCGAAGTGTTGCGCTACGCTCCTGATCTGCGCTCCATGACCGGCGGCCAAGGCGTATTCACCATGGAATTTGACCACTACGAAGAAGCCCCGGCCCCGGTAGTGGAAAAAGTTGTGGCTGAATACAAGGCCATTGAAGAGTAAAACCGTTTACGCCCTATACTGCACACAAGCGATCGGCCCGGCGCGGATCGCTTGTGTGTTTTTCCTTTTGTGCGGCCGGTCAGGTTTATCAGCCCAAACTCGCCCATGAACACATTTTCTGAAACGCAGCCCCACTCACCGCCTTCAGATAAGGCCGTCCCGGCCGCCCATGAGAACACGACCGGCAACACTGAACATAAAGCTTTTTTGCTATACCTGCGGCGCGTCTTTGTTTATCTGCTCAGTTTTTATGTGCTTCTCCACCTGCTCTGGGCCTATGAAACTCCCCACGGTTTCGTGCTGCGGATCTTCATTTTCGGATTGCCGGGCATGTTTTTGGCGCTTCTGCCCGTCTTTTTGCCGACGCGAATAAGTCGTTTTTATTTATTGCTCAGCTATATTTTCCTGACCGTACCATCTTTTGTTTGCGCCGCACACTTGGGCCTGTTTCAAACTCCAGTCACCGCGCAATCATTTTTCGCGCTTTTCGAGACCGGGCCTTCAGAGTCCATGGGGCTTTCTCCGGCGCATTTTTCCTGGCGTCTTTGCCTCCCGGCCACGACTATAATCATTATTCCGGCCTGGCTGCTGCAGCGCGCTCTAAAATCACCCCGTCCAGCTTCAGGCAAAATTCAGATCGGCCTTTTGGCAGGCTTTGGGGGCATTTTTCTGGCCCTTTGCCTGGCGGTGGGGCCGGTTAAACTCTTGCGCGCCAACATTATTTATAATGTGTATATTTCCTTTGCCGAATTTTGCGACCACATGGCCCGCCTCCGGGCCGATCTGCACAAAATCGCCGACATCCATTTTACAAATGTGCGCCTGACTATGCCGCCGGAGGAAGAACGCAGCATTGTGGTGGTTATCGGCGAATCGGCCAATCGTGCCCACCACAGCCTTTACGGATACGGACGCAACACCAATCCAAACCTCACGGCCATCTCCGGCGAGCTTCTGGTTTTTAAAGACATCATCAGCACCTGCGCCGAGCCGGCGGACTGCCTGTCCCAAATTCTATCTCTGCCTGCGAACGGCGAGAAACGCCTATCGCTGCTCACTTTATTCAACCAAGCCGGCTTTAACACTTATTGGCTGTCCAATCAGCCCGATATTCAAGACACCAATACAGCAACAACGATTTTGACCGCCCCGGCCTACGGCAACGTGCAGCTTAACCGGGGAGGCGCAGCGCGGTTCAGCCCCGGACCTGATGGCGCCTTGCTCGCACCCCTTGAAAAAATCCTGCGCAACGACCCGGATCGCAAAGTGATTTTTATCCGGCTTATGGGATCCAAGCCGGAATATGCGTTGCGCTATCCGCCCGAATTTGCGCGCTTTACACAATGTTCCGACATTCAGGCCGCGCCGGAGTTTACAAATGAAAATTGCGTGCAACTCAATAATTATGATAATTCCATAGTCTATACTGATGCTGTGCTTAAGGATATCATCGAGCTGACAGACCGCCTGGCGCCGGAATCAGCCTTGGTCTATTTTTCCGTCCACGGCGCGAATGCTTATGGAGAGCCGTACGCAAACGCGCCCCAAAGCAAGCGCAAATCCATCCATTTTTACGAAATTCCTTTCTTCGTCTGGCTGTCTGAAGGCTTCAGAGCCGCCAACGCAAGCAGCGCGGCCAGCTGGCTGCAATATACCGCTCGCCGCGCAAGTCTCAACGATTTACCCTATACATTGGCTGATTTGGCCGGAGTAACTTTTAAAAGCTATGATGCCGCGCGCAGCCTTCTGTCCGAACAATTTCAAACCAAACCACGCCTGGTGCAAGGCTGGGACTATGACATCGACTTTCCGATAATACAGCTGGACAAAAATGCCGCGCCGGACGGTTACAACCTCCATGCCGCCCCGTAATAATCAAATAGTGCTTGCATCATCTCGGCTTTTATCTTATGGAATATAAGCTTTGGCGGAAGCCGACACGCAATCTGCTGAAAACACAAATTTTTTCCCGTTTAATAACTGCTTTTTTATAGTTGCTTGCCGCAATAAATGTTCCGCTTGCTCTGAAAAAGCAATATTTGATTACGCCCCAATTATGTCTGATGCGCGTTTGACCATAACCCCCCTGGGGGGCCTTGGCGAAATCGGCCTGAACAGCACGCTGTTTCATACCGACCAAGGGACTGTGCTCATCGACTGCGGCCTGATGTTTCCGGAAGATTACCACCTGGGCGTGGATGTGATCATTCCCCGCTTCGACCACCTCATCGACAATCAAACCGACTTTCGCGGCATTGTGCTCACGCACGGCCATGAAGACCATATCGGCGCACTGCCGTGGCTGGTGCCGCATTTGAGTCGGCCTAAAATCTATGGCTCCCGCTTTACTCTGGCCCTGGTTGAAAACAAACTTAAAGAGCACAGCCTGTGCGACCAGGTAAATTTAATCACGGTTGAGCCCGGGGAGCAAATCGAGCTGGCCGGCATCACCTTTCACTTTTTCCCGGTTTCCCACTCCATAATCCAAGGTTTTGCCCTGGGCCTGGAAACCCCTGTCGGGCGCATGCTGCATTCCGGAGATTTCAAAATAGACCCGGCCGCGGCTATTCCCGGTTGGAGCACAGACCTGGAAAGCATGCGCCAATTTGCGAAGCCCGGCTTAAAATTGCTGATGGCTGACTCCACTAATGTGGAAAAAGAGGGTTTTTCCCTTTCAGAAGCTTTGGTGGCCGGCACCTTGGAAAAAATCATCGCCACAGTGGAAGGGCGGGTGATCATCACCCTGTTTTCCAGCAATTTGCAGCGCATTCAAAACATCTTCAATCTGGCCCGGCAAACCCACCGCAAAGTGGCGGTCAGCGGGCGCAGCCTGATCACCAATATCGAACTGGCCACCTCTTTGGGACTCTTGACCCCGCCTCCGGTTTTGTTTCTGGACGCGGCTGATCTGCCCCCGCTGCCCGACAACGAACTTCTGCTGCTGGTCACTGGAGCGCAGGGCGAACCTTTGTCCGCTCTGTCGCGCATTGCCGGGGGCGGCCACCGTCAACTACAAATTCACGAAGGCGACACGGTAGTCATGTCGTCCAGCTCCATTCCCGGAAACACGCGCGCGGTATCCAGGCTCATTGACGATCTCTATCGCCTGGGCGCGGAAGTGCACTACGATTCGCTGTCGGCCGTGCATGCTTCAGGGCACGCCTGCCGTGAAGAACTGCGTCTGCTGCATAAAACCGTAAATCCGGAATATTTTGTGCCCGTGCACGGCGAATACCGCCACCTGGTCAAACATTGCCGCCTGGCCCATGAATGCGGAACCGCACAGGACAAGACAATTTTGCTGGAAAACGGCGAACCGCTGTCTTTTTTCGCTGACGGCTCCGTACGTCGCGAAGATCCTGTTTCCGTGGAATATATTCTGGTGGACGGCAAAGGCGTGGGCGATGTGGGCAGTCTTGTTCTGCGCCAGCGCCGCATTTTGGGCGAGGAGGGGCTGGTGATTGTAACCATGCTGCGCGATGCCGTGAGCGGCGAAATCATCAACGGTCCTGAAATCCTGTCGCGCGGCTTTGTCTTTGAACAGCAGCTCAGCCATATTCTTGACGAAGCCAGAGAACTGGTGATTGAATACACGGAAAATATTCCCCCTGACGAAGTGGACAAGCTCAATGATGGGGTGCGCTCCATGCTGCGCCGCTTTTTCCGGGCGAGCCTCGGTCGTGATCCCGTGGTTCTCTCGCTCATAACCGTGCTGTGAGCCGCTATGTCTCTGGCTGCCCCATTTTCCCGCATCAAAGCCGTCGTGTTTGATTTTGACGGCACTTTGGCTCGTTTGACTCTGGACTTTAGCGTTCTTAATGAAAGCGTACGCCAAGCCGTGCTTGAAATTTTTCCTGCAGCACCGGTCTTCATCCCGCCGGCCCTTGAATGGGTGGCGGCCTGCCTGCAAATAACCGGTTCAAAGCATTCCGAGCTGGCTATACAAATCAATCGTCGGGCGGAAGAAGCTCTGGCCGCTGTGGAAGTGACCGCGGCGGCAAAAGGGGAGCTTTTCCCGCACACTCGGCCGCTGCTCGCTCGTCTGCGGCAAGAAGGCATCGCTGCAGGAGTAGTCACCCGAAACTGCCGCGCCGCAGTGCTCACGGTTTTTCCCGATCTGGAAACATTCTGCCCTTTGCTGGCCAGGGAAGATGTACCCAAACCCAAGCCCGATCCGGCGCATCTTTTGCGCATGTTGGAAATTTTGGACGTTGCGCCGCAAGACAGCCTGATGGTGGGTGACCACCCCATGGACATTCTTACCGGGCAACGCGCCGGGACCATGACCGCGGGCGTGACCTGCGGGCACTGCGCTTATGACCGCTTAAAAGCGGCAGGGCCGGATGATATTCTGGCGCACTGCGGCAAGCTTGTCCTGCCGAACCTGCCTTGACTTAAGCCTGAGGCCGGTTTATGAATAGCTTTTGCCACTGGCCGCTTTAAATCGGCAAATGCCGAATGTTTATCCACAATAGAGCACTATAACCACAGAGGCCGCCATGGATTGCGCGGAGTTCATCGCCCTCATTGAAAGATATGCCCCGCCCGAAGCCGCGGCGGCTTGGGACAACTCCGGAATCCAGGTGGAAAGCGGCCGGGATGACGTCAACAAAGTCTGCATCGCCCTGGATCCGACTCCGGCCACTGTCAGCGCCGCACTGGAGCTCAAGGCGGATTTCCTGCTCTGCCACCACCCCCTCCTGCTTGCCCCGCGTTTCTTAAATATCCGCGACCAATACTTTCATATTATCCGCAAGCTTATGCATGCCGATTGCCGACTTTATTCCGCGCACACGTCTCTGGACGCCAACCCGCACGGCCCGGCCTCCTGGCTGGGAAAAGCCTTATGCCTTGATAATTGCCGATTTTTGGAGCCAACATCCGACACCCGGGCGGAAAACCCGGCCAAGCCTGATGATTTCTCGACGCCAGCCGGTTATGGGTTCGGATTGATTGGGGATTTGCCCGAAGCCGTTTCTTTGGATCTGTTTCTGGCGCAACTGGAAGGCGCCCTTTTACCCCAAGGCCCGCACGGCGGCTGGCGCTTATGCGGCCAAACCTCCGGCAAAAATATCCGCAAGATCGCCTATTGCACAGGCTCGGGAGCTTCGCTCATCGGCAAGGCCGGAGATCTTGGCGCGGACATATACATTACCGGCGATATAAAATATCACGATGCGCTGGATGCGCCTTTATGCGTTTTAGATGTAGGCCATTTTTGCCTGGAAGAGCGTATGATGCAAGAGTTTACGCATATTTTGAAACAAGCCCGGCCCGATATGGATATTTGCTTTTTGCCGGCCGATAATCCGTTCAGGCAAGTTGCAATTTAATTAAACAGGGTGTATTCTTACTGATTAAATCTACTAAGGGGATTAATGTGGAGTTATACCTCAGACAAATTGAACAATTAGTGGCCTTGCAACAGGTCGATCACGAAATCTACAATATAAAAAAAGAGCTCGCCCGCGCGCCGCAGGAAATTGAAGAGCTGGAAAACGAATTTTCCAGCTTAGAAGAACGCCGCGGCCGGGTGGTGGAAAAACTTGATCATTTAAAGGAACAGGAAAAACGCCTGGTTCTGGAAATTGACGACGACGCCGCCAGAATAAAAAAGAGCAAAAGCAAAATGCTCATGGTGGAAAACAGCCGCGAATACCAGGCCATGTCCAGAGAAATGGACAATATGGAGCGCAGCAACCGCACCCGTGAAGAAGAAAAAACCGTGCTCATGGAAGAGTTGCAACGCCAGAACACTATATTTGAAGATCTTGAGACTGCATACACAGCCGCCAAAGGAAGCCTGGAGGAAAAACGCGCCTCCCTGCAATCCCGCCTTGATGAATATAACGCTGAGCTTGACAAGCTTATGAGCCGTCGCACCAATGCCAAAAAAGATATCCCCGCACCGGTGCTCGGCCGCTATGAATTTATCCGCGAACGCCTGGAAAACCCGGTCATCGTGCCTGTGGAAGAGCGCATTTGCTCCGGTTGCAATATTGCTATTCCCCCCCAAACTTATATTGAACTGCAAAAATGTAAGCAGATTTTAAGCTGTCCCAATTGCCAACGCCTCATTTACTGGCGGGTCAGCATAGATAAAGATTTATCCGCAAAAGCTGAATAAATTTTCAACTTAGTGCAAACAAAGAAAAAGGCCGCAAAAGCGGCCTTTTTCTTTGTTTGCTAGCTGAGACGGCGCTCGAATTGGAAATTGACGCCTGCCGGCCTGTGCAAAGTGATGAAAATCGGCAATAGCCCTTGCAGCTTGCCTGTTATTGCTATATCATCTATTATGAAAATATTAATTTTATGCGGCCTCTTGGGCTAAAGCCGACCATGAACGCAGGAACCCCGGAAATTACTTTTGATATAGCTGAGAATGGCGACACCATTACGTTTGCCTGTTCCGGCCCGTTGACCATAGATACCATTGAAGTTTTAAGAAAAAAACTGGACGGCATCACCCCCAGCCCCACTCTTAAACGTCTTTTTTTTGACTTGAGCAATGTCTCCGCGGTGGACCCCTCGGGCATAGGCCTGTTGGTTGATTTGCATGCCCGCCTAGTGGAGGGGCGCAGGCGAGTGTATTTCTTCCGGCCCACTAAACCGGTGCGGTCTTTAATTGATGAACTGGGCCTTAGTGATTTTCTGCGCTGTCTGGGGCATGAGGACGAGCTGCTCATCCGAATGCCGGACCAACCAAAGTGAGCCCCCATGCCTTATTTTCTGAAACATTATTTTGATCCTTATTACGACTACACAGATCCCGCGCCCAAGGTAGACGCGGAGGGGCACGCCGACAACTTCAGCCTGGGCTATGTGCATAACGTGGTCAAAGGGCAGGTGCTGGCCGAGCTCATTCCTTTTGAAGAAGACAACCCTCCTCCCGGCGCCCTTGACGACCCAAACATGGTTCTGAGAGAACCGGTGCTGCCCCTGGGCAACAACACCGCGGTCGACCCGGTCAATCCTCTGCGCCTCATCGCTACATTAAGCGGATATGTATACTACGACCTAGGCTGCATTAACACCAAGCGTATTTTGAACATGCGCCACGGCATAAACTTTCATACCGGCAACATCGTTTTTGTGGGCGATGTGGCTGTACATGGCGTCATTAAGGCGGGTTTCGAGTTGCGCGCCGGCGGCAACGTCATAGTTAAAGAACTGATTGAAGGCGCTTTTATCCGCGCCACAGGCGGTATTTTGGGAGAAAAAGGCTTTAAAGGCAGCGATATCGGCCGCATCATCGCGGCCAAAGATATCCGCCTGGCCTTTGCGGAAAACGGTAAAGTCAGAACTCCAAACAAGCTTATTGTGGACGGCTCCTGTCTGCATTGCAACCTTTATTGCGGCGATATGGTAGTTCGCGGCCGCCTGCACGGGGGCAAGGCCCACATCAAAAATATTCTGTATGTGACCCATCGCTTGGGCAATGAAGGCGCCACCCCTACTGAAATAGTTATGGGGCAGGACCCGATACTGTTTCGTAAGGCTAAAAAAGCCGAAGAAGATGTGGACAATCTCCTGGCTTTACAGGAAAAATATAAAACGCTAAGCGCTAAAACCGAACACCTCGCCGCCCAATACCTGCCCATACTTGAATATATTGAGGCTAAGGTCAAAATAGCCAGGCGCATTTTGGAGTATTATCGGTTTCAAGCGGAAGAAAATGCCAATCTAAATCGCTGTAGAGTGATTGTTCCGGGCGTGGTTATGCCTGGCGTACGCATAGGCATAGGTGATGCGACTTTCTGGGCTGATCAAAGCTACAGCAACGTATCCTTTTACCTTGACGGCGACCGCGTGGCCGTGCACTCTCCCGCAGTGGCAGCCCCAGCGCCGCCAGTCGCGGAGTAACCTAAGTCACTATATGGATGCCCCGGCTTCTTTATTTTCAGCCTGCGGATACACGAAAATTACGGGAGACAGCCTTGACCTGCGTTCCGGATTATGAAGCCTTTGCAGTCATGGATCAGGGGAAGCTGCGGGATATCAATATCCGCCGCAACGGCAGAGACACCCCCTTACTCGGCCCCGCAGGCGCAAAACGCGAAAGTGATGTGGCCGAAGCCTTTCTGGCCTCGCAACCACAAAATGAACCACGCCTGACCGTGCTTTTAGGCAGCGGCCTGGGGCACGCCCTCAAAGCCTTGCTCGCCGCGACATCCGGCCCCATAGCGATTATAGACAAAGAAACCTCCATTTGCAGCCTTACCCGCCTGCAAGAAGCTTTTGCAAAGGAGCCCCGCCTTACCTGGATTACACACCCGCATCCCCAGGATGCCATCAGAGAAGCGACCGAGCTGCAAGAAGCGCTCGGTAATCTGCCCCTGGCGGTCTGCACGCTGCCGCAATATCAACGCTTGGATCACGATTATTACCAAGAAATCAAAACTGTTTTGGAAGCCGGAGCTCGTTTTGATTTTTGGGGC